>Ga0182744_1001047_pt1 | contig 24843 bp, 17 predicted proteins | sample eDN3rd30CKraftMG_FD_128525 | JGI IMG/M metagenome (GOLD analysis project Ga0182744, IMG submission 128525) | Enriched Miracle-Growth compost microbial communities from Emeryville, California, USA - eDNA 3rd pass 30_C Kraft MG (version 2) (version 2) ... | reverse complement strand
GCTGGTTGTCCGACCGCGACGGCGCACGCAAGGTTATGTACTGGACTGTCGATACAGGTGTTGTGTAAGTTCCTGAGCTACCCACCCGCTACATCGTCAGCGGGGTACGCGGCGCCCCGGAATTCCCCTTGAAGTTCGGTCTGCTGGCCTTCACCCATGGTAATCATGGTCCTCTGCTTCTTCATGTCCCTTGGCAAGGGCGCGGTGTTCAAGCACAGCCCCACCTACTAACCGCAGCACATAGGCGTGGTGGGCGACCTGGTAGACATGATCGGCGGCCTCGCGGTTTCCTACTGCCGCTGACTTTCGGCATGCCCAATGATGTGTTGGCATCTGGCAGAGATGCTTCATGCTGCTGTTCCTGATCGCCGAAGGCGCGCGAGTGTGGATACCAGTCCGTGGACTTCCCAGACGACTACCGAGAAACCAAGGCCCGTTTCGCCACAGCATGCTGCCTTGATGGCGGAGTAGAGCGCCAGCGGCTTGGTATGCGTGGCGATACCGGCGATACCGGCGATACCGGAGATGCCGCCGATCTGCTGTACGACCCACAGCAGTTCGTCCATTGAAGACTACGTTTCCTCGACCACACCCTGGAGATCGGTGATGTCCCCCTCTGAGCATCACTGGGCGGGCAACCTTTTAGTCCGCCGTGCAGCCCTCGATATATAGATGCGATCAACCCGCTCTGCCCTTATAGACTCTATTAATTTAACAATAATAGCAGTTACTTTTCAGAAAAATATTCCTACCGGCAACTTTGTCGCTTCCTATCCGAATTGACATATAGGTTCTTGTCGTAGCGATCATTTTAAACTTATCTAGGGCGCCCCTCGTCGTAGCCAATAATAGGACTTCGATTCGCCTGAGCGATCTTAAAAACACCCCAAGCAAGCGTCTAAACGTCATGCTATTTTGCCGTCTAGAAAAATGCTTTCAAGGGGCTTCTATAAACGCAAATGCATAATTACATGCAAGCTGAACCTACTGTAGGATGGCTTCGAAAAGCTCAAGCTCCATAGCTAGGTTTTCATGGAATTTGAGAATTAACAGTGTGGGCATAGAAGGGAAAATTTAGAAGCAAATGAAACTAACCAAAACTCCGTCAGGAGCTAGAGTTAGGGCTTGCAGATTACTGACATACGGTGCGTACGCGACACATTTTAATACCTGATCGATATGCGTTGATTTGACAAAATAGATCATCTCCATACCATCTAGAAATAGTATCTTTAGATACCAATTCATTTGATTTTTCGGATTTTAGCGCTGATAGTTGTTTCGCCCTGAGCTTTTCGCGCGATACATTGCCTCATCTGCTCGCTTCACAAATTCATCAGCCGAAAATTTACTATGGTACGAGGCAACTCCTATGCTCGTCGTTATTTTTAAAGAATATTTTTTTATGAAGACTTCATCTTGCATTGATTGGATGATCTTTTCTGCAACGACATTAGCGTCGTAAGAATCAGTTAGATCCTCAAGGATCAGGGTGAACTCATCACCACCCACGCGGCTCATAAAATCAACGTCACGAATCACACCTTTGACACGCTGAGCAAAATTTTTAATTACTTCATCGCCAACATCATGCCCGTAGCTATCATTGATGATTTTGAATTTATCTATATCAAAATAGAGAAGGCTAAGTTTTGAATTATTACGCCGGCTTCGCCTAATGGCTCGCTCTAGCTGCTCATAGAAATAAGCTCTATTAGGTAGCCCGGTCAAACTATCGTGTCTTGCTTGATGAATCAATACAGCCTCCATCTCCTTTCTAGCACTTATATCTGTTTCTATCGTAAAGATCGACTGAGGTTCTCCCTTGTGGTCTCTCATGAGCGTCCAACTTCCCTCAACGGTAAGTGGCTTACCGTCATGACGATAGCACAGGTATTCACCTTCCCATTCCCCATACTTACACGTGTGCTCATAAGCCTTGTTGAACTCCGATGCATTGTGTCCTACAAGCTCTGTTATCAATCTCCCCATGGCATAACTTTCTGGCCATCCGTAGAGTCTTTGAGAACTGCGATTCCAAAAAGAAATTTTATGCTGAAGATCATGCACTATAATTGCGTCATGCGCCTTATCGAGGAGAGATGCTTGATCCCGCAGCCGAGCTTGATTTTTTGCACGCTCAATCTCGGCCGCCGCACGATCAGCAAATATTTTTAACGTTGGTATAATAAGATCAGTGTTAAACAAGCGATGGCGATAAAGCACAACAAGAAATCCAACCGGCATGCCGTCAGAATTTTCTAGACGATGGCCAACATAGGCCTGCGCCCCGAGATTAGCTAAAGACGGGGAGGCAGGAAATTGATTTGCTACATTATCAGGTATTATGCATAGATCTTCGTAGGCAAGTGCGCGACATGGAGTATCCTCGACTAAATAGTCGAAGTTTTCAACAAGCTCTCCATCTATAATTGCAGCAAGAGTTCGAGCCTTATATTGGGCAGACGGGATCGTTTGTGCAACAAAGCCTGCGTCGGCACCTAATGCTTCAGTCATATTTCGAGTTAGATTTTGAAAAAAGGCCAGCCCAGAAGCAATCGAAGTTGAGGCAGCAAGTTGAACAATTGCGTTTTGACTTTGAGCACGTTGCGTATCCGCTCTTATATTGCTTATTCCATAGGCTAAATTATCTGCAAGCTCCATAAGTAACGCGATATCAGCCTGAAGTGTCGCCTCGTTTTTGTAATGCAACAAAACAAGAGATCCAATTGCTATTTTTTTGTCTCTTAGCGGCAAACAAATACCACTTGAAAATCCACAGCCAATCATATGCTTTGCCCATTCCGTATTTACTTCGGAAAGCGCATTAATGACTACAGGCTGGTGCCCAGAGATAGATTGGATAACTGGGCATTGCGGATCCCTAAATTTTAATCTATCCAATTCTTGAAAGGGGGACGGCCGGTTTTTTTGTGACGTCCAGTTATAGGACGCTAAGTAAGGTTCTTTCGGAAACGGTATTTCTTTGAGTGCAACGAAGGCTGCCTGATGATCGTCTTCTTCAAGGATTATTTTGCAAATCTCATGAAGCAGATCGCTTTCGCTGTCGCTTCGAACTAGTGCGGAATTGCATTTACTGAGCCGCCGCAACGCTCTACTTGTTCTCTCCAGTTTCAAAGCTGAAACTTTTTGATCGGTAATATTTTTTAAGAAAACTGAAACCCCTTCCTTACTGGGTCGAGTTCGCACTTCTAACCATGTTCTAGATTTAGAATGATAGCATTTAGCTTTGAATTCTGAGGGTGAATTTATGAGGAACTCTTCCAGAGAAGGAGGAAGTAACTCAGGAAACGCCTTGCGAACGGTCTCCCCAATCAAATCTGACCTTTTTGTATTTAGCAGGCACTCGGCGGCGCCATTTACATATGTAAACTTCAAGTCATGACTAAGAATAAAGAGGCCTTCGCTCATGCTTTCGAATGTTGCGTTTAGCCTATATCCGAGAGAAATAAACTCCTCATTTAGTCTTTTATAATCATGAATGTCGGTAGCAATCCCATACCATTTCCTTAATGCGCCACCCTCATCAAACATGGGTTCGGACTTTATGGAATGCCAGCAATACATATTTAGAGCCTGATTGTAAAGCCTGCACTCCAGGGCGAACGGAGTGCTAGTCGCCACTGCTCGCCGCCATTCTTGAAGACACCCTTCAACATCGTCGGAGTGTACGGCAGAAGCCCATGCGCGGCTATTTTCCAAAGTCATTCCCGTATAGCGAACGTAGGATCCATTAACATAGTCAATGCTCCCATCTACTTTCGCGGTCCATACGATGTGAGGCATTGCTTCGGAGAAATCTCGAAACTCTTGTTCACTTTCGATTATCTTGCGCTCTCTGAACTTACTCTCAGTAACGTCTTGTAGCGCGCCCTGCACCCCTATTACTTTGTTGCTTGTATCGCGAATGGGGCGAGCCACTATGCGTAACCATATATTTCTCTCCCTGTAGGTTCTCGCCTCAACGATAAGGTTGAATAATACTCCTCTATTTACGCAGTCCTGCCATGCGAAGGATAGTTTGCCTTGACTCTCAGCGAGGCAAAGCCTTTCTATTTCAGTCCAGCCAGACATTTTATGACCAACTGGTAGATCCAGAATCTTTTTAAACTCTTCTGAATGACTGAGCTCCCCCGACTGAATATCAAACTCCCAATCTCCTATCCGCCCTAACTCGCGAGCAAGGTCCATTATTAAAAACTTTTTCTGCGGCATTAGATACTCTCTAGGTTACGATATTTATTTTCTCTTACACTCCCTTTTTGCGCGAAAATTATATCTAGACTAGCTCACACTTAAGTCCCCTTTTGTATATTCTTGCTCAGAAGCAATGACTAGCCATTTAATAAAAATCTTTGCTAACTTTCGAAAACTCAATTGCCGCCTCGACGGAAGATCTATAAGTTTTGGATCGCCCCTATCAAAAGGAGAGCTCACCTTGACTTTACATAATCTCTATTTACATACCATTCCGGAATTATATAGATTTTAAGTTTTTCTTGAGGATATTCTTTCCCGAAGTCCTTCTAACTCTATGGTTAATAGAGCGGTAAGCTCAGCGAGCTGAATAACTCTATTTGCAATTTCTTCTGGAGTCTCGCTTGGCGGCAAATTAGATATCCAGCTTGTTATATTTAGTAGCTCTGCACCAATCTTGCCGATTGAGGCCGCGATCGTGTTAAGCTCCTCAATAGTTAGCTCTTGATTTTTCATTTTTCATCTGTACCTCTTGATTGCCTTTGAGTTTCAGATATTTGATTTGGCCTGTTAATTTTTTGTCAATCTTAATGTGGCCAGCCAACATCTTGTGCTTAAATCTTATTTCGACAAGTGGCGCACTATAAATTTCAGAGAGTTCTTGCTCAGCGGTGAGGTCTAGCCGAATAAAGTGCTGCAAAATTGATCTTGCATTGAGGATTTTGGTCAAGAGCGGATAATTATGCGAATCTACTCGCTATTCTCGTGAGTGCAATTATTCGAATTGGTGAAACCCGTCTGAACTGACAGGCACACTAAAATGCTGCACACACTCAGCCGTATGCCTTGCAATTTTAAGTACTCGACAGAGGTATTTATTATATTTACTGATGTCGCTGGCAAACAAATGGCAGTGAAAACTAAAGAAGTTGTCCTGCAGACCCATCTTAATCCTTCGTTGCGAGCCGAAGCCTTAAATTAGCATTCCTGCCAAAGGTATTATAAGGAAAATTATCTCGACTCTTTATTCCAATAGTAGAAACCTCGCACTAATTATGCTCAAGGCTTTCGCAATCAGCTTCTGCGTGGTTTGAGGCTCAGTCGAGCCTACGCCTAGAGATATCGAGGTTAGCTAGTACTGTAGTGCCTCTACTTATGAGCTGCACAATTAGACTATGCAAAATCTATAGAATCCTACAGGAACAAGTAATCTATATCTCACCCCTTAGGGCGCTTAATTATCAATCCAATAAAGACATATCACACCAATTATGATGCCCTCGTTACTTGTTATTGGATATTTTATCATCGCAATCGAATTTTGATTTTTATGCGACACTTCTATCGTGTGCACTGACGTGACGTTGACAGCTCTTCCACAAAGAATATCTTGATCTTCTTTTATTAACTGTCCAGCTTGATTAACCCAGGGTAGGTCATAATCAGAAAGCCACAGGATTTGTTCGCAGGACTCGAGTCCGGAATCTTTTAGAAACTCCTCGTTCGCCCATATATAACTTGAGTATCTGTCCTTGATAGCTATTCTTGGGCTTTGCAGGGCTACAATGATTGAGTCGAAGTCTTCTTGCTGCATGATCAATTTGTGATTCTTTTGTTAAGGCAGGATTATAGCGCTTCCTGCCATTAGAATGGCTCGAACTGGTATGCTTGGGTATAGGTATCATTGCTTATGCCTAGAAAATTTTTCTTTGACAAACTGTTGCCAATCTGAGATTTTTTGTAGACTTTACATTGCAAGCGCTACGAATTATTTTCGTGCGCCAGCCTAATCCAATCTTCAAGAAGTTCTTTTGTAGTGGCAGCTCCAGTTTTCTTCATGATTCGTGCTCGATGTATATCAATCGTTCTTTTGCTGTTACCTAAGTAATTGGCGATCTCTTTACTGGTCATCCCTGTTACTAAAAGCTCCATAACGGCGCGCTCGGCCGAGGTCAGCAAAGATATTCGATTATTATAGTCAATTATTAATTCGTTCTTCGCAAAGACGGTACTGGCTGATTTTAGAAGGGTTTGAACTCTATGAACGATATCATCGTTTGAGAATGGTTTTTCTAAGAGATCGGATGCTCCTGCCTTTATGAGTTTTATTGCAACATCAATCGTGGCGTGACCTGTCAATATCAGAACTGTGAGATTGAACCTCCCTGAGATTATTTTTTGAAGTACTTGATCTCCACTTAACATCGGCATGGCGAGGTCTAGTATTACGCAGCCAGGGGTATTATCATACTTTTCGATAAACTCTTTTCCGCTTGAATATAGTTGTGTTCGATATCCTTCTCTTACGAAGAGTCGATGTAGTGAGGCGCGGATTCCTGGGTCGTCGTCTACGACATGGATGACATTTGTTTTATTTCGCATTTTTGTATTGCCAAACCTTCTTGATATTTTGACTCGATATTCAGGGCGGAAATTTACCTGTTATTGGTTGGCTGCTTAGGATGGCACGCCTATCTTCTGGTTGAGCGAGGTAGCTATCATGAATGACATCTAGCCCAATCGAGTGGGCGTCTATCAAAAGTAGTCAGAAAAGTACCTGTCTAGCTCTCCCTCGTATTGATCCAGAGAACTCAACGCCGAGGAGGCGAGCAAATCCAGCAGTATCAGTCCGTTGACGCTCGCATCTTCCTGCGCTGCGGAACGTAAGCGTTGGGCTATACCCTGATTGACTTGGCGGACCTCTCTGTACTTCTTACGCAACCCGTCAAGCGACCAGTCGGCCTCCAACCCGCGTAGAGCTCGAAGATGCTGGCCGAGCAGATAGGTTCCAACTGCGCGAAAAAGGGTCTCATCGTTGTCGTTGAATGGCTGATGGAACCACGCCATGGCCCTGAGAAAGTTCATGTGTGGGCAGCCACTCGTTGCGCCTATGGCGCCCAGCATGGAGCCGACGGCGCGCTGCAATGTGGTGTGCTGGTAGATCTCTCTGCCGCGGTAGGAAATTTGCACATCCACTTCCGTATGTGAAAGACGCGCGCCGAGAAAGGTCACCGGCGCTTCGAGGGCTGTGGCAAAGGGGCAGTGCTGCACCACATCGCTTGCTAGAGGGCAGTTCGGACACTGATGGAAGTTCAGCCGAGTCCAATCGGCATGCTCGCCAGCTGCGGGCGCACCGGTCAAGGCGATGGGGTGTTCAACCGTCTGACCGTCCATGAAGCGGAAGCGGTAGCGGATGAAACTTTCACTCCTATCCTGCGTCATCAACTAACCTGACCTCCGCGCTCAGCTATTCATATGATGGCCAAATGCCACTATGATTGTATTGTGACGCCCGAATCTTGACGAGATACTCAGGATCACGAAATTCGTATTTTCGGCCAGCATGGTGAAGGAATCAGGAGCTTGCCAATGGAAAAATCTACCCCAAGGCCGTTCAGCGCCTTGGTCGAGCAGATCGATCTTGGAATCATCATCCTGGATTCCAACCTGTGTATCCGCTGCTGGAACCGCTTCATAAGCCAGCGTAGCGGAAAGGATCAGGAAATGGCCATCGGCCAGCCTTTTCTGACGATCTTTCCAGATGCCGATCAGCGCTCTTTCACCAAGATCGTCGAACTGGCCCGTGACCAAGGTATTCATGTCTACAGCCACTGGCTGGAGCAGGCGCCGCTGGTGAGTTTCGATGCTGGAAAGGCTGACTCGCTGGGCCAGAGCTTACAGAGCACCCTGCTTTTTCCCTTCGAAGATCAGGATGGTGAGGCTCTCTTCGGGTTGGTCATTTACGACACGGGAGCCGTTGCCAAGTCCAGCGCTAACCTTGAGTCCGCCCTTAACGCACTGCGCATGAAGCAGGTTGAGCAGGATCAACTACTCCGGAAACTGGAAACCGCTAATAGTCAGCTTCTGCAGTCCGAGAAGCTGGCTACAATAGGCCAACTGGCTGCCGGCGTGGCCCACGAAATCAACAACCCTATCGGTTTCGTATTCTCCAATTTAAAGACCCTGAGTGGATATGTCCGTGATCTCCTCAAGATCATCGATGCCGTAGACGGCGCAGCCGATCTCGAAGTGTTACGTCAACTCAAGCGAGGTCTCGAGTACGACTACATCCGCAGCGATGTCGAAGCGCTGATTCACGAGTCTGAGGATGGTATCGATCGGGTAAAGCGGATCATTAGTGCACTCAAGGACTTCTCCCACATCGAGGAGGAAGAGTTCCGTCCGGCGGATCTGCATCGGGGTATGGATACTACCCTCAACGTTGTTAACAACGAGCTTAAGTACAAGGCAGAGGTGGTCAAGGAGTATGGTGAGCTGCCTGAGGTTGAATGCATTCCATCACAGATTAACCAGGTGGTCTTAAATCTACTGGTCAACGCTGCGCATGCCATAGAGGAGTTCGGCCGCATCTCGGTACGCACCGGATGCGAGCAGGATGAGGTCTGGCTGGAAGTGGAGGACACTGGTAAAGGCATAGAGCCTAAGGTTCTTAATCGCATCTTCGAGCCTTTCTTCACCACCAAGCCGGTTGGTAAGGGGACGGGGCTAGGATTGGCACTGTCCTACAACATCGTGCAAAAGCACAATGGCCGAATTGAAGTGCAGAGCGAGGTCGGTGCAGGTACTCGGTTTCGTGTCTACTTGCCAGTTAAGCAGCCTGTCGCACCGCTACAGGCGGAGGTTTCACCTTGACAGCCTCCGCTGGTCAGCCGCTCACGCTTTTGCTGGTGGATGATGAGGAGAACATCCTCAACAGCCTTCGCCGAGTGCTGCGCAGCGAGCCCTACAAGCTACTCACAGCAGGCAGCGGTGAGGCTGCTCTTAAGCAGCTTGAAGCGGCGCACGTCGATCTGGTGATTTCAGATGCCCGTATGCCGGGCATGGATGGCGCTACTTTGCTGGCGAAAGTACAGCAAAGATGGCCACATTCCCTGCGCATCTTGCTTACCGGATATGCCGATCTGACAACCACGATCAAGGCAATCAACGAGGGGCAGATCTATCGCTATATAAGCAAGCCCTGGGACGATGATGACCTGCGTCTGATAATCCGGCAGGCCTTGGCTTTCCAGCACTCTGAGCGTGAGCGCAACCGTCTAGAGCTACTGACCCGCGAGCAAAACCGCCAATTACAGGATCTCAATGCCTCGCTGGAGCAGCGAGTCCAGGCGCGAACCGCCGAGCTACAGCAAACTGCTGACATGCTGGATCTTGCCTACGAGGAATTACGCAAAAGCTACATCACCTCTACTGAAGTATTTGCCAACTTGGTTGCTCAACGCCTGAGCAAGGAGCGACATACAAATACCCAGGTAATAGCGCTGGTAAAAGCATATTCCGAGCATTACCAATTAGACGCGCGGTTAGGGGGTGATCTCGCTATGGCGGCGGCACTTTACAACATTGGCAAGCTGACTTGGGATGATCACCTGCTCTCAAGGCCTTCCGACCTTCTCTATAAAGAGGAAAGGGTGCGTTATCGCAAGTACCCGGAAATCGGCGAGAGTCTGCTAATGACTCTCGAGCCTATCCAGAATGCGGGGCTCATCATTCGCAGCCACCAGGAACGCTGGGACGGCCAGGGATATCCCGACAGGCTCGAGGGCGAGGCCATTCCGCTGGGTTCAAGGATCTTGCGGCTTGCTGTGGACTTCATCGAGTTACAGCGCGGCATGATCCTCGAGCGCAAGCTCAGCCGAGATGAGGCTTTGCTGTTGATTAAGAAGTTTGCCGGACGCTTGTACGATCCACTGGTCTGCAGTGCGTTCATCGAGCTATGTACCACCCTGGCCCCAGATCTTGTACTTGCTGACAGGACGATAATTGCACTGGATACACGTCGTGTGGAGCCTGGCATGGTATTGGCTCGCAATCTATATGCGGAGAACGGCATGCTGTTGCTGAATGAGGGCAAGCCGCTGACCCGCCCGTTGATCGATAAGCTCGCTGCCTTCGAGGCGACGGAGGGGGCACGCTACACCCTGTTCGTTCGCAAACCCGAAGATAGTATGAATGATGCAAACGGAGAGTCCTGAATGATAAAGATTCAGTTGGTGGATGACGAACCGAACATTCTCTCCGCCCTCCAGCGCCTTCTGCGTCCGCAGCAGTGGGAATTGCATGCATTCACGGATGCCCAAGAAGCCTTGCAGGCGCTGACGATGCACGAGTATGCGGTGATTATCTCCGACTACAAGATGCCCAATCTTGATGGCATAACCTACCTACAATTTGCCAAACAGCGCCAGCCAAATGCCATGCGTATGGTGCTCAGCGGACATGGTGATCGTCAGTCGATGATGCACGCGATCAACCGGGCGGAAATCTACCGTTTCCTGTCCAAGCCCTGGGAAGATTATGACATCGAAACTGCCCTGCGGGCGGCTATTGATCTTTATCTGCTGCGCTCGGAGAACCAGCGCTTGTTGGCCCAGGTACGGAATCAGCGAAGTGCTCTGGAGCGTCAGCGTCAGGAGCTCAGGCGCCTGGAAGCGGAGCATCCGGGAATTACTAAAGTACTTCGCGATGCCGATGGTGCCCTGCTCCTGGAAGGCGATGTCGACGAGATCGGCCATGGCTGAGTACTTGGCGTTAGAACGTAAGCTGATGCTTAAAGTCGTGTATTACGGGCCGGCATTGAGCGGCAAGACCACTAACCTGATGCAATTACATACGCTTCTGCAGCCCCAGCGTAAGGGCGAGCTGATGGTACTCGAAACCCGAGATGACCGTACCCTGTTCTTTGACGTAATGCCCATTGGGTTGCGCAGCGCTTCCGGCCTTGATCTCCGCCTCAAGCTCTATACGGTTCCAGGTCAGGTGCAGCACGACAGTACCCGCAAGGCGGTGTTGTCGCGTGCTGATGGAGTGATTTTCGTCGCGGATTCGCAACCGGCACAGCAGGATAACAACGCCAACGCATTCGATAATCTGGCCGATAACCTACAAAAGCTGGGCATGGACATTGAGCGTTTGCCGGTGGTGGTGCAGTTCAACAAGCGAGATTTGCCTGGGGCAGTGGATGAAGACGAGTTGCAGGCACGCTGGTCGGCAACACCTTGGACTCCTTTGAGCATGGCGTCGGCCCTGAAAGGGGTCGGGGTTGTCGAGAGCTTTCGCCAACTGCTGCGGCGCCTGTATCCGCGACTCGATGCCGAGTTTCATCTAACTAAGCGTGAAGGCTTACAGGAGGAAGATTTTATCCGCTACCTGAGCAGTGTGGATGGTGTTGCGAATGCGTAGGTTCGATGATGATCCCGATATAAACGATCTGATCGATCGCGAGCAGCAAATGCGATTGGTTGGACTGTTGCACGCCCTGTGCGGTGAATTCTTCAGTCTGCACAGCAAGCCTCAGGCCGGAGCAGAGGCTGTGGAGTTCAACCTGGAGACTATTGCCTGGCTGAGCTGCTCTACCGCGCCCAACCGGCAAGCTCCTGCGGCACGCCTGCTGGAATTCATTCTCTTCTATGTGGCCAAATATCGTCTGGCCGCCAGTCTGCACCATGACACCACCGAGGCCAGCTTCGCTGAGCTGCAACGCCAGCATGCGGCATTGCAGGAATCGGAGGGGCGCTACAAGGAGCTGTCCGAGCAGTTGCAGTTGCGGGTGGATGAGCAGATTAAGGTGATTGAAGACGCGCAAAAGCAACTCTACGAGAGCGCTCGCCTACGGGCCATTGGCCAGCTTGCCGCGGGTGTAGCTCATGAGATCAACAATCCGATCGGATTCATTGCCAGCAATCTGCGGGTGGCTGGTGAGTACCTTGAAGAGCTAGGCGCAAAGTTACCTTCGGATCAGACCACAACCGCCGTTCAGGACGACTTCCGGGCACTTCTAATGGAGTCGCTCAGCGGGGCCCAGCGTATTGCCGACATAGTGGTCGACTTGAAGACATTCGCCAATATCGACCAAGAGGATTTTTTACCCTGTGATCTCAATCAGGTTATCGCAAGCACCTGTCATCTAGTTGAGGCGGAATTCAACCATGATCTGGTAATTGAACAGCGCCTCGAACCGCTACCACAGCTGGCGGGGTACCCCGCAAAGATTTCGCAGGCGCTTTACAACATTCTCGACAACGCCGCGCGTGCGATAGTTCCTGGAGGACGCGTTCGTATAACCACTCGAGTGGGGGAAGACGGCTGCAGTGAAGTGTTGGTCGAGGACAATGGCTGTGGTATTGCCGTCGAAGATATGGAGCGACTGTTCGATCCCTTCTTCACTACGCGGCCCGTGGGGACAGGCACCGGGTTGGGCTTGAGCGTCGCGCGTGACATTATCAAAGCGCACCGTGGTGAGATCTTCGTGCATAGTAAACTTGGAGTTGGCTCACGTGTGACTTTGCGCTTTCTGAGCCAGTGAGGAGTTGTAGTGGCCAAGAATTATGCGTCACTGTTCGTTGGCAAGGCACCCGTAGAAGAGACGGTGGAAACGCATCCCTTGACGCCGTATCAGCTACTGCTGGTGGATGACGAGCCCAGCATCCTGGCCGCACTACGTCGGGTACTACAGCGTGAGAATTATAAGCTTCACTTCGCACGAAACGGCGCTGAGGCACTGAAGATACTCGCTGATCAGGATATTCACCTAATCATCAGCGACTTCATGATGCCGAAGATGAATGGCAGCGAACTGCTTGCCCGGGTACGCGAACTCTGGCCACACACTATTCGTATCATGTTGACGGGGCATGCCAACACCGAAGCAGTGATGGGCTCGATCAAGGAAGGGGCCGTCTATCGCTTCATCTTGAAGCCCTGGAACGACGACGATCTGCGGCTGACGATTGCCCTAGCCCTTGAACAGTATGCGCTTCAGCAGCGCAATAGAGTTCTGGAGCAGCAGAACGAGAAGCAGCACCGCGACCTGGAAACCCTGGCCAAGCTAAGCGTGACCAACCGCAGTCAACTGGCCATCCTGCTGCACAAGAAGGGGCTACTCAACGCTCAGCAGATCCAGCAATTGCATAAGGAAATGCAGGCTCACAAGACCCCGGTGCTGCGCCAATTGATGCAGCACGACTGGATCGATAGCCACAAGATACAGGAGCTGTTGCGCAAAGACCTGATGTTTGAGGAGGTCGATTTGCGAGAGTTCGAGCTTGATGCATCGCTGCTGTCTCTGGTCCCACAAGCCGTGTGTACACGCCAGTTTGTGCTTCCGTTGCGCGTACTCGATAAGCGCCTGCGCTTAGCCATGGCTGATCCATTGGATCAGGGGTTGATCGACGAACTGGGTTTCATGACCGGGCTTAGCATCCACCCGTTGCTGTGCGATTTGCAGCAAATGCAGGCCAAGCTGGGAGAACTGTTTGGCGAGTCTGACAGGCTCGAAGATATTGCAACCGTAGTTGGTAGCAGCGATCCCTATGAAGGTATCGAGATCGTTCTTGATGATGATGGAGCCGGCGAAAGCCTGGAGCAGCTGCTGGGCAGCTCAGAAGAGCCGCCGGCAATTCGCTTGGTCAATGCCGTCATACTCGAAGCCTTACGCTTGGGGGCTAGCGATATCCATATTCACCCGCGCACCAAATATGTGGTGGTTCGCTACCGCATCGACGGGGTGCTGCAGGACAAGATTCAAATCCCCAGTACCATGCTCATGTCGCTGGTGTCGCGCATCAAGGTAATGGCCGAGTTGGATATTACCGAACGACGACGCCCTCAGGACGGGCGCATCACCGTCAAGACCCCGATGCGCATAGTCGACCTACGCATATCTACCTTGCCGACCATTAATGGCGAGAAAGTTGTGATGCGGGTCCTGGAGCGCCAGTCAGCCGCGCAATCGCTAGAAGATCTGGGGTTGTCGCCGCATAATCTGCGCCGCCTACTCCATGTAGTAAATAAGCCGCAGGGCATCATTCTAGCCACTGGGCCAACCGGCAGCGGAAAGACGACTACCCTGTTCGCCTTGCTGCAGCATGAGGCATCGTCGGAGAAGAATTACGTAACCATCGAGGATCCCGTGGAGTTCCACGTCGACCTAGCTGGTCAAGTGTCCGTTCGGGAGCGTATAGGTCTGAGCTTTGCCAGCGTACTTCGGGCCATTCTGCGTCAGGACCCCGATGTCATACTGCTGGGCGAAATTCGCGACGAAGAAACTGCCGATGTAGCCTTTCATGCCGCACTAACAGGGCATTTGGTGTTCTCTACCCTTCACACTAACTCAGCGGCGGCAACAATCGCCCGGTTGTTTGACTTGGGGCTAAAACCTTATGTGCTTGCATCCGCCTTAGAAGCAATTATTGCACAGCGGTTAGTTCGCCGCATATGCCCCTACTGCAGGGAGACCGCGCAACCTAGCGAGGAACGGCGCCGCAGTTTGGGGATAGAGTTCCTGCAGCCCGATATGCAGTTCTATCAAGGGAAAGGCTGCAACCAATGTAATAACGGCTATAGAGGTCGTATCGGTATCCATGAGGTGCTGACCATGAGTGACCGTCTACGGGATGCCATTGCTCAGGGGGTCGGCGCTATGCAGTTGCAAGCCATTGCGCGCGAGCAAGGCATGACCACGCTGCTCGACGATGCCCGGGAGAAGATTCTGCAGGGACTCACCACTATCGATGAGGTCCTGCGCCTGCTAGGGCCGCAGAATCTATCGGAGTAATTATGAGTATTCGCCAACTGGTCATCGAGGCCTACCTATATGTGCTGGCGTTCGCTCTGTTGGCCATGGGGTTTATTAGTTTTGCCGGTTACCTGGGTTTGGAAAACCCGACTGTGCATACGGTGGTGTTACTGCCGGATAGCGCCATCGTGTCGATGTTGCTGGGGGGGCTGCTGCTCAGTGCCGTGCGCCGAGTAATGCGCCCGTTCTCGCTCTTCGCGGCCTTAATCGCCGGCTGCACACTGTATACCCTGATTCACAACCAGATGGTTGGTAGTTCAGATGTAGGCAGGTCCCTGCTTACCGGCTTTATCCGCATGCGCAGTGGGCTGGCGGCAGCCATATTAATTTCCGTAATTGCCATTTTTCTGAGTTTGGGATCCACACGAGCAAAACGGATAGCTCAAGTGCTCGGGTTGGTGACTAGCCTGCTGGCGCTCGCTGCGTATTTTTCTTGGAAGATACCCTCGCTGGGCCCGCTCAGCCTAGGTTTCAAGTTCTCTTCGACGCATATTGCCAACCTGTTTACCTTCCTGCTGGGGATCGCCATCATTCTGCTCAGCCTGCAGGTGCCACACCCTGACGAGCGAATCAAGCGCATGCCATTGATGGCAGGGGCTCTGGGAGTCTTGCTGACCTGTGGTGGTTGGTATTTGTTGAGCCTGCAGACGATCGATACCCTGACTCGACAAAGTGACCTGCTGCTATCCAACGTGCAAGCCGCAACCGAAAGTGCTCTGCAGAACCGTTTGGACCTAATGAAGCGTCTGGCCGAACGCTGGGAGGTACTTGGTAACCTGCCCAGCGAAGCATTTTGGCAGCAGGAGGCAAGCAGTTATCTGAGAGACTTCCCCAATCTGCATCTGATTGGTGTACTCGACGAGCATTTCCAGCCATTTTGGATTAAAGGTCGTGATGACGATCAAGCCACATGGCTGCGAGACTTCCTGTCTCGCCGGAGCGATCTGGAGTGGCTGAGCTATGTGATGAACGATGGTAGTCCTCATATCAGTCGACCCATTGAACGTCCTGATTACGCTCAGACAAATGTCATGCTAGCCGTCTCATTGCGTATTCCTGCCCAGGCGCCTCGAGTCCTGATTGCTATGTTGAATATTCAAGGGGAGTTGAGGGAGCAGTTCGACCAGCTGGGCGGCTTTACCGTCAAGGTATACGAAGGTAACACGCAGCTTTATGCCTCGAAGAGCCAGGGGCAACAGCGCTTCAACACGCCAGTCGGTGAGCACTTCATCAGCTTCCACCACGATCAGAGCTGGCGCCTAGTTTCTTATATCGATGACGCGGCCGCGATCGATACTTCGCGCGTGCTACCAGCGCTCATCATGCTGTTTGGGCTCATCTTGAGCTTCTTCCTGATGCTCAGCCAGCGCCTCGCCGGATTGGCCGTCGCTCACTCCGAGTACCTGGAAAGGGTAAACGAGGAGTTGCAGCGTAGCCTGGCCGGACAACTCAAGGCTCAGGCGCTCAATCAAAGGATCCAGCAGTTCACTCAGGATGTTCTCTGTTCTTTCGATCGCGAAGGGCGCTTTCGCGAGGTCAGTCCCTCCTGCGTCAAACTATTTGGCTACAGCCAAGAGGAGTTGATTGGTCGGCCCTATCTGGATCTAGTCCTCGCCGAGGATCGCGGCCTAACGGAGCAGGAGGCGGCCGCAGTGGTTGCCGGGCGGCCCACCTACAGCTTCCGTAATCGTTGTTGCGACAAGAACGGCCGCGTTCTACACGTTCTCTGGTCTGCCGATTGGTCAGAGGATGAACAAACCCTGTTTGCTGTCGCTCATGACATAACTGAACTTGTGCGCAATGAGGCCGATACAGAAAGCCAGCGGGATATCCTTAGCATGATTGCCATGGAGCACCCGCAACTCGAAACGCTGGAGGCTATATGCCACATGGTGGAGGCGCAGGATATGGGGGCCCTATGTTCAGTACTGCTGCTCGATGCAGCGGGTAAACAACTGCATACAGGTGCGGCACCGAGCCTTCCGGCAGAATACAGTCGTGCCATTGATGGTGCAGCCATCGGCCCTAACGTAGGCAGTTGCGGTACGGCGGCGTATCGACGGGAGTTGGTGGTGGTCGAGGATATTGAGCTTGATCCCCTTTGGGACGATTATCGTCACCTCGCGAGCCCCTTTGGATTACGCGCCTGTTGGTCTTTCCCTTTGATATCTCATCACGGCCAGGTACTGGGGACGTTCGCGCTTTACCAGAAGGCCCCGCATACGCCAACCGATGAGCAGATTAAACGGCTGTCGATGGCTGCCCGGCTGGCAGCCATTGCTATCGCTCGCAGCCTTGACCGCCAGCGTTTGCAAGAGAGTGAGCAGCGATTCCGCTCTTTGTTCACCTTTAATCCAGACCCGGTCTACGCCTTTGACCCTAATGGCCAATTTATAAGCATGAACGAGGCGGGATTGCGGCTGACGGGATTGAACACGGATCAGGTCCTAGGTCGCCACTTTTCTCAGGTGATAGTTGCTGACGACTTAGCGCGAACCCAGCAGCATTTTACTTTGGCCTGCGAAGGTATACCTCAGCGCTATGAGGTGAGAGCTTTGGACACTGCTGGCACTCAGTTGCATTTGGATGTCAGTAATCTTCCGATCATGGTCGACGGTGAAATCGTCGGGGTGTTTGGAATTGCCAAGGATATTACCGAGCGTGTGCGGACTGCTGCAGATTTGCATCGTGCTCTTGCCCGCAGCGAGCGTCAGGCCGAGCAACTACGTGCTATAGGGGCAGCAGCAATTGCGACTGCAAAGCTACATGGGCGTGAGGCTCTGATTAACTATTTGGTGGAACAGGTTCGGAAGGTAGTCGGTGCCCATCAGGCGGTAATCAGCCTTACTGAAGAGGCGGGTTGTAGGAATTCGATCGATGCTGTCGCACTGTCGGAAAAGTATGCTGCCTGGCGGGACTACAGCGGCTCTCCTGACCACAGTGGCATCTATGCCTCGATCTTTGAAACCAATCAGCCCCTAATGCTGACCCAGGAAAAACTGGAGAGACATCCGCGCTGGCGGGGCTTCGGTGATCATGCGGGGAAGCACCCGCCAATGCGCGGTTGGTTAGCCGTACCTCTGCTCGACAAGAGTGGCGCAAATCTTGGTCTGCTGCAGCTGTCGGATAAGATGGACGGTGAGTTCGATGCCGACGACTTAACTATCGCTCAGCAGTTTGCCCAGATGGCTCTATCTGTCCTAGAGAAAAATCGTCTGCTGAGCGAGGTTATGGCCGCTGAGCAGCGACTCAAGGCGCAGTTAGACTTCACCTCTACTGTTACCGATTGCCTTGCCGAAGGACTGATTGCCACTGACGAGTTTGGCGTTTTGACCTTCGCGAACCCAGCGGCCAGAAATTTCCTTTCTGTCGATCAAGATCCACTTGGTTTGGTGTTAAAGCAGTTGCTGCCTTTGGATCCCCGGAATTGGAAAGCAGAAGCGGAGACCACTATACAGGGCGAGTTTGACGTCCCGATGCAGAGCATACATTACGACGCGCGGCCCTTGAACGGTTTGGCTGGGGTACGCGGTTGGGTGGTCGCCCTACGCGACGTGAGCTCCCAGCGCCGGGCAAATCAGGCTATGCGCGAACGCGACCAGTTCTTCAATCTGTCGCTTGAAATTTTCTGCATGGTCAGCCTGCAAGGATATTTCATTCAGGTTAACCCAGCTTTTGCCAGTATCTTACATTATAGCGTCGATAGTTTGGTAGGGCAGCCCTACATAGAGCTGATCGATGTCGCAGATCGTGATCGAGTAATGGAGGCCATCCAACTGCTGGAAAATGGCGAACTCATCCACGATCTGACCATTCGCGTCTGGGATGGAGAGGGACACCTGCACTGGCTGCAATTCAGTGCCGCTTTGGGCGAGGATCGAGTGATCTACTGTGTGGCCAGGGATATAACAGAAAAAAAAGCCATTGAAGAGCAGATCGCTCAACGCAACCTGATCCTTAGCATGGCCGGCAATACTGCCAAGCTTGGAGGATGGAGCATCGAATTACCTGGTCGCCAAGTACTCTGGTCAGATGAAATGTTTGGCTTGCTCGGCTTTGAACCAGGTCATGTGCCAACCTTGGATGAGGGCCTGGCTTTATATACATCTCTTCATCGTGCAGCTGTACGTTCTGCCCTGGAAGCCTGTATTTCTGAAGGACAGAGCTTCGATATCGATGTCGAAATTCAGAATGCAAACGGCCAATTGCTTGATGCGCGCGTAGCCGGTCAGGCTGTACGTGATGAGAGCGGCCAAATTGTGCGTGTTTCCGGCGCGCTTCAAGACGTCAGTGAGCGCAAGCGAGCTCAGCGTGAAGTGCTGCGCCTGGCCATAAGGCTTACCAACACCCTAGAGAGTATTACGGACGGTTTCTTTACCGTCGATACACAGTGGCGTTTCACGTATGTCAATCAAGAGGCCACTAAGCAGCTGAACCTATCGGTTCACGAAATGTTGGGTGAAGAAATTTGGACGATGTTCCCTGGTGCGCGTGATAGTGAAATTGGAGTGCGTTATTTTCAGGCCATGGAGGATCAACAAGCAGCACATTTTGAGTCCTTTTATGCTCCGATGGGACGTTGGTTTGAGATACATGCTTACCCATCGGAGGAGGGTTTGGCCGTTTACTTCCGGGATATTACGGTACGTAGACGAACCGAGGAGGACCTACAGCTTACTATGCTTGAGCTAGAGCGTAGTAATCGAGAATTGCAGGAATTTGCCTTTGTTGCATCCCACGACCTGCAAGAGCCCCTTCGTAAAATCCAGGCCTTTTCCGATCGCTTGGCCTTGCGTGCCACTAGCCTCGACGATGTGGGGCGCGACTATTTGCAGCGTATGACTTCTGCGGCATCTCGTATGCAGGCGCTGATCATAGACTTGCTGAGCTATTCACGGGTAAATAGCCGCGGCCAGTCCCTGCAGCTAGTTGAGCTCGATCAAGTACTGGATGAAGTTCTGGTGGATATGGAAGCTGATATTGAAGGGACGGCCTCTCGTATCGAACGTCAGCCGCTTCCTATTATTATGGGGGATATTAGTCAGTTGCGCCAAGTTATCCAGAACCTGCTGAGTAATGCAATTAAGTTCCAAGCAGCTGGAAACACACCGATAATTCGCATTTATGCAGAGTCAGTACCCGACGGCCGATGGAGCCTATGTATTGCTGACAACGGTATTGGTTTCGACGAGAAGTACTTGGATCGTATTTTCAATCCATTCCAGCGTCTGCATAGTCGAGAAACCTATTCGGGAACCGGGATAGGGTTGGCAATAGTCAAGAAAATCATTGAGCGTCATAAAGCGAGCATTACGGCCAGTAGTATTCCAGGTCAGGGTAGCGTGTTTCGTATCACCTTCCCGCGAATCAAAAAGGACTCGCCATGAAGACAGCAAATATCACGATTCTGATTGCGGATGATGATCAGGATGACTGCCTTATGACTCGGGAAGCGTTCCAGGATTGTCGAATTGCCAACGAACTACATTTTGTTCACGACGGAGAGGCTTTGCTAGGCTACCTAAAGCGTCGCCCGCCTTATGATGACGACAAGCAATTCCCGATGCCTGGACTGATTCTTCTAGATCTGAATATGCCGCTTAAGGATGGTCGTGAAGCTCTGGCGGAGATCAAGTCTGACCCGGAGCTTAGGGTTATTCCTGTTGTCATCCTAACTACCTCATCGGCTGATGAGGATATTTTGCGTAGCTATGACATCGGGGTGAATTCGTTCATCACTAAACCCGTGAGCTATGCAGGACTCATCGATGTCATTCGTTCTTTGGGGCGTTATTGGCTGGATATTGTCGAGTTACCGATTCAGGGGAGTGATACATGACTCGGGCGGAAACTCAGTGGCGACTACTGTTGGTCGATGACGACGAAGACGACTTCATCCTTACCCGCGACCTCCTACAGGGATCCGAGCAAGAAAAGGTCAGCCTCGACTGGTGCTGTAATTTTCAGCAGGGATTGGATGCAATCTGTCGCCAAGAGCACGACCTGTACTTGGTCGACTATCGTCTTGGTGCCGATACTGGGCTCGAACTGATTCGTCAGGCCCGTCATGCGGGGGTGAGCGGACCGATCATTCTATTGACCGGGCAGGGCGATGCCCGCCTCGACGCCTCAGCCGTCGAGTTAGGAGCCGCCGACTTTCTTGTCAAGGGCCAGTTCGATAGCCAGCAGTTACTACGCAGTGTGCGCTATGCGATTGACCGCGGTCAGGCGATGGCCAGGCTGGCAGAGAGCGAGATGCGCTACCGCTTGCTCTTCGAGGCAAACCCAGAGCCGATGTGGGTGTTCACCAAAGCTGACCTGCATTTTGTCGCCGTTAATCAGGCGGCCTCGAAATTTTTCGGCTATAGCCATGATGAACTTCTTTGCATGACGGTTTTGGATATCCGCGATGAGCAGGAGCAAACGCGTTTTCGTGAGTATTTCCAGTCCCTCACGAGCGAGGGTGCCGCTGACCCATCTGCTGGGGTGTGGCATTACCGACATAAAACAGGGAAAAGCCTTTTCGCAGAAAAGTTGGTACATGACTTCGACTTTGATGGTCAGGCGTGCTACTTGGTGGTTGGTATAGATGTTACTGAGAAGCAGGCAGCACGTGAGCAGGCGAAGCTTCGTGAGCAGGCTTTTCGGAAACTACTGAACGACAATCGTGATGCATTACTGGTAATCGACGGCGAAGGCGCTGTGCGGTACACCAATCCGGCTGCCCAGAAGCTTTTGCAACTCAGTACTAATGAATTACAGGGCTATTCCTTGCCGGCCATCCCCTATGATGAGGGGCTTATCGAGTGGGCTTTACAACTATCCTCTGGCCGGACGATTGACGTCGAAATTCACAGCTCCCAGACGGATTGGGAAGGAGAGCCCGCGAAACTTTTTTCGCTGCGAGATATACACGATCGCAAAGAGTCTGAAAAACAGATGCGTCTACTCCAGCGAAGCTTAGAGGCGAGTTATAACGGAGTAGTGATTGTCGACGCTTCTGCGGCTGACTTGCCGATCCTGTACGTAAATCCGGCCTTTGAACGTATCACTGGCTATAGTCAGGATGAAGTGCTGGGGCGCAACTGCCGATTCCTTCAGGGGGAGGAGCGTGATCCATTACAAGTTGAGGAAATCCGTCGAGGATTGAGCCAGGCTCGCGATGTTCACGTAGTCGTCCGCAACTTTCGTAAGGATGGTCAAGCCTTCTGGAATGATCTATACATCTCTCCGATATTAAATGAACGAGGTGTTATCACTCATTTTGTTGGGGTTCAGAATGACATCACTGAGCAGAAGCGCTTCGAGGATGAGTTGAGCTTCAATGCAAGCCATGACGTACTGACGGGGCTGCCTAACCGAGCCTTGCTTGAGGACCGCCTTCGGCAGGGTTGCAAGATATCTCAACGTTATCAGCGTAGCTTAGCCCTCATGTTTATTGATCTGGATGGATTCAAACCGATCAATGACTCTATCGGTCACAACTTTGGTGATCTGTTACTCGTTGAAGTTGCCAAGCGTATGAACGATCAGGTCCGCCCGGGTGATACTGTTGCCCGTATGGGCGGGGACGAGTTCATCGTTCTGCTGCCTGATTTGGCGTTGATGGACGATGTGCAGCCGATAGCTGAACGACTAATCGCCAGTATATCTAAACCTTATCGGATCCGAGGGATCGATCTGCATGTTACTGCCAGTATCGGTATCACATTGAGCGACGGGAGCCTAGATGAGCCAATGCATCTGATCCAGCAAGCCGATCTGGCTATGTACAAGGCCAAGCAGGAGGGGCGTAATAACTATCAGTGGTACACCAACGACCTCAATCTGCGCGTCAGCGAGCGTGTGAATCTGCGTAATGAATTACAAAAGGCTATCGAATCGGAGAGTTTTGAACTCTATTACCAACCCCAGATCGATGGCCGGAGTGGCCGAGTGATCGGTCTGGAAGCACTTTTGCGTTGGCAGCATCCTACTCAGGGCTTCGTCTCTCCAGCGATGTTCGTACCTGTGGCTGAGGATACCGGGCAAATAATTCCACTCAGTCTGTGGGTGCTTGATACCGCATGCCGGCAGATACGTCTGCTGAACGAACAGGGCATGAAAGGATTGTCAGTTTCAGTGAACATTTCGCCGGTACAGTTCCAACGCAGTAGCTTCGTTGAGAGCGTGCAGTCGGTGCTGCACAAGCACGGTCTCAGCGCCGATATGCTGGAATTGGAAATCACAGAAACTGTATTGCTCAACAATGCTGAAAAAGCAATCGAGACATTACAGCGGCTCAAGGCGCTGGGCGTGCGTATCGCAATTGATGATTTCGGTACGGGCTTCTCCAGCCTCAATTACCTTAAGCGCCTGCCTATCGATAAGGTTAAGATCGATCGCTCTTTCGTCCAAGAAATCATCAGCGATCGTCACGATGCCGCCATTACCCAGGGCATAATTTCAATGGCCCATCATCTGCGGCTGAAAGTAATTGCTGAGGGCGTAGAAACTGAGCCTCAGTTTGCCTTCCTCAAGAAAAGCCATTGCGACGAGTACCAGGGTTACTACTTCGCCAAGCCAATGCCTTTTTCCGAGGTCGAGAAATATCTGCGTCAGCGTACCCTAGTCCATGAGCCCGCTGTCAATCTGACGGCGGAAGAACAGATTCAAACGGTGCTGCTGTTAGACGACGAGGAGAACATTCTTCGGGCGCTAGCCCGCGTGCTGCGACGTGATGGCTACAGGATCCTCATGGCAACACGGGCTCAGGACGCATTCGAGTTGCTCGCTAAGCACGATGTCCAGGTCATTCTATCTGACCAGAGAATGCCCGAAATGAATGGCACCGAATTCCTTAGCAGGGTCAAGGATCTCTATCCCGAAACCATCCGGATCGTGCTGTCAGGCTACACCGACTTAAAGTCGGTGACCGATGCAATCAATAAGGGGGCGATCTATAAGTTCCTAACTAAGCCATGGGATGATGAGCTATTGCGCCAGGATATCGCTCAAGCCTTCAGAGAACTTAGCCTCGGGAGTGATTCAAAAAGCTAGGTTGCCGGGCGAATCTTGAAATACAAGGCTGACATTGAATGCTCGCCTTTGATGAACCTTCATGGCCGCCCCATCCTGCTGACGGCAGGATGGTTAGTGTATTGGCGAATTTTTTACACAATTAATGATGGAAGCAGCGAACTGCAAAATCTCGCTGGCCTTCGCCATCCACGATGGGCAGCCATCGGCCCAGGCTGTGTAAAAACGTGGCCGGCGCCCTTGCTATGCTGCCGGTGGGTTTCATAGCGGGGGTACTCCATGAAGCGTTTCATCCAGGGCGAATGTCGAGGCCAAACCACGCTACTACCCGAGAGCCTGGATGATTACGTCGCGGACACCAACCCGGTACGAGTAGTCGATGTGTCCGTCGATGAACTTGACCTCGGCAGGCTGGCTTCGACGGTATCGTCCCGGCAGAAACTGGTCGCCCCGCTTACCATCCCAGCGTTCTGCTGAAGCTCTATATCTACGGCTACCTCAATCGCATCCAATCCAGTCGTCGGCTTGAGCGTGAGGCTCAGCGCAACGTCGAATTGATGTGGCTGACCGGACGTCTGACGCCGAACTTCAAAACCATCGCCAATTTTCGCAAGGACAACGGCAAGGCCATCCGTGGCGTCTGCCGGCAGTTCGTGGTGCTATGCCAGCAACTCGGCTTGTTCGCCGAAGCGCTGGTGGCTATCGACGGCAGCAAGTTCAAGGCGGTCAACAATCGCGACCGCAACTTCACCAGTGCCAGGCTGAAACGTCGGATGGAAGAGATCGAGTCCAGCATCAGCCGCTACCTCACTGCGCTGGATACTGCAGATCGTCAGGAACCTGCCGTTGCCCAGGTTAAAGCCGAACGCCTCCGCGACAAGATCGAGACCTTGAAAGCCAAGATGCAGGAGCTCAAGGAAATGGAGGTTCAGCTCAACGAAACACCGGACAAACAGATTTCCCTGACTGATCCCGATGCGCGTTCAATGAAGACGCGTGGTACAGGAATG
>Ga0182744_1001044_pt1 | contig 24870 bp, 19 predicted proteins | sample eDN3rd30CKraftMG_FD_128525 | JGI IMG/M metagenome (GOLD analysis project Ga0182744, IMG submission 128525) | Enriched Miracle-Growth compost microbial communities from Emeryville, California, USA - eDNA 3rd pass 30_C Kraft MG (version 2) (version 2) ... | reverse complement strand
CTCCAGTTTTATGATCTGTGTCAACGAACTGACTGATTTAAAATGCAATAAACGCGCTATTTTACAAGATTTAGTTATCGTATTATCGCCTTATGCCCCCCATATTTGTGAAGAATTATGGGCTTTATTAGGGAATGAAGCCGGATCACTTTCATATGCTGCATATCCGGCCTTCAATCCAGCCTATCTCATAGAAAATGAGTTCGAATACCCCATTTCATTTAATGGTAAAATGCGTACCAAACTGAATCTGTCTTTAAGTCTGGAGCCGCAGGAGGTAGAACGTGAGGTACTGGCCAATGCCGATGTACAACGTTATTTAGATGGTAAGCAACCCAAGAAGGTGATTGTTGTAAAAGGAAAAATTGTCAATGTAGTGGTTTAATTTTTTCATTCCGACCGACGGATAATGAATGCATTTTCTGCTTTCAATAATCCAATTTTGGGGTAATATGCCATGGCTGTGGGTGCTGCATGGAGGTGAAGCATGCTTTGCGGTCCCACTTTTTCTTTTGTCAGGTACACCAGCTTCTTCCCAATGCCATGCTGTTGGTATGCTTTTAGCACAGCGAGATCTGCCAAGTAGCATGAATAACAAAAGTCCGTTAGTGAACGCGCTATCCCTACGAGCTTGCCTTCGTGCCAAGCGGTGATGATTAAATTCGCGTGTTGATACATACGGTCAATCCGTTCTTTATCTGTTGTCGGTCGGTTTAATCCAGCATCATCATATAGTTGTATAATCTGTTCAATAGGGGGAACCGTATCGTATTGATAAATAATTTCCGTTATCATAAGAATCGTTTTTCCTGGTTTTATTCAATAATTCTAGCCGTTGTAATGCCCACTCTGTTCCAGGCATTCATGGCGATAATAGCCATCATAACAGTGGTGGTATATGTCTGTCCTAACAAGTCAAGCGCTGGTTGGTATATGTCGTCAGGCACACCATCTTCAGCAATAAATGTGATCGCCTCTGCTAGCGCTAAGATGGCTTTTTCTTCAGCAGAGTAACAAGGTGCCTCTTTCCAGGCATTTAATAAATAAATGCGCTTTTCAGTCTCGCCCGTTGTGCGGGCTTCTTGTGTGTGTTTGTTAATGCAAAATCCACATCCATTGAGCTGCGATACCCGTATTTTAATCAAGTTGGCATGCGCCTTCTTTAATTCGCTCTGTGCTAAATACTTTTCAAAACCGAGCATTGCATTGAATGCCATAGGGTCCACTTCTTGTAATGTTTTCCGGTGTGTTGTCATCGTTTCTTGTTTTTGTATGTGGTAAAGATAGATTATATTTGGACTACTAAAGTCGTCCAGAATAAAGATATAAAGTAGTCCAATATGTTGCCGTATTCCAATTTGTTAACGCTTGATAGAGCAGCTAGTATTGCCGTATACCAACAAATAGCCAATCAGTTGGTTAGTCTCATTCGAGATGGTTTGTTAAAAGCGGGCATGAAACTGCCCAGCTCCCGCGAATTGGCCAACTTGCTTCAGGTGCATCGCAAAACGGTTACTGCGGCTTATGATGAGCTGGCCGTGCAAGGATGGATTGTATCACATCCCAAAAAGGGGATGTTTATTTCTACGGTGTTGCCTGAACTGGATCCAAAGCGGTGGAGCCGGCAACCTTTGAGTCAAGAACAAGATAACAGGGTACCCTTTTTTTATACCATGGCGCACGCCAAAAATTTTGAACCGCCTATATCTTTAGGATATTATGATTGGGTGATAGATGATGGTCTGCCTGATGCCCGACTGGCACCGCTTGATACATTACTTCGTGATTATAAAAGTCGTATCCAGAAAAAAAATATTTATAAAGGAAGTGCCAATACACCTTCGGCCGGCTCGCTTTTGCTTAGAGAAGCTTTGGTGAATTATTTAGCAGATACGAGAGGCATGGCTGTAAATACAGATCAATTACTCATTACACAAGGTGCGCAGATGGGCATCTACATTGCTGCCCGACTTTTGCTTCGGCCAGGCGATATGGTGGTGGTAGGCGAACCCGGTTATTTTATGGCCAATCAGGTATTCGAGCAGCTAGGGGCAAAAATAATACGTGTAGTAGTAGATAGCGAAGGGTTGGTGGTGGATCAGGTGGCCGAAATATGTAAGAAACAAAAAATCAATATGCTGTATGTGATACCGCATCATCACCATCCTACAACCGTAACATTAAGTCCACAGCGTCGCATGCAGTTAACACAATTGGCAGAACAATATCGTTTCTTTTTGGTTGAAGACGATTATGATTATGATTTTCATTATCAATCATCGCCGTATTTACCCTTAGCGAGCTCGTGTAACAACCATGTCATCTATATTGGCTCGCTTACTAAATGTTTAGCGCCCTTTTTACGGGTAGGTTTTATGTCGGGCCCCAAAATCATTATAGACGAGGCAATCAAGCTCAGGCGGCAGATTAATCTTCGAGGCGATTTTATGATGGAAGATGCATTGGCTACCTTGATTACAACGGGCGACCTGGGTAGGCATATTAAAAAGTCTGTCTCCATTTATAACCGTCGACGGGATTGTGTAGATCACCTGATGCGCCGTGAATTAACAGATATCGTAGATTTTAGCCTACCTAGCGGTGGGATGGCCATATGGCTCCGGTTTCATCCAGCATATTCGCTCAAACAACTCGCCCAGCAAGTTGCTAAAGACGGTTTATTGATGAGTGATGGCAGTAAATATAATACCAATCAGCAAGATTATAATGCACTCCGATTCGGCTTCGCCTCATTAGACATCAATGAATTAGAAACGGTTGTGAAAATTATCCAATCTGCTGCTAAAAAGTTAGCATCGGGTTGATTAAGAATTTGCCCATACTTCCTTCCGTTCGCCAATTTGTTGGCGCCACATGGCATAATATAAGCCCTTAACAGCCAATAAATCGTCATGGTTGCCCATTTCAACAATTTTACCTTTTTCCAGTACGTAGATCTTATCCGCATACATAATGGTAGAAAGGCGGTGTGCAATCATGATGGTGAGATGCTGTCGTTGCGCCGTGATGGTACGGATGGTATTCGAAATGGCCTCTTCCGTGATCGAGTCCAAGGCCGAAGTCGCTTCATCAAATATCAATAACTTCGGCTGTCTGAGCAATGCCCGTGCAATCGACAAGCGCTGGCGTTCGCCGCCCGATAGCTTCAACCCACCTTCGCCAATGACTGTTTCCAAACCCTTTTCGGCCCTCGATAAAATCGTTTGCCCCGAGGCTTTTTGAATCACGTCTAAAATCATTTCATCACTTGCTGCCGGATTAACAAATAACAAGTTCTCACGAATGGTTCCTGAGAATAATTGTGTGTCTTGAGTAACAAAGCCAATCTGATGGCGCAGTTCCTCAAAGTCAACTTCTCCATCATTGTGTTCATTATAGAAAACATGGCCTGAGCTGGGATGATAAAGCCCCACCAACAATTTTACCAGTGTTGTTTTTCCAGAGCCGGAGGGGCCAACAAAAGCAATCGTTTCTCCTTTGTTAACCGAAAAAGAAATGTCATCCAAGGCGGGTTTCGTTGCCGATTGATGTTGAAAACTCACCCGCTCAAAGCGGAGCTGCTCGATGGCATGTATATGCTGTGGGTTTGCAGGTTGGTATTCAATTTTACGTGCCAATAAAACCTGTAAATTATTGAGTGATGCTTCCGCTTCGCGATAAGACATGATGATGTTTCCCAATTCTTGCAGCGGCCCGAAGATAAAAAACGAATAAAATTGCATCATCATCAACTGGCCTACGGTAATTTTGTCTTTAAAGACAAAAAATAACAGCGCAAACATGATACATTGCTGTAAAAAGTTAACAAAGGTTCCTTGCACAAAACTAACCGAACGGATGCTTTTTACTTTTTTGAGCTCCAGTTTGAGGATTTTCATCGTGGTGTCGTTTAGCCGACTGATTTCTTGTTGAGTAAGGCCTAAACTTTTAACCAATTCGATATTGCGCAATGATTCGGTGGTCGATCCGGCTAGCGCCGTGGTTTCGCCAACAATATTTTTCTGTATATCTTTAATCTTTCTACTCAGAAAACTTGTAAGAAAAGCTAGTACAACAGCACCTACCAAGTAAATAAGCGGTAACAAAGGGCTGAGTTTGAAGGCTACAATAACAACAAACACAATACCAACCAAGGTGGCAAAAAGTACATTGACAAAACTGGTGATGAATTTCTCACAATCAGCTCTTACTTTTTGTAATACCGAAAGGGTTTCCCCGCTCCGTTGATCTTCAAAATCCTGAAAGGGTAAACGCAAAGCGTGCCGTAGGCCATCTGTATACAATTTAGCCCCAAATTTTTGGATAATCACATTCACCACATAATCTTGAAAAGCCTTGGCTATACGCGATACCATCGCCACGCCAATAATCATCAGCAGCCCCATGGCAATACCCCGAAAGAATTCGTTGTTTGCGCCCTGTGCCCTAAAGTCGGCAGCTTTATTGGCATATGGGTCTATAATCAGGTTGCCGAGAATATATGGATTTAATAACGAAAAAACCTGATTAATAGCGGCCAAGATCAGGGCCAAGAAAATGAGCCATTTATGTTTGCTTAAATATTTCAGGAGTAATTTCATGCGCACCAATTAAAAAGCGGTAAATATACGGTGTCTTTTGCTATTTTATTGTTATATGAATATCAAGATTATGTGCTACACAGGTTAACCCCAAAGAGCTACCAACTATATACCAAGATATTCATTAGTTCTTATTTAGTCTTTATTTGGTTTTTCAAATGACCGTCTTTTAATCATCTTTTAGTCGTCTTTCAATCGTGTTAAAGACGGACAAAAGACGATGAAAAGACGACAAAAAGACGGCCGATAGTAAAAGAAATATAAATTCAATTATGAATCAGGTAAATTTTTGGTATTAACTTGGTAAGGAGTTGGGGATACAGCATCCCGACCTTCTACAGCTCTTTAAGATAACTTAACCCCAATACGGATAGCCCTAAGGCCATTCACTCCTTGCAGTTCTTCCAGCTCCAGTTCTTCCATATCGTCCAGTAAAATATCCTTGTTCTGTAAGTATTGGATGTACCCTTTATATTCTTTGATCTCTCGGGGGTCACTGTATACCAAAGCAATCTTACCCGGTTGCGTTAAGCGTTCTGATGAGTTTTTGATATGTACCTTATCAATCCGTTTTTTGATCACATGGTAACGAATATTATAAGCACCTTCTACATCAAAGCGTCGTTCGTCTACCCGGAAACTAATATCAATAGGGCTTCCGTTAATGAAAATGAGCTGCGTTGTTTCCAGCGGAGTCTCCATCTGATCGAGTAAGCTATGTGCTATTTTGGCGATAGCTGCCATAGAGCTTAATTGCCAAAGGCGCACATTTTTTAGATACAACAAATCAAAGGGTTGATGTGGTGTAATGGATTGGCCGATATAAATATCATATTCGACACCATCTGTCCTGAATTTTTCAAAATAACAAGGGTAAGACCGTTGGATTTCTTCATTCAATAATTCCAGATAACCTGTAATGGCTGTATTAAGCGTATGCATAGATTTTTCCAAAGCTCGCCTGTTCATGAAAGTACTACCCGTATCATTGGCTAGGGCTGCTTCATATCGCTCTATAATGGCTGCAAGCGCTTCATTGTGGCCTTTAAAATGTTGCAGAAGCGGCCAAACTTCATTTTCCATAAAATCTTTGGTACGCATTTGCACCATATCGATGGGGCCCTTATGAAGCTGGTTCAACCACTTGTCGCAATTAAATTCCATTTCTTCTAAGATGGCAATACTGTATACGCCTCGAATTTCTTGTAAAATGCTTTTTAGCAATTGCAATTGTGTCCTGTAATCGGCAATAAGTGCCCGATTACGTTCGATAGTAGAATTTTTAATATCTATTGCACCATACAGCGGGTATACGTGTTGGAATTGAATGTGTTCAATAACCGGTTTGGGCTTCTCTTGGTCTAACTGCTTCAAATAATCATATGCTACTTGATTAAATTTCCATTGTACGGCAGGTTGTAATGAGGTGAATTTATCTTTGATGACCGATTCAATTTTGGTATAGATGTGATTCGCCTGATCATAAAGCAGTTGGGCCAATAAGGGAGTAGTTTTCCGTAATTTTGCCAATACTGTTTTGTCGAAGGTGTAGCCGTCGTCGGTATAGACCTCCAACAAGCCCGTAATATGATTATTGTAATGTAGCGGGATGCATACATATGAAGTAATGCCTAGATCAGATAAATCGGTGATCAACTTCACATCATGATTGCCTATTTCAAGTCCGATATTATAAACGATAATTTGTGGATCGAGCAGATAAGATTCTGAAATGGCAGCTTCTGCACAATTTTTGGTCTTTTGTCGGAAAAGATCGGGTAAAATGCTGCCATGTAGATACACCTGATCGAGGGTGGGTTTATTATTTAATCGAAAAATAGGTGAGAGACCAAATTTCAAATGCGGGTTTCCGGTGAGTACCTGCAACGATTCATGCAATATCTCAAAAGCTTGCTCTGTATCTTCACTGCCATTTCGGATTAAAATATTGCGAATATTTTCAACTACTTTTTCTGCCGTGATTTCCTGTATGGTAATAATAGAAAATCCAGTAAATGAAAATAAAGAAAGCGGAAGGGCTTCTCTTAAGGCTTGCCAATTAAAAGCTTGTACATTGCTTTGTTTAAACTTATTGTAGTTTAATGGGGGTAAATCGCCCTTGGCTTGTATTTTAACGAAACGATTGTTCAAATGGATAGCAAAATATCGTGGTAGTCCCGTTGTTTCGTCGGGCGAACTAAATTCAACAGGTTCATTACCAAAAGCTGGGATATCATAAAACTGTTCTAAAATTAAACCATAGATAGCTTGTTCGTGTAAGCAACCATTTGACTTATCGGGTTCGTTTTCTTCTTTTGCATGGCAGAATTGCCGATTCATGCGTTCGTAAAAACCGGCCGTACCGTATATAATCTTATGCCCTAGTGGGTAACCGAGTGCCCATAAGCTTTCATGTTCATCCGTAAGCGGGGGGACCAGTAAGCTATATACATAAAATAATGCCTCGGTATAGTGCGGTAAATTTTTTTCATCCAAGGGGCCGTATACCTTTTGGGTATCCAGAAACTTGTTTAAGATAAAAGCAAACATTTCGCGTTTGATGTTATCTTCATCTTGTGCTATTTGTTGTAGATGCGTGATGAATCCATCCACAGAAAGGTGGATGTCCAAATGTTCTGTTGCCGGATGTCCGTATGCAGATAGATCAATTAGTTGTGTGAACATGGTGCTGCTTTGCTTTCTTCATTAAAAACGGAATCCCATAGTAAAGTATGGATACCAGCCTTCGCTGCCGTGGCCTAGAACGAATTGGAACAAGGTAATACGCGCTGGTGCATAATAGATGCCACCGCCTACACCTTGATGTACCTTGTTGTCATTTAAGCCTTCGGCCCATACCTTACCTATATCATAAAATCCAGTTAAGCCCAATTGCCCCGGCATAATATAGCTGCCAATCTGGGCTAACTTGAGCCGGAGTTCAAAATTATTAAAAAATAAATGTTTACCCGCAAATCGGTACTGCCGGTATCCCCATAAATTTTCTTGTCCGCCAAGAAATAGCGACTGATAAAAGGTGGTTTCACCCCAGGTAGCACCACCACCGATGCGGTTAGCGAATGTCAATATACCTATGCTCTTATAGAGCGCAAAGGCAGCCTGTGTCTGCAAGAAGGATTTTGAATAGCTATTTAGACCGGTAGACCCCTGAAGGGCCATTTCAAAATACGAACCTTTCGTGGTCAATAAGGGTAGATTGCGATGGTCATGAATCACGGTTGCACGGATACCGGTAAAGAATTTGTTCTGATCGATGGTTAAGCTATCATAAGTGTGCAACTGTTCGGTATGTTGAATGAAACGCCCTTGATTATCGTCGGGATCAAAATAATAAGCTTGAAACGATGGCCCGACACGAATGGCTAAGTTTTCGCTGGTTTTCCACTGTAGGGCGGCATGTGCTTCATACAAGTTGAAACGTGTTCGGTAATAACGCATGCCATGTGCTTTATCATAGACAGAGGCATTGCCGAGACCGAAGAAATTTTGGGTATTATTAGGTGCATATAGATCGGCATACAACAGCAGATCGGCCTTTCCTACCCATTCTGTCCAAATTCCCCGATACTTCACTTTAAAAGCACCTGTAGCGAAAGCACCCGATACCAATAGTTCTTGTTGGTGAGTAAAGGGCGTTTTTCTAAATCCTTGTTGGTGCGTGTATTTGAAACCACCACCCAACATGAGTCCATCATCGGCATTATAGCCACCTGTTACTAAAGGCATCCACACATCATAGCGATTAACCGGTACAAATGCCGTTATGGAACTGTCTGTAGATAGGTGTTTCCTGAATTTTGCAGTATGGCCTGTAAATGTTGTTTGTGTGCCGTGGTCGTAAACAGGAACCTTTCGTTGGCTGGATTGGAGGTGATAGTATTTAGGGTCGTTGCCGCCAATTAATCGCAGCTTGGTGTGGCTGTGTTGATTATTGATCCACACACTATCGTCTCCATCCCCTAGGTAAATGCGTATTTCGCGCGTGTCCGTAGCAGGGTAAATTTTCTCCATTAATTTATCCTTTCGCTCGCCTTCCTTGTTTATTTTTTGTACGAGAACAGCGATAGCACCATCCGAAGTATCTTTTATGGAAACCCATTCATTTTTGTCGCTCAGTTTAATGTCAACAATATGGTTCATAAAACGATAATAGCTTGCTGCGGCACGAGGTATGTCGTCGCGGCGTGCTTTGAGTTGGGTGAGCAGTGTGTCGTGCCGAATGGTATATATTTCCTTTGGAAGTCGTTCTAAGCTGGCCTCTAAGACACTGTCGGTCATCTTACTAACAAAATCATGGGTAATTTCCATCCACTCGTCGTAACTGAACTGTGCTTTGGGGTGTGCATCTAAAAAGTCAGACTTGAAAAACGAGTATTTCGGGCTTTTAATAATCGGACCAAAACCTTGCAGGGTGGGTAATAGCCAACTACGGGAAGCTATATAGGGAAAAAATCCTTCTGTAACCCGTAAAGCTTGATCTCGATCGCGTGGAATAGGTAAATAGTCTTTATTTTTGCCTTCTTTAGTGTCTAACCACCGCCATTGATCTTCATGGCGGTCCCAATCGCTAACAAGCACATCCAGTAGGCGTGCACGAATAAACGTTTTTGCTTTATAGACATCATCGTTGTCATTGTTTAATTTGTCGAGCATTTTGAGCGTATTGTCCGAGTCGCCTAAAGGCTCTCTTTCTTCAACCAAGCAAAGGGTATATGCAAAAAGATCATTATATGATCCCAATGCGGTATCAGGAGCTATGATACCGATAATGGGGTTGGTGTGGGGTACATTGACGGCATCGGCCAATGGCGGTATCATCAGGGCGCTATAAGGATGTTGGGCGCTATTGGCGTCATCCAAAAAATCGCGGGCAAAAGTTTCTTGTAGTTCTTCAGGCAATAGTGCATCTGTATTCTTATTCACACTGCGTATCACCCACTCCTTACCTGTTTTGTCAACCAACCGAAGTGAAACGGTTTGCATCCCGCCACCTTGTTTAACGGGTTGCACCCCCCCTTGAAACTGTGAAATATGGATAACAGGTAGGCCGGTTTTTGTTGCCCATTCCTCGCGGTAGTTCTCGCCAAAAAGCTTCCGGTGAAAGCGGCCAACCTGGTTATACTTCACATTGGCTTGCGTGGATATGCTATCAAATTGCTGTTTATGAGCCGCTATTAGCGTATCTACTTGCAGTTTATAAGGCTTTTCTGCCACTGCCTTTTGCCCCATCAGGCAGCACACGCTATAGACAATATATAAAAAAGGACGTTTCATGGTTTTGGTATGTCTACGAGAATGGCTAAGGATGAAAATTGAATTTCAGTAAGGTAGCTTGTTTCTCTTCACCGGCCTCATTGCTGATATACAGTTGGTTGGTCTGATTGAAAGCCATTCCCTCCGGTTGGTTAAAAAGCTTGGGGTCCAATGCATAGGCCGCCTGAGGTTTCCAAGAGGTATCCGTTATTAACAGCATCTTGTTGATGGATGAAAGTACATACCATTTTTTATCGCGCCAGTTGAATGCCAGAGCAGATGGCCTAAAGGCCTTACCCTTCATTTTGGTAACAGATGTAATGTCTGGTGTAGCAATCGTAAATGAATCAGCAACTCTCATGGTACCGTCTGCTTGTAAATCGAGTATATAACCAGTGGTTTGATCTGTTTTTTTATCCACGGAACATTGCTTACATAGCACATAAAGTCGTTCATCCGGGCCAACTGCCAAACTTTCATATTCACCTTTGGGTAATATCTTTTCTGATTTAACAGATGAAACGGTTGGTGGATAGTTGTTTGAAAAAGGAAATGTGAAAAAGGTTCCATCGCTACGGAGCAGGATGACATGGTCTTTAACCATAGCAAGGTCTTCATAATCACCGGATCCAGCAAATTCAACAGATTGAAGATCTGATGATGTCGGTTCAAAATAATATAATTTACCATCCTCGTCTTGCTGTGCATATAGCATGGTCGGATGATTCGGATGGAAAGTAATGCCTGAAATTTCCCTGAGCACATGGGGAAGATGCACTACGTCTGGTTGAGCAAAGTCATATCCCGGTGGAGATGTATAGGATTTGTCTTTTTTTTGTGCACAAGCTATACAGCTGAGTATGGCGATTAAAAAGGTACAAAAGGTTTTCATCATGTGGATGTTTTAGGGTAAAGCAGTTCTTGTATCATCCATTGAGAGCGAATCTGCTTTGTTGTTTTGATTTTTATATTTTGCCCGTTTTTGTCTAAACGGACTGCTGCGACATCATCAGAAAGCTGTAATTGAACAATTTCCATGATTTCCTGCTTCAATGCGGGGTCATGTAATGGAAAGCAGACTTCTATCCGGCGGTCAATATTCCTTTCCATCCAGTCAGCAGACCCCAGCCAAATCTGGTTATTTCCATTATTATGGAAAATAAAAATACGGCCGTGTTCTAGAAAGCGGTCTACAATGCGGATTACTTCTATATTTTCGCTTAAACCTGCTACGCCCGGTCTGAGGCGACATATACTGCGTACAATCAATTTGATGGTTACTCCCGCTTGGCTAGCTTCATATAATTTATCAATAAGCCGTTCTTCTTCTAAATTGTTTAATTTAATCGTAATAGCTGCGGGTAAGCCTTGTTGTGCGTGCTGAATTTCTTGGTCAATCAGCTGCGTGAATGCCGTTAATAAATTAAATTGGGCCACCAACAATTGATCGAAAGGTATAGCTGGATAAGACTTACCAAATGCATTACTCTTTAGATAATTAAACAGTTGGTAGAGTTCGCCTGTCAAGCGTGTATCTGCCGTTAATAGCGTATGATCCGTATAAGTTTGGGCGGTGCGCTCATTTAAATTCCCCGTTGATAATAGTGCGAAATGAGCTAAGCCTTTAGCTTCCTGACGACTTACCAACGCAATTTTTGCATGTACTTTTAGTTTGGCGGTGCTGTAAATAATACGGACCCCTGCAGCTTCCATCATTTTTGCCCATTTGATGTTATTGGCTTCATCGAAGCGTGCTTTTAATTCTACAAATACCAGTACGGATTTACCGTTTTTTGCGGCGGTGATCAATGCATGCATAATACGCGAATCGGGTGCCACCCGATACATGGTGGTATAGATGGCTGTTGTCTCTGAACTAATTGCAGCTTCATTGAAAAAGCGCAGTACGGTGTCATAAGTTTGATAGGGCGTATGTATCAGTATATCTCTTTGGATGATCGATGTGAATATATGTTGTGTAATGGGTGGTTGATAAATGGCCAGTTTGGGGTAGACCAATGGAGCCCTTGTGATAGGAAAATGGAAAAAATCGCTTAAGTTATGATAATGACCACCCATCATATGGTTGGCATGGGTTAACTGTAGTAGCTCACTCAACTCGTGGCGTACATTTTCTGGAATGCCGGGTTGATACAAGAAGCGTGTTGCGATACCGAATTCACGCAGATTGAGTTGTTTTTCAATTTCGGCAGCGATATCGCCCGTAAATTCATCTTCTAAATCCAATTCGGCATCGCGTGTTACCTTGAATGTATATGCTTGGATATTTTGATGAGGAAAAATGTGCATCAGATTGTCTTTGATAATGTCGTCAATAAAAATGACATATTGTTTATCATCAACTAGCACACTGAAAAAGCGTGCAATTTCAGAAGGTATATTTAAAATGGCCAACTCATGCTGTTCATTGGTGGTCAAGGTAATGGCTAGATAAAGTTGGTTATTCTTTGGGAAGAACGGTTGCTTTGCCGGATATATAATGGTCAGGTAGGCCGCTATGTTACAAAAGAAATAATGCTGAGTGGCCTGTTTTAACTGATCTGGAATTTTCTCGCAATACAGCAGGTATACGTTTTCTGTTCGTAGCGCAACGATGATGTGGCGTTCTAAAACTTGGCCGAAATAGGATTGCTGCTTATCAATGGTTTTTTTTGCTTGTTTTAAGATGCCCTTCTTGATGAGGTTTTTTTGAAAAACACGTTGTTTTTTCAATTCTTTTAAAGCCATCAATACAGGAATGCGGACACGATAAAATTCATCTAAATTAGACGAATAGATCGCTAGGAACTTGAGCCGTTCCAAAAGGGGGGTGTGTGATTTTGCAGCCTCTTGAAGCACCCGGCCATTAAAAGATAACCAGCTCAAATCTCTGCTTATAAACCGCTTTTTGTCTTTTGTCATATGCTGTTTACAGATAACCAATGGCAACAGTAGAAAAGGCGAGGACCGCGGCAATTAGGCCAAACATGAAAATGTTATAAGCCAAACGTAATAGCTGATATTTCCTGCCTAACACTACACCCTGAGAATATACATCCATAATGAGCGTACCATATAAATAATCTCGATCTTCCATTACCGCACGCATACCATGATCGTATTCTTGAAGGTCCATTTTATAGAAATTACCAAAAAAAAGTAAGTTTACCTTTTTCTTTGTTAGGTCTGCTGCCGTAAAAATCCCTTGGGGGATTTTCGGTCGGGTGGCTAAAATGGCCACCGTAATGGTGGATAGGCTAACGGCAAGTAAAATGAGTGTGGGCACAATTAAGTGTTCGTTACTATCTAATTTACGCATTAATAAAGCAAAGATAGCAGAAAGAATAATGGAGTTGACGGTAATTAAGATTTGCGCCTTATTGTCGGCCATATCGCTCAATCGTTGATTATTCGTAGAGGTTACTCGAAACATCGTCTCTATGCCGCGGCTCGGTCGGTTATTTTTCTTTTTTGCTTCTTTTTCTTCCTCTTCTTGATTTAACATGGCTTTATCTTCTTGCTTCAGTAATGCTTTTAAATTTTTTTCCTTCTTTTCAGCTAGAAATTTTTTTCCATATTCCGTATGGTAATGGTGTTGTTGCATGAGTAAAATGGTGCCTTTCCGCCAATCATCTTTGTGAATATTTCTTCCTTTACACTGCTCAACTTCTTTCCGCATGAGTTTATTGCGATCTACAAAGTCATCGCTCCCTAAATGAAACAAGTCTGCATCGCACATGATTTGTTCCAAGAGTGTTTGTGGTTTTTGTGGAATACGCGTTGCCCGGATGCATTGCTGTATACTTAAAATGATGGCATCCTCCACCTCTTGTTCTTTTAAGAACGTGGCAGCCATTTCAGCACTTCGTGATTCATGACCTTCTGCCGGTCCGGTATAATAGCCCAGATCATGAAAATAGGCTGCTTCTGTCACAATGAACGTATCTGTGTCTGACAATTTGTAGTAAGCAGCAATTTTTTCGGCTGCCTCTACTACTTGTAGCGTGTGCGTCATGTCATGAAAGCATAAAGGTTTATCATCGTGTTGTTTTACGAAGTGATTTACCCACGCGGCTGTTGCTTTAATAATGGCCTGATAACTCATTTTTTTATGTCTTATAACAAACTTAGCTAAATTGCTTTTTTTTCACAAGCACCCTTTTATTATCTAGTTTAATTATCTGAATAGGAAGTTGACATAGGGCTGTCACCCTACACGATTTTCTTTGCTTTAGTTTTAAACTAAAGCACCATGATACTCGAAAACTTAATAGAAAAAACGGACGGGGAGTCTTTAAGTGAATTCGTTAAGAATTATGTAGATTATAATTTGTGGACGAACCTTGCTTTGATTAATTGGTTGTCGTCGAAACCGGTTCCACTCTTAGAGAAAGAAGTCATATCCAGCTTTCCCAGCATTAGCTTAACTTTACAACACATGTGGCACATGCAAGAACATTGGTTTGCTATGATCACAAAAAAAGATCAGCAATCAAGGCTTCATGCGCAATCAGTAGGCAAGGTCATGTCGGCTATATTAACACAGTCAGCACAAATAGCTGATGCCGTGAGTGTCTTGTCTGTAGCTGAATTACGTGAAGAGATCATCATCGACCAGCTATGGTTTACATGCGCATTTGCCGTGTCAGAATACCTGGTCCAATTGGTTAATCATAACACTTTCCATCGCGGACAGATTATAACCATAGGGAGGCAATTGGGATTTACAGATGTGCCTATAACAGATTATCATTACTACAACATCATGGGTAAATAATTATTCAGAACATAAGGTATGCATGGGTTTTGCCTTTTTAGTCTTGATAGCATTGATGAGCGCCACTCCGGTTAGAATAATGACTAAACCGCCTACCTGGATCAATGTGATGGGCTCATCAGCGAATGTACTGCCTAAAAATACAGCTACCAGCGGGTTGACATAGGCGTGTGTACTTACCTCGGTAGCAGGACGTACTTTAAGCAGCCAAATATAGCTTGTAAATGCTAAGATAGATCCGAAAACGATGAGGTAACTGATAGCGAGCCAAGCCTCGAATGGTACATCTGTGATGACAAAAGAAGTAGTGTCGCCATGCAACAGCGCGGCCAACCAGAAAGCGGCACCGGCAACAAGCATTTGCCAAGCTGCATTAGCAAAGGTTACACCTGGGGGCAAAGCACTGTACTTGGTATAAACAGAACCTGTAGCCCATGTCAATGTGCCTAAAATGAGTAAACACATTCCCCATAATTGATGAGCATGGCCGGTCGTATGGAATGAACGTATAAGCTGTTCACTAAATAAGATGATTACACCAATAAACCCCATCGAAACACCCACTACGGTATTTCGGTTCTTGAAATTGACTTTCCACATTTTTCTGTCTAATAACAAGATCCAGATGGCTGTGGATGCTGCCACAATAGCTACCAGGCTGCTGTGCAGGTATTGTTGTGCTTTCATAACTAATCCCATGTCTATAAATAAGAGGAGCAAACCTGTTATAGCGGCGGTTTTAATTAGTTGTTTATTCCAGATGGGTTCTTTCCTTTGTGCGCACCAAATTAACAAGAGTGTTCCAGCCATCGTAAATCGGATAGCCCCTAAAATAAATGGCGGAAAACCCTGTAAGGAAATATGGATAAAAAAGTATGTGGAGCCCCAGACGATATAGATGAGCAGATAGGCTATGATGACCGTTATGGGCAATGTCCTTTTAAGCTTGTTCATCTACTTTGGGTTTTTGGGGTATGATAATATGTTGATTTTCTTTAACGGTTTCCAATACAATAGTTGTTCTGGTCGAAACAATATGGGGTATGTCTCGAAACGATGTACGCATGAGTTGCATCAAGGCTTGTGAACTGGGTACACGCGCTTTCACCAAATAACAATCATCTCCCGTGATATGATGTACTTCTTGTACCGCGTCTATAGCAGTTAATAGTTTGTCGGTTTCATCACAGCCTAAACCATCGGCAACTTTAATGAAAATAAATGCCAATAAGTGTTGGTCAACAGCCTTAGGATTAACACGGGCTGTATATTGCATAATTGCACCTTTCTGTTCCAACTTTCTTACTCGCTCTAATACACCAGAAGGGGCCATGCCTAATTCTCGCGCTAAGTCTGCATTGGTTATTTTGCAGTTTTCTTGTAAGTAGCCCAAGATTTCTAAATCAATGTGATCGAGCGCAAATTCATTGTGCATATCTACTCCATTTTTGATGTTAAAATGTGCAAATATACATAATAAAGACTATTTTTATGAACATTGTTCTGTCAATTTTTATATTATTAGAATAATGTTCTGTTGAATAGCGTGTTTATGTTGTTTTAGGGTGAATAAGGCATCGCTCTTTTTTTAGTGCATCCAAGATTTCTCCATTTTGGCAAATAGATTTCAGCTGCCGGCTTTCTTCTTTATAATGCTGATTTAAATCTTTTCGGCGCATGGCTGCAACAAAGCGTTGAATCTGGACTTCATCTTCTAAGATCAGGCCAGGCACCTGCACAGGGCTGTGTTGTTGTTCATCCATGGCCACCATGGTAAAATAACTAGAGTTGGTATGTTTTATTTCTCGTGTTTTTATTTTTTCGGCCAATACTTTTATGCCAACTACCATGGAAGAATTTCCGACATAATTGATCGATGCAAGCAGTGAGATAATCTCACCTACCTCAACCGATGCCCGAAAGTCTACCGTATCAATTGATGCAGTGACACAATAGGTCCCAGCATGTTTGGCAGCACATGCATAGGCTGCTTTATCCATTAATGACAAGATAATCCCACCATGAATTTTACCTCCAAAGTTAGAGTAGGATGGAATCATCAATTCGGTCATGGTTGTTTGCGATTCGCTTACCGTTTTATAGTTCTCCATATATTAATCCCTGTACGGCCGTAGCCCTGTGTTAAACTGATTGGGTGAAAGTAGTAAGATTTTTATAAGTCTTAAAAATAGTTTGCTAAAAGCTACACTGTCCTTTTTTTAGCACATTTTTTTTTCATGTGCTTGTTTTTTGTATGGTTTTCTATAAAGAAATGATGAATATCTTTGCTCCATATGAAGAATAAAGAGGTATGTTTTTGCTGCTAAATATATTAGTTTTTTCTTTAACGTGTATACTGTCTTTATTTTTACATCGCAAAAAGCATCCAAATGGCGCTAGGTTGAATAACGAGGGATTGTCAAATTTGCAATAGTTTTCTGGTGCTATTTGTAAGATGCTTATAGACAGTTAAATACATCGTTTTTGTGTATAAGACATAGATGATCTCCTAAGCTCAGTCAAGACGTTGTTTTCCAAATACTGGCTCACGGCTTCATAACGATTAACATTTTTATAATTTATCGTTTTTATTTTATTTATACTATTTATTTTCAATTTATTGTATAGATTATCTATATGGTTAGTTTATACTTGTGTATGTGCCTAATTATGAGGGAAGAAGCAAGTGCGTATGCCGTCGTAAGCTGGGTGATTTTTGTTGAGGTGACAGCTTGTCAGGCGTTTGATGTTGGTTGTTTTGCTATGAAATTGGGTTTTAATGTGTATAAAAAAGGCTATAAAATAAAAAAATAGGAAGAAATTGATATGTTTGAAAAATGTAATGAAATTTTCGATACTTTGGCCGTCCCAAAGTATCCAAAGGACCTGGCTGGTCTGTTCCGTTGCCATCCGTGGCCGGCATGCCCGACCGCAAAAGGAGCCACTCCATCGCACACCCCACCCTTCGTTTCCTATTTTGCTATCTACCTGCAAGCTTCGCTGAACATCATCATAGGGCATGCCGACTGCCGATGGCCGCCTTCACAGACCTAGGCCATTTTCGTACTTCTGAACGGTTCGTACATTATTTTCAACGGTAGCACATATGGTGTTAATAGCACAGGCCCATGGGCCGTGGGGTGGCGGAACGGCCTTGGAGGATACGGCCGCAACGAGCAGCAAAGCAAGAGCATTCAATTACAGATAACCAAGTGTATGGAGGAAGCGAAGCGGCTGCCATACGCGCTATGAAATGCTTTGCAATCAGGTGCAACGTAGCATCCATAGCCTTGATTTATTCACTATTGTTTGCTTTAAAGGTGTTCATGAACTCATCGCTCCGCTCTTCGGTTTTGCTCAACTTTTGATCAAGCAACCTTCCCTTCGGGAAAGCTTGAATGCCATTAAAAACTAACAATCAATGAAAAAAGTTGATTAATAAAAAAGTTCCTTTATTATCAACAACATCAGCAATCTACCCTAAAAAGAAATGAAATACAAAAGTGATAAAGGCTATAAAAATAAAAAACCCCACCTTGGGAAGTGGGGTCGAAACCTAAGTTTCAAATCAACCTAAACCTGCCTGAGTATTATCATATATCGTGCCAGTTTTCTTCAGATGCTTGTGCGAATTGTATTTTTTTTAAATTTTTTTTAAGATAGTGCATTATTCCGGTCAGAATAGGATGCTTTCATTTAAGTAGCTAATAAGTTACTTTTAAGGTTTTAAAAGCATGGATATTCTTGTAACATTTGCATAACAGAAACAGATACCATAAGAAAAACAAAATTTTACATGACAAGGCACAAACAATGGATAGTGTATATGCTATTGCAACTAAGCTATGTGGGCTTGCTTGCGCAACAATCAAGTACTGGGAAAATAACCGGGAGAGTGGTCGATTCGTTAACGAAAGAGCCGATAGATTTTGCTACTGTATCCCTTTTAAATTGGGGTACTTCGCAGGTGGTTACCGGTGCGTTGGCCGATGAAGATGGGCATTTTAATCTTGAAAAAGTTCAATTGGGTAAATATCAACTGGTAGTCAGTGCCATGGGGTATCATCCACATAAGTCGAATATATTGGAAATTACAGCAAACCAGTCGGCCTATCCCGTTACTGATATTATGCTAGTTGCTTCGGCAACGGCATTGTCTGAAGTAGAGGTTACGGGGCAGGTTCCAGTTGTAGAAAACAAGGTCGATCGTTTGGTTTATAATGCGGAGCAAGATGTCACAGTGGCTGGAGGTAACGCGGCAGATGTGTTACGAAAAGTACCCCTACTTTCGGTTGATATGGATGGTAATGTATCGCTCCGCGGAGATCAAAACGTGCGTATCTTTATCAATGGAAAACCCTCAGGAGCCATGACGAATAACGTAGCAGATGCATTACGAATGATTCCGGCAGATCAGATTAAAAATGTGGAGGTAATTACCAGTCCGTCGGCTAAATACGATGCTGAAGGAACCTCTGGTATTATCAATATCATCACGAAGAAAAAGGATGTTGGTGGTGTGAGCGGTTCTATCTCGGGAGGAATCGGCACCCGTCAAAATAATTTTAATGGCAATATCAATATACGGAAGGGTAAGATGGGCATCACCACAAACTTAGGCGGGATGTGGGGATGGCCGGTAACCAGTCATATTACATTTGATCAAACCACACTTGCCGGCGATCCGCTCATTTCGCAAAATAGTGCTAGTAGAACAACACGAGGAGGCGGGAGAGGAAGTATTGGATTAGATTATGATATCCATGAAAATGACCTGTTAACCACATCGTTTAATTTCAATAAATTTAAGATGGCCACGAATGGCGATATGTCTTCGCTTTACAACGGGGTGAACCCAGTATGGAGTCATGCAGATAACGATACTCGTTTTCAGGGATTTGACTGGAGTGCAGATTACACACATAAATTTGCAAAAAAGGGGCAGGAAATCACATTGGCAGGACAGTACTCAAAAAATAATAACAATACGGATTATGGCACGGTTTACCAACAACAAAACTTCCGGCCAAATGAACACGGAGATAATCGAGGCGTAAATAATGAATGGACGTTTCAGGTTGATTATACGCATCCGTTCAATAAAGTAACCTTAGAACTTGGTGCTAAAGCTATTCTGCGCGATATTACGTCCGATGTACAGATAGATACCATGCGTCAGGATGGCGGTTATTATCCGCATGCGCAACGTTCGTACCTTTTCGGGTATACACAAAACGTCGGTGCCGGTTATTTTACATGGAGTATTCCTTTTGGCGAGCGATACGAGGTAAAGGCAGGTGCCCGTTACGAATATACCTTACTGGATGGCGAGGCCGTAGGTAACTTTCCTGCATTCAAAAATAATTACCATAATCTATTACCCAGTATGGTCTTATCGCGTAAATTGGGTAAAATGTCTAACTTGAAATTAAGCTATAATCAGCGCATTCAACGGCCAAGTTTGTATTATCTAAATCCTTTCCGGAATGAGGCCGACCCTGTTAATCAACGGCAGGGAAATCCATCGCTCGATCCAGAAATATCCCATAATATAGAGTTGGGTTATTCCACCATGGTAAAAAATACAGTGCTCAATGCATCTGTTTATTTCCGACGAACCAATGATGTCATCGAGTCTATCTATACCAACATCGGCGAAGAAGATCATCCGATAGTACTTCAAAGTTTTGAAAATATTGGAGCCAATAATTCTTTAGGTTCCAATGTGTATCTATCCGTTAATCCCATCAAGATATTGACCCTGCGCGGTAACCTGAATGTCTATACTTACAACATCCATTTGCAACAGATAGATAATCAATTAACAACCCAGGCCAATGCCCTGTACTGGATGTATCAGGCATTCTTAAGCGGTACAGTTAATTTAAAGGGTGGTTTAATTGCCGAAACATTTGTGATATTAAACGCACCAAGGCGTACTTTTCAGGGATACACACCCTCATTTAATATGTGGAGTTTGGGGATGAAAAAAGAAGTATTTGATAAAAAGGCAACCATTGGATTCAATATGTTGGATCCGTTTAATAAAACGAAGCATTTTAAATCGGCTATAGAGACTGCTAACTATAAACAACAGTCTGATTTTGCCGTGCCTTTCCGTTCTTTTGGATTAACATTTAGTTGGAAATTTGGTAAAATGAAATATAATGCCAAGCCAAGAGAGCAACGCGGTATCCAGAACGATGATCAAAAAGCAGGAGAGAGTGGTCAAGGGCAGCAAATGCCGTAGTTATAAGAGCAAAAAGTGGAAAGCAAAAAGCGAAAAAGTAGAAAAACGCTGCTAACTTTACATAGGTTTAGCTGTAACTTTTTTGCGTATATTTCGTCTCAGATAAACAATATAAAAAATACATTTATTCAATAATCCACATATGAACAAATTAAAACAATGCATTCGTGTCATAGGGGTACTCCTGTTTTGCATAACAGGTCTGGTCCATGCGCAAGAGAAAATCAAGTTTAAAGAATTTACTTTACCAAATGGTCTCCATGTGATCATGCATCAAGATCACACCACACCTATTGTGGCTGTCTCCGTATTATATCATGTAGGCTCCAAGAATGAGCAACCCGAGCGTACAGGCTTTGCCCATTTTTTTGAACACTTGTTGTTTGAGGGCAGTGAAAACATCGGTCGGGGAGAATTCATGAAGAAAATACAGAGCATCGGTGGTACACTCAATGCCTATACAACCAACGATCAAACGTATTATCATGAAGTTGTGCCGGCAAACTATCTCGAAACAGCATTGTATATGGAAAGCGAACGGATGCTGCATGCGAAAATTGATTCGATCGGTGTAGAGACACAACGCGAAGTAGTGAAGGAAGAGAAGCGCCAGCGTATGGATAATCAACCTTATGGCTCTATTTTGGTAGAAATACTGAAACGTGCCTACCACCAACATCCTTACCGTTGGGCACCCATTGGTTCCATGGAGCACTTAAACGCGGCTTCGCTCAAAGAGTTTATGGATTTTTATAAAACGTATTATGTGCCGAATAATGCGGTATTATCCATCGCGGGCGATATCGATTACGATCAGGCTGAACAATGGGTGAAAAAGTATTTTACAGAAATACCGAAGGGTACGCAACCCATCAATCGGCCTACAGTGACCGAGCCTGCGCGCAACCAGGAAATACGGGATGTTGTTTATGACCATATTCAATTGCCTGCTGTGGTAGAAGCGTATAATTTACCTAGGAAAGATAGTCCCGACAGCTATGCTCTGAATATGCTCTCTACTTATTTGGCAGGAGGGAAAAGTTCTTTATTAAATAAAGAAGTGGTTGATAAACAGCAGAAGGCTGTGCAAGTCATGGCTATGCCATTAGACTTGGAAGACGGCGGTCTGTTTTTGTTTCTGGGTATTGCCAATATGGGCATCAATGCCGATTCATTGGAAGTGTCGATTGATCAGCAAATCGATCAGCTGCAGGCAAACGGTATTACCGATCAAGATTTTGCTAAATTGAAAGCGCAGATAGAAAACAGTGTGGTTAACCGTTTTGCATCTGTGGCAGGTATTGCCGAGAGCTTAGCAGAAGCGAAGGTTTATTATGGCGATGCTGATGAAATCAATCATGAGCTGGAAAAGTATAATCGCGTTACCAAAGAAGATATTCAACGCGTGGCAAAACAGTACCTCCGTAAAGAAGGTCGTGTGGTACTCCATTACCTGCCCAAAAGTGCGCAAACAGCTAAATAAATAGACGTTTAACAACAGCTAACAGGATTAAGAAATGAAAAGATTACATAGTTATATAGCACTTTTTTTTGTGACAATCGGCTGGGCACATGCCCAAGTAGATCGTAGTCAATATCCAGCACCAGGGCCAGCTCCACAGATCAATATTGGTGACGCAGAAACGTTTACTTTACCCAATGGCTTAAAGGTTTTCGTTGTAGAGAATCACAAACTTCCACGGGTTACCTATTCGTTGGTGTTAGACCGTTCGCCTCTTTATGAAGGCGATAAGGCGGGTGTCACCACCTTGGTGGGCGATATGCTGATGGGAGGAACTAAAAATCGATCGAAAGATCAGATTGATGAAGAAATCGATATGATCGGTGGTCGGATTGATTTTGGCTCCGCTTCTGCAAATGCGTCCAGTTTAACGAAATATCAAGATAAGCTGCTGACACTGTTTGCTGATATTTTATTGAACCCTACTTTTCCACAAACAGAGCTGGATAAGCTTAAGAAACAGGCTATCTCGGGCATTGCGAGCGAAAAAGACGATCCGGAAGCCATTTCATCTAAAGTAGCGAATGTCGTTTTATATGGCAAAGATCATCCATATGGTGAGTTTGAGACAGAACAAACGATCCAGCATATCCAGGTACAAGATATTCAGCAATATTATCAAACCTATTTTAAACCCAATATAGGCTATTTGGCCATTGTGGGCGATATTACCAAGAAAGAGGCCGAGAAATTGGCAAAGCAATATTTCGGAAGCTGGCAAAAGGGCGAAGTGAAGAAACAAGAATGGCCTGCGCCAATAGCTCCTCAGAAAACAAGTGTAGTATTGGTTAACCGTCCAACCAGCGTACAGTCGGTTATCAAGGTTACCTATCCCATAGCGTTAAAGCATAACAATCCGGATGCCATCGCTACCCAATTGCTGAACAGTGTTTTGGGGGGAGGTTCAACGGGTAGACTGTTTTTGAACCTACGCGAAACAAAAGGATATACGTATGGTGCTTATTCTGCTATTTCGCCTGATAAGATCGTAGGTAATTTTGAAGCAAGTGCTAGTGTGCGTACAGAAGTGACAGATAGTGCTGTTTATCAATTCCTGTATGAATTGAAGCGATTGGATGAAGGCACTATTACCGCCAACGAACTGACTACGGCTAAGGCTGTACTCGGAGGTAGTTTTGGCCGTTCGTTAGAGCAGCCAGCAACCATTGCCCGTTTTGCTATCAATACCGAGTTGCAACATTTGCCAGCAGACTACTATAAGAATTATCTCAAGAATCTGGACGCCGTGACGGTTGATCAGTTGAATAAGCTGGCACCGAAATATATCAAACCCAATCAGGCCTATATTGTGGTGGTGGGTAATACAGATGCTTTCCAAGATCAGTTAAAATCTTACGGTGAAGTCAAGTATTATACCAATACAGGCGAGCCGGTAGTTGAATAAAAGGACATAAGAAACCATCATACATAAAAAAAGCGGCCACGGCCGCTTTTTTTATGTATGATGGTTCTCCGTGATGAACTCATAATTCACATAATCCGTTCGTTTGAAGCCGAACTTCTCAAATAGTGCCTGCGAATTAACGTTATCTATCTTGGTTGCTAGGTAAACCTTGCTCTTGTTTGTTTTTCTACTGAAGAAAACGGCTTCACTTAATAGGGATTGGGCTACGCCTTGATGCCTGAATTCATCCGCAATATAGATGTCGTTGAGTAACCAGATTTCTTTGATGCCTGCTGGTGTAAAAAAGGGAAACAATAGTGTAAACCCTACGATGGCATCATCAATAATGGCAATGAAAATAACACTGTCTTTTTTTGTCAGCCGTTCGTTTAAAAATGCGCTCCCGTCTTCCAGATTGTACTCTAAACCGGCCATCGTGCGATAGTCAGCAAATACCCTTGCTAGTGATTCTAAATCGTCTAAAGTAGCCTGTCTTATCTTCATGAGGATAGTGTCAGTTTTTAATTAGTTAAATCAGCGAATAAGATAATATTTTTATGTTTATTTCACAACAAACCTACCATAAAAATACCTCAATACTGTCATTTTACTGATAAATAGCAAAATTAAAGCCTGTTTTTATCTGGTATGGCTGCTAAACCGGCATAACAGGGCATGACAGTTGCTTGTAGCAGATATTCTATCTTGCACCCATGGTAACCAACAAAAACCTTGATATATTATGCAGGCATTACTAGGTGTAATTTTTCATTTTATTGGAGGCGCGGCCTCGGGTAGTTTTTATGTACCTTATAAGAAGGTAAGGGCGTGGTCATGGGAAAGCTTCTGGATTGTAGGCGGCTTGTTTTCTTGGCTTATTGTGCCACCATTGGCGGCGTGGTTAACTATTCCCGATTTTGGAGACATCATATCCAATACATCGAGTTCAACTTTAGGATACACGTATCTCTTCGGTGTATTGTGGGGTATTGGTGGCTTAACCTATGGTTTAGGGGTACGGTATCTTGGGGTATCACTTGG
>Ga0182744_1001041_pt1 | contig 24896 bp, 24 predicted proteins | sample eDN3rd30CKraftMG_FD_128525 | JGI IMG/M metagenome (GOLD analysis project Ga0182744, IMG submission 128525) | Enriched Miracle-Growth compost microbial communities from Emeryville, California, USA - eDNA 3rd pass 30_C Kraft MG (version 2) (version 2) ... | reverse complement strand
TTTGTTGGGTGCAGATTTGATCGGGAGAAAAAGCCTCCAAGATACGGAAACGGATGTGGGTGCCGTCTTGGTCGGCAATAAAGACCTGAGAGGTGCAGGGATTGCTTTTCGTGCCCGTCACGACGAAGTCCACGGTGGATTTTTCGAATTTCACATCGGTAAGGTCCGCGTTCACGCCGATTTGATCGGCCTTTGCGAAGCCCGCAGCCAAAAGAGTCAGAATCGCGTATGTTGCAATCAGCCATTTACTCATGATTTCCCCCTTGTTTTGAAAAACAAGCTTCATAAGAGCAAGGGGAGTGCCAAGGGTTTAAGACAAACAAAGGCCCTTTGAAGAAAGACGGACGTTCCATTGTGGAACCGTTCTTTGGCCGAGTTGGAAAAATCATGCATCATTTCTATAATTTACAGGTTGTGGTTCTATTTTGGGTCCAAAACTCAAAATGGAACCGCATTGAGGAGTAAAATTTGAGTCAGTCTGAGGGGAAGCGGTGGGTGATCCGGGATGCCTTGGGGCGTCTTTCGGGTCCTCACACCACCGAAAAAGTTCTGCATAAAATAAAGAGAAGTGAACTCACCGGCGAGGAATTCATTTCTCTTTATCCTTCCGGCGAGTGGATTCAGATTTCCAGAGATCCGGTTTTTTACGACAAGCTTTTGGACGTGCTGACCTCGGAAGGAGAAGACGCCGAGGAAAACGAAAAAACCCAGGACGAGTTGGTCACGGTGCGTGTGACCGAAGAGGAGCTGCAAAAGCAAAGCAACGCGCCCAAAAAACCCATCGGCAACAAGCAGGATCTTCTCAAAGAGTTGGGTTTAAAAGACGAGCCCGCCGACGGGGATGAGGATTTGGAAATCACCGCCGAACATGAGGCGCCCAGGCCGGAAAGAAAAAAATCAAAATCCAAAAAATCAAAAAAGCGCAAACGTTCCCGTGAAGAAGAAGGCGACGTTCTTGAGTTGGTGAGCGTCAAAGGAGTGATCTTAAAGCAGGCACTGCGCAAGTCCCTGGGAGTGGTCGCCGTGTGCGCCTTGCTGGTGGTGGGAGTGGCTTTTTTCTTAAAAGACACCGGCCCCAGTGAAAACCGGGTGCGTCTGTTGGCGCCGGAATTGAAAAAGCCCGCGCTCACTCCGGATCAGGTGAAGGCGAACGTCACCAAAGGTCTGCAGTTTTTTTTGGGCGATACTTTTGAAGGCTACATCAACGCGCAAAATGATTTCATCAAGGCGATCGAGGGCAACGGCAAGCAGGCGGACATTTACGCCCTTTTGTGCATGACCCATTTGGAACTTTGGCCCTTCGCCTATCAGGATTCCACGGACATGAAGGTCATCGCCACAATGGTGCAAAGGTCTTCCGCGATCGATCCCGGCGGACAGGATTCGGCGACCTGCCGGGTGGTGGATCTGATCGTGCGCGGAAGATACCAAGAGGCGAAAAACTTGACGGAATCCATGTTGGAAACCCAAGTCAGTCAAACCCGGCCTCCGATCGTTTTCTATTATTTGAAAGGCTATTTGCTGGAGGGAGCGGGAGAGTACGAACCGGCCATCGGTTATTTCCGTTCGGCGGCGCAGTTGTGGCCGGAATGGATCAAACCGTTTTTTCATGAAGCGGTGGCGATGGTGAAGGCCGAACGTTTCAACGATGCGGCCAACGTTTTAAGGAAAATCATCGAAGCCAATCCCAGACACGCCAAAGCCAAATTGGAATTGGGACTGATCGAGTACAAACACATGAACCATCTGGATGCGGGCAAAAGACTTTTGGAATCCGCGCTGAACGGAAATTCCCGCCTCTCCAGCACGATGAAGTCCCGCGGCTATTTGGGACTGGCGGAGATTTCGCTTTCCCAAGGAAACCAATCCGCGGCGCTTTCCTATGCGCAGAAAGCTTATGCGTCCAACTCCCGAAACACCGTGGCGCAGAACATGGTGGTGCAATTAGGAGGGGCCTCGAAGCTTAAAGAGTTGAAGGTTGCCGGTCAGCAGCTGATGTACGAAGGCGATCAATTTTTCCGGGAGGAAGACTACAACTCGGCGCAGGCCCATTACCGCGCGGCTTACGAGGAGAACAACAAAAACGCGGTCGCGGCAATGAAGGCCGCGAAGTGTTTTTGGAAGTTAAGCTTCAGCACCGAAGCTTTCGAGTGGTTGAACAAGGCGGTGCGCGCCGATTCCAAACTGATCGATGCTTACGTCTTGATGGCGGATTACTACACGCAAAGATATAACTTCCTGGCCGCTTCGAAAATTCTTTCGCAGGCGCAACAGGTGGCGCCGAAAAATCCGGACGTCTTTCGCGGTTTTGCCTTGGTGGAGCTGCGCCGGGGGAATCCTCAGGGCGCGATCACTTTCGGAAAAAAATCCATCGAATTGTATGAAACCAACGTGGACACGCACATCTTAATGGCGGAAGCCTATCTGGCCCTGGGAGACGCAAGATTGGCTTACAACTATGCGGCCAAGGCCATTGAAATCGACGTCAACAACCGAAAGGCGCAAACCGTTTATGCTCGCGCTCTCGGCGGGATTCAGGGAACCGACGCGGCCATTGATTATCTGGGAAAGCAAGTTTCCAGCTATCCTTTGGTGACGGAGTACCGCTTGGCTTTGGCGAACGTGCTCGCCAATGATGAGCGCTTCGATCAGGCTGAAGCGGTGTTCAAACAGGTGATCAAAATTGAAGAAAAGCCGAAGGAAGCCTTATTGGGGCTGGCGCAAATTCAAAAATCGGAAGGCCGGGCGAAGGAAGCCTTGGAATCTTTGCTTCAGGCGGCGGTCATGGATCCCGCGGATGCCGAGCCGATCTTTCAAGCGGGAATGATTTATCTTGATGCGAAACGTCCCAAGCTGGCTCTGACCCAATTTGAACGGGTGGAAAGGATCAATAAATTGTACCCGCGGATTCATTACCAAATGGGACGTGCGTATTTATTGATGAATAATTTGAACAAAGTCTTGGAAGAGACCCGCGAAGAAAAGGGCGTGAATCCGAATTTGGCGGATGCCTATCTGTTGGCGGCGGAAGCTTATCTTGGGTTGAAGCAATACAATCTGTGCGCCTCGGAATACCAACAGGCGATCAAGCTCCGTCCCCAGTCGGCCACCATTTACGTGAAAATGGCCCAGTGCTACCGGCGCGCGGGCAATCTGGATGCGGCGATGGCGATGCTGACTCAGGCGGCCACGCAGGAGTCCGGGTTGGCGGACATTTATAAGGAGCAGGGCGCGATCTATGAGACCCGCGGCGAAGTGAATCTGGCGATCGAAGCCTACAATCAGTATTTCGTTTTGGACCCCAATGCGCCGGACCGCTCGCAGATCGAACAAAGGATTATGGCTTTACAGAGCGGTCACGCTCCGACAGAATAGCCCCATGGCACAAATCATTCAGCGCGTCCAGGAACAATTCAAATCCACCACCGGACGTTGCCTTTTGCTTCTTTGCAAGTTCATCAGCGCGGCTCTGATCGGGTTGACGCTGTCTTTGATTTTTCAGGAGCTGATCGGGTTTGGAACTTTTTCCTTTCTTTTGATCATCGTGGTGGTGACTCTCGCGTTGTTGAGGGTGATGCGCTTTTGGAGTTGGGGCCGCCTTTTGATTTTTGACCTGATTTGTGTTTTGGTGGCCCTTCTTTTGAGAATGTACATTCTCATCGCACCGGGAGCATGAAGTGATTGATCTGAAATCTTTGGAAGACGCCGAATACCTGAAAACTTACCGTCAATGTCTGAAAAATCGCGGGGACGATTCCGCCGTCGTGGATCAGGTGTTGGCGCTCAACCGCAAGCGCAAAGAGCAAACCCAGGAATTCGAGTCCCGCAAAGCGGATCAGAACAAAGTGGGTCAAGAGATCGCGAAGATCAAAAGAACGGGCGGAGATGCCGCTGAACTTTTGGGAGAGATGCAGGCGCTCGCGCAGACGATCAAAGAATATGATGTGCAATTGACGGAGACTCAGGAAAAGCTGAAACATCTTCTCAGCACTCTGCCGAATCTTTGTCATTCTTCCGTGCCCGTGGGGAAAAACGCGGAAGACAATGTTTTGGTGCGCTCTCAAGGAGTCAAAAAAGAATTTAGTTTCAAGCCCAAGGAACATTTCGATTTGGGAGAGAAGCTGGGGCTTTTGGATTTCGAGCGCGCCGGAAAAGTGGCCGGGGCGCGGTTCGCTTTTCTTAAAGGATCTTTGGCCCAACTGGAAAGGGCCTTGGCGCAGTTCATGTTGGACCGTCACACTCAGGATCACGGCTATCTGGAAATCGTTCCGCCTTATATTGTGAACAGCCAAAGTCTTTTTGGGACGGGGAACTTCCCGAAGTTCAAAGAGGACGTCTTTCATCTGGAGGGGACGGATTATCATCTGATCCCGACGGCGGAAGTGCCGTTGACCAACTTTTATGCGGGTGAAACTTTAAAAGAAGAAGATTTGCCGCAAAAGTTCGTGGCTTTTTCTCCGTGCTTTCGCTCCGAAGCGGGTAGCTACGGCAAAGACACTCGCGGTTTGATCCGCCAGCATCAGTTTCACAAGGTGGAACTCATGGTTTTTTCTCATCCGGAAAATTCTTATGAAATGCATGACCGGTTGGTGGGCCACGCGGAAAAAATTCTTCAGGACCTAGAAATTCCTTACCGGGTCATGGCCTTGTGTACGGGGGATATTTCTTTCGGGGCGGCGAAGTGTTTCGACATCGAAGTATGGCTTCCCGGTCAAAACGCCTATAGGGAAATCAGCTCTTGTTCCAACTTCGAGGAGTTTCAGGCCCGGCGCGCGAACATCCGTTTTAAGGAAAGCGCTCCTAAATCCAAGCCGCGCTTCGTTCACACGCTGAACGGATCCGCCCTGGCCGTGGGCCGCACGCTGATTGCGGTGCTTGAAAATTATCAAAGAGAAGACGGCGGCATCGACGTTCCCGAAGTCCTTCAAAAATACATGGGCGGAAAAAAGACCCTTTCTTAGACTTAGCGCAAGCGGTTCTCGAGAGTCTTAAAAACTTCGCTTTGAAACTGCGTGACGGAAGTCCCGTCCTGAACGGTTACAAAGCCGTCCATGAAATGGATGCGCGCTCCGGGGCGTCCCAACAAACCTTCGGTGTCCAGGATTTCCATTCCCTGATAACCCAACCGCGAAGGCTCCGGTTGAGGAAGCTTCGAGAGGTGCTGAAGGCTTTCGGCCAGAGAGATCTGTAAAGTCGCCTGCTGGAAAAGATTTTCGAGATGCTTTTCTTTAATGATCCGGCTCACGGGAAAACGGGGGTTTCTTCTTCCGGAATACAAAAGGATTTGCACCTCTGAGGGATCTTCAGGATTAGGCAGCGCCTCCATGTTCCCGATGCGGACGTACCCGCCATTTTGTTCGTCGTCGCTGTGAGGAAAATTTTTGATGCGAAAATAGCCGCAAAAGTCCGTGTAGTATCCGCGGTCCGCCGTTTCCGGCGAATCAATTTCATGATCGCTGTTGTCGAAAACGGTCGCGGGAGTCGCGCCCGGTTTGTGGCTCCATTTTCCGGAATCGTCGCGGCGGTACCAATGATAGTCGTAATCGGGTGCCACCACCAAAGCGATCAGGGTTTCATCCTGTTTTTGTTGGAACTCGAAAAAATCCGTCGGCGTCAGACCCCAATCGGAAGCCGCCGCCTCGCGCACGGAATCACAGCTGAGTTCCTCATATTCTTTGTCGCTCGCCTCTCCGGGTTGGGCGAAGCTGTTGGTGACTCGGTTGGTGGAGTAGTTATAGCAATTGTTGCTGTAAGTGCGGTGGGAATCCTGACTGTTCCAATAGCCGAGGTCCAGGTGAGGAACCACCGGGGTGGCTTGGGCCCATTGAAGAAGGGAGAACAAAAGCAGCGTCGTCATGGAGAAAAACCCTTTCCTTAAAAAAGAGGATGTTTGCCAGTGAATCCCAGTTTTTTCCGAAAAGCCATTTTATTTTAGTGTCTCATCCTGGGACTTAGGTCCGATTTACGTTGGTTTTTTACGCCATGCGCTTAAAGTTCTTTTAAAATAAAAGAGCATGGGTGCGCCAAAACAGAAGGAAGACGTCCTTACGGTCAGCTCCTCAGAAAAAGGAGCGAAGGGTCTGGCTGAGACCTTTTTGAGACGCTTTCGCACTTTAAGTTTTCTTCTTTTAATTTCTCCCTTGGCCTTGGTGTGTTGCTTGTGTTTGGGAGTGTCCGCCGCCCCCGGCATGCTGGTTTTCGAAACCGTGAAAGAGTGGACTTTGACCTGGCCGGCCCTTTTTAAGTACACCGCTTTGGGAACCGCTTTTTCTTTCGGGTATCTCGTTTACGGTTTGGTGTTGATTTTCGTGGTGCCGGCGGTGAACTTTTTATTTCCCTTCAAAGTGCGCGCGTTTCGCGGCCCGTGGTATTCCCTGCCGGCGGTTCCTTGGTATGTTCACAATGCGCTCACCTATATGGTGAGATACACGTTCTTGGAATTCGTTACTCCCACTCCGCTCAATCTTTTATTTTATCGGATGATGGGAATGAAGGTAGGAAAAGGGGTGGTGATCAACACCACGCACATCTCCGATCCTTGCATGATCACGATTGAAGATTACGTGACGGTGGGAGGGAGCGCGACCATCTTCGGCCACTATGGACAAAAGGGTTACCTGATCATCGCTCCCGTGCGCATCGGCAAGGGAACCAACGTCGGATTGAAGGCCAGCATCATGGGCGGCGCTCAGATCGGCGAAAACGTCACCATCAAACCCCATACGTGCATCCTTCCCAAAACCGCCGTTGGCGACGGGGAAGTGGTTTAGAATTTCAGCGTTCAGCGGGACTTGAAGAGGTTTTTAATCGGAGTGCTGTAGGGCTTCGAGAAAAAAGCCAGAAAGATTTCCAAAGCTCCGATCACCAAGGCCAAAACCACTCCCTCGGGCGCCATGAACGCATGGACCATGAAGATGTTCAAAATGATGGGTGCCAAGACGACCAGGGCCAAAGGGACGAAAAAACCGCTCAGTAAAAGCGCGCCGCACACCACTTCGGTTCCTTTGAGAAGAGGAAAAAAGTAGACCGTCACCATGAGTCCGTTGGTGAACGTCACCATATTTTGCGGAAGACTTTCCGGCACGGGAATGAAATTCAAAAATCCGTTCAATCCGAAAACGAAAAAGATCAGGCCTAAAATAAGGCGTGCTCCCAAGGTCACTTTGTTCATGCGAAGGCCTCCCTGAAAAGGTGTTCCCTCAAGCTTACTTAAAAAAAATCCTAAAAATCAACCACTTACGGATCCTCTTGACGGAATCAAAAAAACACGACATTATTAAACCAATTAGTTAATTAACTGGTTAGTTTAATAATGCTTCATTGGATCTGAGGAAGAAAAATGCAGGATGAACTCAGCCGAACCTTTGCCGCGCTCGCGGATCCCACAAGAAGAGCTCTGCTTTCCCGGTTGTCCAAGGGCGAAGCCCCGATCTCCGAATTGGCGAAACCTTTTCTTAAGGACATGAGTCTTCCCGCCGTCACCAAGCACATCAAGGTCTTGGAGAGCGCGGGCCTGATCACGAAAACCAAAGAGGCACAGTGGCGGCCTTGTAAGATCAACGGGGAGGCGTTGAAAGACGCTTCCGATTGGATGGAACAGTACCGCGTTTTTTGGGAAGAGAGTTTGGACCGTCTTGGAGAATATCTAAAAACCGTAACCTCTCAAAAAAAGGCGAAAGGAAAAAAACATGGGCGCAAAAAATAAATCCAACGAAATCAAATTGACGAGAATTTATGAGGCTCCCGTTCAAGCCGTGTGGGACGCTTGGACCGATCCAAAGCAGGTGGCCCAGTGGTGGGGACCTCGAGGTTTTACCCTGACCACCTCCAGTAAAGATCTCAGACCGGGCGGATCATGGATCTATATGATGCATGGGCCGGACGGCACGGATTATCCCAACAAAACTTTGTACCATGAGGTCGTTGAATTCAAAAAACTGGTTTATGACCATGGGGCAAATGACGATCATCCGGCTCTCTTCCGAGTGACCGTACTTTTTTCGGAAGTCGAAGGGGGCACAAAAATGGAAATGACCATGACCCTTCCGACTCCGGAAGCGGCGGAAGAAACGCGGAAATTCATCAAGCAGGCTGGAGGAAATTCCACCTGGGACCGTCTGGCGGAATATCTGAAGAAAGAAGATTCGGGCAAAGAAGAGTTCGTCATTACACGCAGTTTTGAGGCACCGCTTTCGGTGCTCGTGAAGATGTGGATGGAGCCGCAGCACTTTTCAAAATGGTTGCCTCCCGGTGAGATGGAGGAAGGCTCTCTTAAGGTTCAAGCCCCAGGGCGGATGTCTTATCTGCACTCTTCGGACAATCCTTCGTCGATAAGAACTTACGTGCAGCTGGTTTCAGAGGGAAGCGAGCAGACCCGCGTGAGGGTGAGCCGAGAGCTGGACAAAGCCCTGGCCGGAAAGCGCGGGGAGATGACTCAAGGTTGGACGGTGTCTTTCGACCGCCTGGAGAAGCTTCTGTAAAATTGGACTTTTTAACCGTTCTTGGTTATTCTAAGGATCCTCGGGCGCAAATCCGAGGATCTATGAGAGCATAAATAAACTTTAAAAATTCCTTTCCATGATTTTTACCCCTCAAAAAAAGAGTGAGGTTTGTTTATGTCTTCCGCATTGACCGCTAAAGATGTTTTTTATGAACTTCCTGACGGCCGCCCGCTGTTTGGGCCATTGAATTTTTCCCTGGGGTTGGGACGGACCGCCTTGGTCGGTCCCAATGGCGTTGGGAAAACCTGTTTGGCCCGACTGTTGGCGGGTGAACTGGAGCCCACTCAGGGAAAAATTCTGAATTCGCAACCGGTGCGCTACTTCCCTCAACATCAGACCGCGCCTTCGTGTTCGGTCAATAAATTTCTGAGCGGCGTATCTTCGGGAAGTTTTGCTGGAGAGTTATTCTTGGGAGACATCGATCGAGAAATTTCCTGCAGCCAGCTCAGCGGCGGGGAATGGATGAGGGTGCGACTATCCGCTGTTCTTGACGACGCCTTTCTTATTCTGGATGAGCCGACGAACAATCTGGATCAAGCGGGCAGAAACGCGGTCCTTCAATTCTTACGGGAAGCCTCCGTCGGTATTCTTTTGATCTCCCATGATCGGGAGTGTTTGAACCTTTGTGAGGAAATTCTTGAACTCTCTCCCCAAGGTTTGCGCCTCTTTGGCGGCGGCTGGGAGAGTTACCAAGAACAAAGTCAAAACGAGCGCGCGCACCTTGAACAGGCCTTGGATCAGGCGAAGAAATCAAAGGCAAAAGCGCGCAGTCAGAGGCAGGAAACAAGAGAGCGCCAGGAAAAACGAAACAAACAGGGGCGCGCCGCCGCCGCAAAGGGGGGAATACCAAAGATTCTTTTGGGCGGACGAAAAAGCCGTGCGCAGGGCACGACGGGAAAGTTGGACCGTGCCACGCAAACACAGGTGGAGGCATCCGTGACCTCCCTTCAAAGCGCGTTGGAGGCCTTGAAGATCGATCCGGTGATGTATGCGGAGTTTGAGGGGCACGCGCTGCCCGCTCAAAAGTTGGTTGCCCGTGGGAGCGGATTCAATTTATTTCGAGGCCGAAGGCTTTACACACAAGACTTAAATTTTCATTGGAAGGGAAACGCGCGGGTGCATTTGAAAGGAGCGAACGGTTCCGGCAAGTCCAGCTTTCTTCATGTGTTGGCGGGGGTAAACGGGGCGTCCATGGAAGTGCGGGGGGAATTTCAGCGCGGAGATTTTTCCGCGCTGCTTTTGGATCAAAGTCATTCTTCGCTGGAGAAAGAGAAGAGTATTTTCGAAAACGTCCGACAGTTTTCCACTCTCAGTGAATCTGAAATCCGGGGAGGGCTGGCGAAATTTCTTTTCTTTAAGGACAAGGTCTTTCAAAAGGCGGGGGACTTAAGTGGAGGCGAGCGCCTGCGCGCGGCGCTGGCCCAAGCCTTTTTAAGTTCCACGCGTCCGGAGGTCCTCCTTTTGGATGAGCCGACAAATGATTTGGATCTGGCGAACGTTGAATTCCTGGAAAAATTGGTGGCCGGGTTCAAGGGCGCGGTCTTTTTGATCTCGCATGATCCGGTTTTCGTGAAAAACTGTGGAGTGAATGAGGAGCTTTTTTTGTCTTAAAACGGGGATTTGGCGCCCTCTTGACAAAATAATATTACCCGGGTAATATTATTTTTATGGAATACACAGTTTTTGAAGGAAATAAAAGACTCGCCTCCGGCCCCTTGGAAAGGGTGGCGTTAAAAATGAAGAGGCGCTTGAAGGCCAAGCCCACTGCGGCTCTTTTGATGTTCAGCGACCAGACAGGGAAACAAATGGACCTGGATCTTAGCGGTTCCGAAGCGCAAATTTTAGCACGCCTGAAGGTGTTCGTGAGCGCGGAACAGGGGGCGCCCTCGTCAGCGGGGGTTGTGGGACCGGGAAGGCCTAAGTTGGGCGTGGTGGCACGGGAGGTTTCTCTGCTTCCCAGGCATTGGGAATGGCTGGCGGCGCAAACCGGCGGCGCTTCCGCGACGTTGCGGCGGCTGGTGGAAGAAGCCAAAAAAAATGTTTCCGAAAAGGAAACCGTGAAAGCCGTGCAGGAGCGCACTTATAAATTTATGTCCGCTTTGGCGGGGGATCTTCCGCAATACGAGGAAGTTCTTCGGGCGCTTTTTGCGAAGGATCAAAAGAAATTTCATGCCCTCATGGGTGATTGGCCGCAGGATTTGAAGAAACACGCAAAAACCTTGGCGGCACCTCTGTGGAAGAAAGGCTCCAAATGAAGTACGCGCACACGGTGATTTCCTCTCCGGTGGGAAAGTTAAAGTTGGTTGCCAGCGAAGTCGGATTGGCGGCCATCTTGTGGATCAAAGTGGAAGAGGAGATTTTTCCGGGGAGCATCGAAGATGGAAGCCATCCTTTGTTGTTGGAAACGGAAAAGCAATTGAAGGAATACTTTGCCGGAAAAAGAACCTCTTTTGATCTTCCTCTCGCGGCGGAGGGAACGGATTTTCAAAAGAAAGTTTGGAAACTGCTTTCCCGCATCCCTTACGGGGAGACCCGCAGTTACGGGGAAATCGCTCAACAATTGGGAAATCCAAAAGCAATGCGCGCCGTGGGCGCGGCCAACGGCAAAAACCCCCTGTCGATTGTCGTTCCCTGCCATCGTGTGATTGGAGCCAACGGTAAGCTGACTGGTTTCGGGGGTGGTCTCGACAATAAAGACTTTCTTTTAAAGCTGGAATCCCCGCAGCGGGAACTTGAAAGAGGGCTTTAGTCAGGAAAAAAGGAAAGGTTGTCCGCGCTTTCTGCGGGGCTTTTTCTTCCACCCGAATTTTTCCAAATTCACTTGAGCCCCTTCGAAGGAAACGCCTTCCTTTTCGAGAAGGCGGCGCTGAAGTTTAAAATTTTTATTCTTCTTCGGAAAGGCGATGCGTCCTCCGGCGCCAAGAACCCGTTGCCAGGGGACGGTGTCGGTTCCACAAAAACGAAGGATCATCCCGACTTGACGGGGGCATTGGGGTTTTCCTGCCAAGGCGGCGATCTGTCCGTAAGTGGCAACCTTCCCCTTAGGGATCGTGCCGATGATCTTAAGAACCTTTTTTGCGAAAGGCGTATCGAGAAAAGGTCTTTTTGTCATAGCTTCACCCGATTGAGTCTGAGGGCATTTGCGATCACGGAGACGGAACTTAAACTCATGGCGACACTGGCGATCATCGGGCTGAGCAACAGACCAAAGAAGGGATAAAGAATTCCCGCTGCGAGGGGAACTCCGGCCGTGTTGTAAGCAAAGGCGAAAAATAAATTCTGCCGAATGTTCTTCATCGTTTCCTGACTCAGACGGTGGGCCTTGGCGATGCCGACAAGATCACCTTTGACCAGAGTGATGCCGGCACTTTCAATGGCGACATCCGTTCCCGTCCCCATCGCGATTCCCACGTCGGCTTGCGCGAGGGCGGGAGCGTCGTTGATGCCGTCACCGGCCATGGCGACTTTTTGTCCCTCCTCCTGCATCCGGCGCACGAACTGATTTTTGTGTTCGGGAAGCACTTCCGCTTCGAAGTGATCGATCCCCATTTCGCGGGCTACGCTTTTTGCCGTCATCGCATTGTCGCCGGTGAGCATGATGACCTTGATTCCCTGGGAATGAAAGTAATCGATGGCTTCCTTTGAGGTCCGCTTGACGGGATCTTTCACGGCCAAGATTCCGGCGGGCTTGCGGTCAATGGCGACAAGCATCGCCCCATGCCCGCTTTGTTGGTACTCCTCCGCCTGCCGGGCGAGAGCCGTGCTTTCGATCTTTTCTTCGTCGAGCAGTCTTTTGTTTCCAATCAAGACTTCGCGGCCCTCCACTTCTCCTCGAAGCCCCCGGCCGGTGAGGGATTCAAAATCACGGACCTCTAAAATTTTTAATTTCTTTTCCGAGGCCGCCGTAACAAGAGCTTCCGCCAAAGGATGCTCACTGGAATTTTCCAGGGAAGCCGCCAAAGACAAAAGTTCATTTTCTGAAAAATCTCCGAGGGGTTTCACGACAGTGAGTTTTGGTTTTCCGACGGTGAGAGTTCCGGTTTTATCCACGATTAAAGTGGTGATCTTTTCCAGGGTTTCAAGAGCTTCGGCGTTTTTAATTAAAACCCCTTGTGAAGCGCCTTTCCCCGTTCCCACCATGATGGACATGGGGGTGGCCAGGCCGAGGGCGCAAGGACAGGCAATAATCAAAACCGCCACGGCGTTGACCAAGGCATAAGTCAGCGCGGGCTCGGGGCCGAAAAGCATCCACACCACGGCAGTGACGACGGAAGTAAGGACCACCGCTGGAACGAAGTAAGCGGCCACCCGGTCGGCCAGCTTCTGAATGGGGGCCCGGCTTCGTTGAGCCAGGGAAACCATCTTCACGATTTGCGCGAGCAGCGTGTCCTTTCCGACCCGTGTGGCCTCCATGATAAAACTTCCCGAACCGTTGACAGTCGCGCCGGTGACGGACGCGCCGTGGCCTTTTTCGACGGGGAGGGGTTCTCCGGAGATCATGCTCTCGTCGACGAAACTTCGGCCTTCAAGCACCCGTCCGTCCACGGGAATTTTTTCTCCGGGGCGCACGCGCAAGCGGTCTCCGACATGGACGTGCTCCAGGGGAATGTCTTCTTCCTTGCCGTCGGGATTTATTTTGCGGGCGGTTTTGGGCGCCAGCCCAAGAAGAGCGCGAAGGGCGTTTCCCGTGCGGCCGCGCGCTTGCAGTTCCAAAACCTGTCCGACCAGAACGAGAGTGATAATGACCGCGGAAGCTTCGTAATAAAGGGGAGCCCTTCCGCCGTGTCCCAGCACGTCTTCAGGAAACAGATGCGGGAAAAAAGTGGCGAAGACGCTGTAAACGTAAGCCACTCCGGTTCCCAGAGCGATCAGCGTGAACATATTAAAGTGGCGGGACCTGATGGATTCCCAGCCGCGCTCAAAAAAAGGCAGCCCCACCCAACAAACGACGGGAGTGGCCAGCAAAAATTGAATTCCCGCATAAAGCCACCACGGCAGCTGATGTTGAATCGGCTGTCCCGGAATCATGTCCGACATGGCAAGAAAAAGAAGCGGCACGCTCAAGGCGGCCCCGACCTTCAGACGTCTGGTGAAATCAATCAGCTCGGGATTTTTTTCCTCTTCCAGGGAAACTTCTTCCGGCTCCAAAGCCATGCCGCAAAGAGGACAACTGCCGGGCCCTTGTTGCCGGACCTCCGGATGCATGGGACAGGTATAGATGCGCTCCCGCTCTTCCGGGGAAAGATTTTTTGCCGACGTGTTTTTGTGACCCGCATGGGCGCCGTGAGAGCAACAGCTTTTTTCCTGGTGGGTATGATCCATTTCGTGTTCCTTTTATTTCTTGAGAGCAGTCTAAACCTTCCAATCGTTGGAAGGTCAAGCGTCCCTTGAGTTTTGGCGGTGATTGGAATAGTCCTGAGGCCATGAATAGGCCCATGAATATCGGCGAGGCCGCGAAAGCCTCTGGAATCGACGCCAAGTTAATCCGCCATTACGAATCCATCGGAATCATTCCCAAGGCTTCCCGGTCGGAATCCGGTTACAGGCGTTACACGGAGGCGGACGTTCACATTCTGACCTTCGTAAAAAGGGCGCGTAAATTGGGATTTTCCATGAAGGAAATCAAAAAGCTGGTCAGCCTTTGGCGGAATAAATCACGGTCCAGCTCTGAAGTGAGGGCGTTGGCCTTGGCCCATATTCAGGAACTTGAAAAGCGCATTGCGGAGCTCGACGCGATGATGAAGACGCTCAAACACCTGGCCTCCAAATGCCGCGGTAACGAGAGACCGAATTGTCCCATTCTTGACGAGTTGGCGCGCTAAGGCTTAAAAAATTCCGCTCCGGTTACTTCCAACGGTCCGTGATTTTCGTCCCGCAGACAAGTTCGGTGTCGATGACGTCATAGCCGCGGTCGTTTTCTAACGTCGGGTAAATCGCTTTCAGCCGTGAAAGAGAACCGCGGATGTTGGCGTTTTCGGTCGGGGTGGTGGAGAGAGTCAGCTCCAAGGTGAATGGGGGCTTGTTTTTGATTTCCCCGGAATAGCCCCAAGACGTTTCCTTGACGGAATACATGGTGCCGGAAACGGTGGTCCCAAAAATCAGATTGGCTCTTATCTTCCCGTTGCTTTCGATCACATTGACGCGCACACCGCCCGGCACCACGTTGTCGACGGCGCACTGAAAGAGCGTCTTGGCGTTCACGGAGAGAGGAAGGGACAGCAAAAGAAGGACGAGAAGGCTTTTCATGGAATCTCCTTATGACAGTGTCATTGGAGTTGCATTAAATTGACCGCTCATCAAGGCTTTTGCCCGAGTTGAAAAAAGTTTAAGCGCCCGTCCTCTGCGGAATCACTGACACTTGCTGGAGCCGCAGTCGGCGCAGACAAAACAGCCTTCCTGCATTTTCAAGTTTCCGCTCCCACAGTCCGAACACTTCATCGTGATGATTTCGGTGATGTAGTTTTTCAGCGTGCGCGCAATCGCCTTCGCAAAGGAGTTGATGGTTCCCTCGCTTTTCATCAATTGGGACACGATAAACTCGATGTCCGCGCCGTGGCGCAGAGAAGTCGAAATCATACGTGTCAATGCCTCTTGCTCGTCGGACTCAAAGAAGTTGCTGATGTTGGAAAGAAACCATCCGTCCGGAGTTTCCAGATTGTAATGGCCGGAAGATTCTTTGATCAGCTTTCCTTTTTTCAAACCGGGAGGAAGCCGCAGGCCGCTTTGCTTCATCGCGAAGACTTCATAGGGATGAGTTCCCAAAAGTCCGACCAGAACCACCCATTTTTGTCCATTGGAGGTGATTTGATGAATGTCGCAGTCCACGCTTTTCGGGCGCTTTGCTCCCTTGGTGCGGGGGATTCCTACATTGGCTTCGAGACCACTGGTTGTCGCCAGGACGGTGGCCATGGTGCCTTCGCGGTAAGAAGTGCAACCTTTGATGGTTCCGGTTTTGTAAACGCTTGCATAAAGACGTTTGAAATCCTCGAAAGGATAGTCATTGGGAATGTTCACGGTTTTGGACATGGCGGAGTCGATGGTGCGCGAGAGCACTTCCATCGTCTTGATGTGGTCATCGATGTTCAAATCGTGCGCCGTGGCCGCCCACGCGGCTTTCGGATCCCAGCTTCCCCGCTCTTGATGAAAGCGGACCGCGTAGTCCCGAACCTGCGACTCTCTCAAAAGTCCGCGGTTGCGGTCGAATTTGTAAACCATGCCCTTAAAAGTGGTGGCGAGCATTTTTTCGTCACCTTCTTTGATCCAATTCCACTCGGTGGCGGGTCCTTGAACTTTGAACTGCTGGTTTTCCCAATCAATGTTCTGAGGAAGTCCCAAACCATCCGGGGGGAAAGGTTGGATGACGGTGCGGATGTAATCGGTCATAAACAAGGGCTCAAGCCCTCCGGAAACGTTATTTGCAAGCACGGAACTGTTGCCGGTCGGCTGAATGGAAAGCAAGTGGCTGTTGCGCAGACCGTTCACGCGAATCAATTCCCGGGTTTCCGGCGTTAAGCGTTTTACGAATTCCCCCGCCAGATATTTCTTCGCATCAAAAACGGTGAAAGATCCCTTTTCCTTGGCGAGGAGCGCCGAATTTTTATAGGCCTCGTTCATCATAAAATCGCCCAACTCCGCGGTGATTTTAAGAGCCTGTTCCGATCCGTAGCGAAGTTTCAGCATCATCAGTGCGGAACCGTAGCCCAGAATTCCAAGACCGATACGGCGTTTTGCCTTCAGGTTTTCGGCTTGTTCCACAAGGGGAACTTGAGTGCGGTCATTCACGTTGTCCATAAAGCGAACGGCGATAGGAATAAACTTGCGGAGCTTTTCGTAATCCCAAGTTTGGTTTTCCGCATCGACGAATTGGGTCAGGTTCAGCGAACCCAAGAGACAGCTTCCTCCCACGGGCAGAACTTGCTCCCCGCAGGGATTGGTGGCGTTGATGTGTTCGACGTAATAAAGGTTGTTGAGACGGTTGATCGTATCGTGAAACAAGACTCCGGGTTCGTTGCGGTTGTAGGTGGAGCGGGTGATCAGGTCCCAAAGCTCACCGGCATCCTTGAAGGTCTTGTACACACGCACGGGAAGGCCCCGGGCTTTCCAGGCTTTAAGATTTCCATCCCAATGGCGGTTGTAGTCTTCTTTCGCGGCCCCGTGATCGGGAAACTCCAGATTCCAGGGCTGCTTTTTTTCCACCGCTTCCATGAAGTCGTCGGTGACCAAGACGGACATATTAAATTTAGTGAGGCGGCCCGGGGTCTGCTTCGCGGTGATGAACTCTTCGATGTCCGGATGGAAGACGGACATGGTCACCATCTGGGCGCCCTTACGGATTTTTTGTTTTCCCTTATTTTCCGTTTTTTTGAGACCGCTTCCCGAAGTGATCACGGCACTTTGGGTGTCCCACATGTCCAGCAGGCGCACGGCTCCGGGGGAGTCGCCCCCGATACCGTCCACATAGGCTCCACGGGGGCGCATGACGTCCGCGCAGAATCCATAGCCTCCTTCGGATTTAAGGATCAAAGCTTGGCGGCGGAGTTCGTCTAGAATCCCTTCCATGGAGTCCTGATGTTCTCCGCGAAAGCCACTGACGAAACAATTGATGTAGGTGGTCCCTTTGAGGCCGGTTCCGGCGTTGGAAGTGATGCGTCCTCCGGGAACGAATTTAAAGTCTTCAAGTAAGTCCAAGAACTTATTGGCCCAGAGGGCGCGGAGTTCAGGACGCTCCACGGAGGCGATGTCTTTCGCCATCGCCAAGTGTCTGTCGTTGATGTCCTTTTCGGCGGCATACTTATAGGTGACGTCAAAAACTTCTTTGGAAAACTCGTCCACGAATTGCGTGTTGCGCTTTTGGGGCACGGGTGCCGTTGCCGGTGGTGATTTGCGGGGACGGGTTTGAGCCACTTTATCTAAAGTTTCGACTTCCATGTTTTACCTCGTTGAGAATAAGTCGCCCGATGAAGGACACTTTTATACTAGAACAAATCCGCCCTCGGGCAAGGGGGCGCATCAATTGTCATGAAGCGCCATTCAGACCCGTCGCAGGATAAGTGATTTTTTCCCCTTTAACCTTTGCAAAAGAGGTCAGCTCGTGGGGACGATGAGAGGTCTTGCTCAAAATATCTTCGACGGCATATCCCCGCACCGAGAGGGCGTCGCCGATGAGCGAACGGTGGCAGCGCCACGGGACCGCCTCCGCGCACATGAGAACCAAACGTTTGCGCCGCGCGCGCGAAATCAAACGCTTCAGATTTTTTTCGAAAGCATCTGTTTGCATATAGTCCGCATAGCCGCGAAATGAGGTGTTTCTCCATGCCTTGTTGGGGGAATCTTTTGTCGTGTGGCGCAAACCCCCCAAGCCCTCCATGTGAACGTATTCAATCCCCTGTTTGGCGAGGGATTTTTTCAGACGCTCGCCCCCGAACTGAGGATTGTGGCGGGACTTCGGGATCGTGCGAACATCAATCACCAGCTTGAGCCTGTAGGCATTCAAGATTTCAATAAAATCTTGAATGCTCCGGTTGGAGTGTCCCACCGTAAAGATACGCGCCGAAATTTTTGACGTCTTTTCCACCTGAACAAACTACCACATGTGGGGTAACAGTTCACGAAGTGGAAATACATTCGAAATTAGGGAACGATCTGAAAAACCATTTGTAGCTTTTTAGAGGAACTTTTCTTAGAAGATCGTTTTTTATTTCCAGAATCAGTGAGCATTCCGGCATCATAGAGAGCTGCAACAACAACAGCAGCTGTTGGATAGCCGACTCTTAATTTACTTTGTAAAAGTGACGCCGAGATTTCCTTCTCAGAAGCAAATAATTCTTTGGCGGATTTTGTCCATTTATACATGCGACCCCCTGTCCTTACTCATTTTTTTAAGCCTAGAATGTGCTCGTGAAAATCTCAAGAGCGTGCTGGACTTCAATCAGATCGAAGTTTTTGATATTGAGGCCTTCATCTGCCGGATCATTTGCGTCCAATTCGGCTATGGGAAGGCAGCCATATTGTTCAGTTTTTTTTGGTGACCAGTCTTTCGGTTCAAGAATTTCTCGTAATCTCAAACCAAGACGTTTTAGAAGGTTTTTTCAAATTTTCTCTCGGCCACCTAATGAGGTCTTCAAATACGCCCGAAAAGTACTGCATCTTATTGAGTGCATTGGAGGGGGCCGTGTTTACTTTTGAGCTGAGGGCCAGGGAATTACAAAGCTTATTACAGGAATTTCAAGGGCATCCCTTTGTAAGAGAACGAATCGAAAGAAATGTTCTTGGCAGGGATCTAAAGGTTGATATGAAGGCCTTCTGGCTTGCGATGCTTGGATGCAGGTTGACCTCCAGGCAAGCATCAAGCCAAACCAGTCCCGTTTCAAAATTCATGAAACAGTGTCCTCATCCGCTGGCGCTACACTCATGTAAGGATAGAGACGACCTAGCTCTTTTTATCTCGCAGACCCTACAGAGCTACGGGGGAATTCGTGATTACAACAAAATCGGAAAAGAAATGGCTCATAATTTGATTGAACTAGATCTCTATTGGGAGGCCATTTCTCAAGATATCGAAAGTCTTTTAAAATCAAGATCGGTTATGAAAGAACGCAAGTTAGCAGACTGGATGAGTTTGATATTCAAAGGTTTTGGTCCTAAGCAAACTCGCAATTTACTTCAAGACTTGGGCTGCACGCACTATGAAGTTCCGATAGATACGAGAATTACCAAATGGATGAACAGTTCCGGTGTCTCACCACAAATTGAGCCGACAAAACTTTCAAACCGAAACTACTATTTATCTGTGCAGAATTGCTTTCAGGAGATTGCCCGCACGTTAGATCTTTTACCGTGTGTTCTCGATAGTATTGTCTTTATTAGTTTAGATAAAGGTTAATTGGATCTCTTCCCTTAAAGAGGACGTTTTGGCTCGTGGACAAGGGGAATTGCAATGCTAGATTCATTTTCCCGTTGTCTCTTGTTCCAGAAGCCAAGTGAGAATTTCATTGGGATCAAATTAGGTTCAAAATCGGTTATACACCACTGTAAATATTTGATTTTAAAAAGAAAATTTGAATTTTGCAGACACGAGTAAGTGACTTTGTGACCGAGTGCCTCGCCATGGTTGCTTAAAGACGATGTAGCTTATTTCAGCTTAGGAACGAAGAGATGCTATCGAACCAAGCCCCATCTCTGGCCTATCGAAGCTGAGTGCCTTGTTGGCCTATCCTGACTTTTGATATGCTAAAGCGTATGAAATACCAGTATTACATAGATGAAAGCGGCAATACAGGCGATCTCAGCAAAATTAATTTTGAAAATTACTTTGTTGAGCAACGAGTGTTTGGACTCGCGTGTATTGGATGTCCTTCGGAATCTGTCTTTTTTGAATCTGTTTTGCATCTCAAGAAAAAACATCGTATCCAAGGGCAAGAGCTAAAATCCAGCGAAGTATATAAAAAGCCTAGATTTGCTATAGATCTCATAAATCTGATGTCTAAACATCGAATACCGTTATTTGTTGAGCTTGTTGATAAGTACTATTTTTTGGTCGCCAATATGGTTGATCGTCTTATTCTGCCACCCGCCGGGGCAATCGATCTCGAGCCTGGAAGTATGTTTGTTAAAAGTATTATAGCTGACTATATGGCCATTAATATGCCGTTAAGTTTAGTTCAGGCCTATACTCAAATTTGTCGAGACCCAAGTTACGAAGCAATTAGAGATCTGTACCAGAACTTGATTGATTGGGCTGAAAATTCACTTAGTCCTCCGAAGGATGTTGCTGAAGGCATTGTCACCTTTGCTCGCGATAGTTTTAGTGATTTTGTTGAAATGGATCGTGCGCTTGCAATGGAGAGGTCTTTACCAATACCAGATAAAAAATCAAACGGTAGTTTAGTTTGGATTCTACCTAACTTGACTTCATTTACGAACATCTACGCACGGATTAACAGGTTTTCTGCCAACAAACTTGAGATGGTAACTATTTTCCACGACGAACAGCTTCAGTTCGGAGATATACTAGCGAATAATAAGAAATTCCTGGAGTCATCGGCGGAATTAAATTTTCCAAAACTTGATAATGCAGATTATAAATATACCGAAATTGCTGATCTGAAGTTTATAAACTCAAAAAGTTCTTTAGGGATTCAAATTTCTGATGTTCTGGCTGGATTTTTAGTTCGAGCCCTCCAAGACAAGGTATGGAACTGTAAGACTCTTCATCCTGATCAGGAGCAGGCTTATAAGCTCCTAACATTATACGACTCTGGGGGTTTAGGGGTAGGAATTAACTACGTAATGCCCAAAGAAGTGCTTTATTTTCTTGGACTAAATCCGAGACCCAATTTTACCTTGTAATAAGAATAAATCCTGTTTTGATCTAGTTGCCGTGCATGGCGCTCTCACCTTGACATAAAAGATATAAATCTCATAGTTTCTACGCGGTCGGCGGATAGCTGATTATGAACCGTCTCGGAAGAGGCGAAATTTTAACAGGGCTGTAGCCCAAACTTAGGAGGTATCCTTATGGTTCCACTTTCCGATCTTTCTGCTTTGTCTAAGCAGATCAACGAAGCCACAGAAGAAGCCAATCAGACATTAAACGATTTTGAAGCAAAGCTTCATAAGCTTAATCTTGGCGTACCAGCAGACGCTCTTATCAGTCGAATCGACGTGCCAATGTCGTATGTACAGGGACTTTTCCCTGGTCGAACGCTTCCTTCAAATGGGCCTTGCTACGATGAAATGTGGCTAGGTTGGCATAAGTTAAATGGAAGATGGCAAATCGTAGTTACGAATAGACTTTGCCAAAAAGCGACTAATCCAGAGGCTTTGGATGAGTTACTTCGGGAAGAAGTAAGGGGTGTTAGCAATCTTTCAAGAGAAGCGCGGGTAAAGGTATTAAGTAATCTCGAAAAGCTTGTTGATGCTCTGAAAAATTCAGGCGAGAAGCTTCTTGGTGTTTTTGCCAAAGCCAAAGAGTTTACGGCAACAATTTAAAAATAAATAGGTATTAAAGCTATCCGCTGGCGGTTCTTCCGCCAGTTTTTACGTCAAGCACCAGAGAGCTTGGGCCTGTCATAGAGGGCAGATCTTAAAACCGGTATATTAAGTGGTTTTGCCAAACTCTTGCAGAGTTTTTCTAGGTCAGCTCTCAAATGTTCGGGGGCAAGTGGAGAAATATGAATTTTAGTAATCAAGGTATTTAGGTCACACTTGACGTATAGACCCTGTCCATCGACTGGCAGAGTGATGCTGGCCCGTAGCTCCTTCTCATGTTCAAACGACTTTCTTTTTATAGCTAAGAAGTAGTGTTGATGCCCTTTTTCAATTTCAGCTAAGTCGAAGTCTTCATACCGAACATTGTAAACGTAGATACGGTTTCCATTAACATCGCCAGGCAATGAACTTTGAAGTTGTCCGATAGTTGATTCAACAGCTATTCCCCTATCGGCATAGAGTTTCCACATAGCTTCTGATTCGTAGTCATTCATGTGCCAACAACTTATGCCGGTCGTTTTCTTTACTTCATCTGTGGCATGGGAATGAAGGCTACCGTAATCAGGCAAATTCATTCCTTTAGCTTTGGTTCCCATATTCTGAATTAGTGAGCCAAAGACATTTTCTGTTATGGACTTCATTGCTTTAGCATGGCTGATAGGAAGATGACCCTCGAATGGGTCATGAAAGTCCATGGCACATGGAAAATAAAGGGACTCATTAACTAGCAAAGAGATGAATCTTCCAAAATCCATATAGCGCCAAATTTTTTGTTTAGTATCTAAGTTCACGCATCCCGCCGGTCGAATGTTTCCAACAAGACTAACTTGGTATTTATTTGGTGGGAAGGGTAATGACGCTGGACCACATACAGTCTGTATGCATTTTGTATTTTTATAAATTCATTTTGCATCTATCATTTATAAAATTCATAGCTTGAGGATTTTTAGATGAAAAACAGTGCCTACAAAAGCCTCGACCAGTTGGTCGGCGGTCCCGACGAGCGCGTCCCCCTCTCCACAAGAGTAAAGAAAGACACAAAAGCCTACCTAAATCGTGAGGCCAGAACTCGCGGACTCACCGTCTCCACGCTTTCGGCGGCGATTTTAGATGATTACTGCAAAACATTCCAAAAAGGTAAGAAGGGGTAGGTCATGGTATCGGCTAAAATCACTTCCATCCACGATCTGCTCGAGCAATACAATGACCGTATAGTAAATCAGCGCGACAAAGGCACAAGCTTCGAGCGGCTTATGAAAAGCTATCTCGAGTTAGACCCACTTTATCAAGATCAGTTCAAGAAGGTTTATCTTTGGGGGGAGTGGCCGCACAAGACGACGGGCCAAGATTACGGTATCGATTTAGTAGCTGAAGGGCTCGATGGCGAGTTCACGGCTATCCAATGCAAGTTCTACGCAGCTACTTATCAGGTTCAGAAAAAAGACATCGACTCATTCTTTAATGAATCAGGTAAGACCTTTACAGTTGATGGCACGAAAAGGTCATTTGCTCGAAGGATCATCATTTCAACGTCAGACAACTGGAGTGAGCCTGCCGAAAAGTCCCTTCACGGCCAAACAATCCCAGTTAGCCGCATTCATGTGAGAGAGCTTGAGCAAAGTCCGATCGATTGGTCAAAATTCAGCCTCGATAAACCCGATAAGCTATCTTTGAAAGGAAAGAAAAAGCTGAGACCTCACCAGCAAGAGGCTATTGATAAAGTCATTGCCGGATTCAAAGAGGGCGACCGAGGCAAGCTCATCATGGCTTGCGGAACTGGTAAAACCTTTACCGCCCTTAAGCTTGCCGAGAAGGTCACAAAAAAAGAGGGCCTTATTTTATTCTTGGTTCCATCGATCTCTTTGCTGTCGCAGACGCTTCGCGAGTGGACCGCTGAATCTGAAACCCCCTTCCATGCTTTTGCCGTTTGCTCTGATAGCAAGGTAGGTAAGCACAGCGAAGACATCTCAAAGCATGACCTTTCGATACCAGCATCAACTGACACAACTTCTTTGATCAAAGGCCTAGAGCGAGTCAAAAAAGATAAGAAGATGACGGTTATCTTTTCTACCTACCAGTCCATCGATGTCGTAAGCCAAGCCCAGAAAAAGGGGCTCCCAGAGTTTGATCTGATTGTTTGTGACGAAGCTCACCGAACTACTGGTGTGACTTTGGTGGACAAAGAAGAATCCCACTTCGTAAAGGTTCACGAGCAAAAGTTCATCAAAGGCAAAAAGCGAATCTATATGACTGCAACACCTAGAATTTTTGGTGATGCAGCTAAAACAAAGGCCGATGAAGCCGGAGCCGAGCTTTGCTCAATGGATGACGTGTCCCTTTACGGGCCGGAGTTTCACCGACTTGGATTTGGTAAAGCAGTCAGTGAGCATCTTCTTACAGATTACAAGGTTCTTGTCCTTGCGATTGATGAGAGCATCATTGATCCAAAGTTTCAGAAACGATTTGCGGATGAAAACCAAGAGATCCAACTTGAGGACATCGCAAAGATCATTGGCTGCTGGAACGGTTTATCAAAGCTATTTGTTGGCGAGGAGGCTGAGGTTGAAGATCGGCTGCCAATGAAGCGGGCCGTTGCGTTTGCCAGAGCCATCAAAGACTCAAAGCAAATCGCATCTGTATTTCAGAACGTCGTTCAAGAATACATCAAAAAGAATCCTCAGCTTGATAATGTCTTAAACTGTGAGCTTGCTCATGTCGATGGAACCTTTAACGTTCTTGACCGAAATGCCAAGCTCGATTGGTTAAAGGAAGAAGCGCCCGAAAACACATGCCGTATTCTAACCAATGCCCGCTGTCTATCAGAAGGGGTCGATGTTCCAGCTCTTGATGCAGTTCTTTTCCTAAATCCCCGAGACTCAATGGTTGATGTGGTTCAATCCGTTGGTCGCATCATGCGTAAAGCCGAAGGCAAAAAGTACGGTTACGTCATTCTTCCAATCGGTATTCCAGCAGGTGTGCCCCCTGATGAAGCCCTCAAAGACAACAAGAAGTACAAAGTCGTCTGGCAGGTGCTTCAAGCCTTGAGAGCACATGACGACAGGTTCGATGCTGAGATTAACAAGATTGATCTGAATAAAAACAAGTCTTCAATGATCCAAGTGATTGGTGTTGGCAATGGCGAGGGGGAAGCCGGTGAAGGTAAAAGTAACCAACCTCAGCAGCTAGCCTTTAATCTTCCAGAAATCGAAGAGTGGAAGGATGCAATCTACGCAAAGATCGTTCTGAAATGCGGTAGCCGCCCTTACTGGGAAAACTGGGCCGCCGACGTCGCAAAGATCGCAGAGAAACATACAAAACAGATTCAAAAGCTACTCAAGTCCGATGACCCGAAACCAAAGAAGGCTTTTGAAAAATTCTTAAACGGGATCAGGAAGAACTTAAACC
>Ga0182744_1001040_pt1 | contig 24926 bp, 18 predicted proteins | sample eDN3rd30CKraftMG_FD_128525 | JGI IMG/M metagenome (GOLD analysis project Ga0182744, IMG submission 128525) | Enriched Miracle-Growth compost microbial communities from Emeryville, California, USA - eDNA 3rd pass 30_C Kraft MG (version 2) (version 2) ... | reverse complement strand
CGCCGCCAGCCCCGTTCGTCGTGCGACGCACGTCAGGGCAAGTGTCTCGGTGCACAACCCGGTGCGCGGGACAAAGGTGACGATCCGTGGCGAGGCGTTGCGTGCTCCTGCGACCGGCACCCGCTATGTCGCCAACCCGGACGCCCGGCTCAAGATCCTGTTCAACCCTGAGGGGCCCGCCGCGCGGCGTGCGCTGTCGGTGAAGGTGCACGTCCGGTCGGACGGTACCTTCACCGTTCGCGTCGCGGTGAAGCGGACCGGGACGTTCCGGATTGAGGAGCCCGCGACCTCTCTGTATGCGAGGGCGCTCTCCCGGCCCCTGAGGGTTCTTGCTGTGGAGCGGTAATCTAGCCGACCGGGTCGGCGAGTCAGCTGATCGACGAGATCCACGACGACGGCAGCCCGCCCAGGGTGCTGCTCCAGACGGCTGACTTGAGCGTGAGGTCGGTGGTCGCGCCGCTGGTCGACGTCGCGCGCAGCGTCTTGACCTGGCCGCTCGCGTACCGCGCGACCACCTCGACCCGGCCGATGCCGCTGAGGTGGAAGATGCCCGCGAGCCGGGCCTGCGTGATCGTCCGGGTCCACGACGCCATCGTGTTCCCCGGCGCGCTCAGGCTCTCCGGGTCGGGCACGGCACGCAGGTACGGGACCTCGGACACCCACACGTCCTCGCTGTTCGCCGTCGCGCCGCCTGACGAGGAGAAGTAGTACGTCGAGATCGGTGACCCCGCGTAGGTCACGACGGTGCTCGCCGTCGTCGCGTCGACAGCGGCACGCCACACCGCCCCGTAGGAGGTGCTCCCGACCGCCTCGCCCTCCTTCTTCCACCCGGTGTACATCTGGTCGCGCACGTCGTCCACGAGGTGGCAGTTGCAGGCGCTCTTGCGGGTGCCGTCGGGCTTGGCCGCCGTGGCACCCGCCCGGACGTACGCGTAGGTACGGGCGGCGATCGCCTGCGCCTGGAGCGCCGCGGCACCGCCGCCCAGCCCCCACGAGCTGGGCATCTCCGCGATGCCGTACAGGTACTCGGTCATGCTGAGCTCGTTGACGACGTTGAGGCGGCCCCCGATCACGGTCGCGGTGAGCCGACCGTGCCGGTAGGTGCCGCCAGCGCCGGTGAGGGTCGCGACGGCGGCCGTCCCGCTCGGCAGGTAGTACTCGGTGCCGGACCACCGCAGCCGCAGCATGGGGGCGGTGAACGAGGTGCCCGCGGCGCTCCCGCCGACGATCGTCGCCCGGACGCTCGTCCCGGAGACCGAGAGCCTCACCTGGACGGCGGAGGTCGCCGGGTCCGCGGGGCTCGCACCGGGCCGGGGGTAGAGCGTGGTGCTGCCCTGACGCAGCTGCCAGGAACCCGTGGAGAGCGAGAAGGTCGTGGAGGTCGCGGTGTCCGCGTAGCCGACGAAGCTGTACGGTTCCGGTCCGAACACCTGTACGGCGATGCTCGAAGGCATCGCGCGCGCGGAGAGCGCCGTGCCCGTGTAGTAGTGCGTGAGGATGCTGCTCGCGCTGGAACCGTTCCGTGCGAGCTGGTAGGCCCCGTACTGCGACATCCCCACCCCGTGCCCGTAACCGGATCCCTTGGCGGTGAAGGTCGCGGGGGCGGTGGTGGGGACCGTCGCAGGGTCAGGGAGCGGGTCGGGGGGCGTGACCGGGGGCGAGGTGGTCTTCGTGACCGTGACCTTCACCTTCGGGCTGGTGACCGTCGTGCTCACCAGGCGGTAGGTGCGCGTCGTGGTCGGGCGTACCCGCACGCTGCCTTCCCCTGAGACGATCCTGACCTTCTTGACGGTCACCCAGGCCCCGCCCCGCCTTTCCTGCAGGCGGAGGGTCCCTCGGGCGAGCGGCCTGGCCTTCTTCACCATCCGCGCGCTGACGGTGAAGGCGGTGCCCTTCACCACGCTGGGTCGCGAGACCGTGGCCCGGATGCCGGTCGCGAGGACGGGCAGCCGCACGGCTGTGCTGCGCAGCCCGTGGCCGACGACCCGGTACGTGGTCGTGGACGCCGGCTTCACGACCACCCTCCCGGTGCCACCGACGAGCTTCACGGTACGCACCGACGACCAGCGGCCCTCGCGAAGGCGCTGCAGCGTGAGCGTCCCGGTCGCGGTCTTGGTCGTCGCGGGCTTCCACGTCACCGCGAGCGTCGTGCGCGTCCGGGCCAGGGTCGAGGCGGGCGCGTCGAGCGTGAGGGAACCCGCCGTGGAGGCCGTGGCCGCGGGCGCGACCACGGGTGCGACCAGGGGTGGCGCAGCGGCGGCCGACACGGGCGGGACGACGCAGCCGACGGCCAGGGCGACCGCGGCAGCGAGCGTGGGACGTGCGGGCAGCGCCATGCGAGGCTCCGGTCGGGTGGGGCCAGTGCGGCTCAGGACGGGTGGGACGAGGAACGGGTCGGACGCCGGTGGGAGCGACGTCGTGGAATCACATTAGTCACAGGAGTCACAGGCCGTCCACGAACGCCGCCGCTGCGCCGCTCGCGACCCGTCAGGCGTCGTCGCGCAGTCCCCAGGGCAGACGGCGCACCGTGGCTGCCCTCGTCTCCGCACGCTGCATGCTGCGCAGCGCCAGCGCGAAGTCGCGGTCGCGGCGTTCGGCCAGCAGCGCCGCGAGGAAGAGGTCCGGCGGCGTCCCCAGCGGGGGCCCGGGTGCCACGTACGGCTCGAGGAGCGCGGCCAGCTCCTGGCCGAGGCGGGCACGCGAGGTGGGGTCGAGGCCCGCGGCACGGGCCAGGTACTGCCTCGCGGCCAGCGCATAGCCGTCCGGGAGCGGGCGGATGTCCGCGGACCGGGCCCAGCCCGCCAGGTGCGGGGGCATGATCAGCGGCGTGAGCCGGACGCCGCCCGACCGGGTGCGTACCGCGTAGGTCCCGGCCATGATGTCGCCCAGCCGCCTGCCCCTGCTGTTGAAGAACGTGACGACGACGGCGAGGCCGCCCGCCGTCATCCACAGCTCGAGCACGCCGAGCAGACCGCGCACGAGCGCCTGCCGGAAACGGATCGGGCCGCCGTCGTCCCGCACGATCCGGATGCCCATGGCGTACTTGCCCAGGGAATAGCCGCGGGTCAGCGTCTCGAGGCCCACCGGGACGACGACCATGACCAGGACGACGGCCACCAGGAGCAGCACCGTGGCGGCGTCCTCGCTGCCCAGGGTCTCGATCCCGACCGCCGAACCCGCCCCGACCAGGACCGAGGCGACCGTGAGCAGCGCGAGCGCGTCGATCAGGCCGGAGAGCAGCCGGACGGCGAACGAGGCCGCGCGGGCGTCCACGACCACGCCCTCGCCGAGCACCGTGCCGTCGAGCATCGAGCCCGCGGCCGTCTCGGCATCGCGGGCCGGGGTGGTGTACAGCGCAGCCCGCGCCCTGCCCGCTGACCGCGAGGCGGGCGAGGACGGCGTCGGGTGCTGGGCCACGCTCGCATCCTCCCACAGCGGCGTCGGGGGCCCGGGACCGTGGACGGTGTGCCAAGGTGGGGTCGTGGATCTCGACGCCTACGCCCTCGTCCACTCCTACGAGTGGAAGCGTCTCGACGCGCTCGCCTCCCGCCGCCGCCTCACAGGGGCCGAGGCGGACGAGCTCGTCGACCTCTACCAGCGGGTCGCCACGCACCTGTCCACCGTGCGCTCGACCGCGGCGGACCCCACCGTGATCTCGAACCTCTCCGGCTCGCTCGTGCGCGCGCGGGCACGCATCACCGGTGCGCGCGAGCCGTCGTTCCGCGATCTCGGACGCTTCTTCGCCGTGTCGCTGCCCGCGGCCTTCTACCGGGTGCGGTGGTGGACGCTCGGCGTCACGGTCGTGGTCGTGGCGATCGCCGTAGGCGTCGGGATCTGGGTGGCCAGCACCCCCGAGGGCCTCGCCTTCGTCGGCACCCCCGCGGAGCGCGAGGCGTACGTGAACGAGGCCTTCGCCGGCTACTACGAGCCGGGTGCCGGTTTCGCCTCGGTCGTGTGGACCAACAACGCCTGGATCGCCGCGCAGTGCGTCGCCTTCGGCATCACGGGCATCTGGCCGGCCTGGGCGATGATCCAGAACGCGGTGAACGTCGGCGCGGTCGGCGGGCTGATGGCCGCGTACGGGCAGCTGGGGCTGTTCTTCAGGCTCATCTCGCCGCACGGGCTGCTCGAGCTGACGTCGATCTTCGTGGCGGGCGGAGCCGGCCTGAAGACCTTCTGGACGATGGTCTCGCCGGGGAACCGGCCGCGGTCGCAGGCGCTCGCGGCCGAGGGGAGGTCGCTGATCACGCTGAGCATCGGCCTCACCCTCACGCTGGCGCTCTCGGGTGCCGTCGAGGGTTTCGTGACCGGTTCGTCGTTGCCCTGGGGAGTGAAGATCGCACTCGGGACGCTGGCGCTCGCGCTCGTGGTGGCCTACGTCGCGGTGCTCGGGCGACGCGCGGTCCAGGCCGGCCAGACCGGCGACCTCGAGGAGGCCGAGGCCGGCTACGCCGTCGCCTACGCGGGCTGAGCCCACGGGCTCAGAGCTGGCCCGAGGCCTTGAGGTCGAGGTACGTGTCCGCCAGCCGGGGTGCCAGCTCCTCGGCGTCCGCCTGCACCACCACCACACCGTCACGACCGAGCGCCGACCCGACCCCCTCGCGGTCGATCCGGACGCGCTCGGCCGCCGCGCGGTCGTACACGTCGTCGGTGCCGCGGCGCGGGGTGCGAGGACTCACCGAGGCCAGCACGACCTTGTGGCGCGACGTCAGCTGGCCCGCCACGGGCAGCAGCCCCGACATCACGGCGGCCGGCTCGAGCGCCGAGACGAGCACGAGGAGGCTGCGCTGCGACAGCTGTTCGCGCGTGAGCGCGACGAGCCCCGGCCAGTCGGTCTCCAGCAGGGACGGGCGCACGTCCGAGAGCGCGTCCGCGACCACGGGAAGCAGCCGAGGTCCGGCCACGCCGGCGACCCTGGTCCGCAGGGTCCGGTCGTAGGCGACGAGATCGACGCGGTCGCCGGCCTGCGAGGCGAGCGCGGCCAGCAGCAGCGCGGCCTCGATCCCCGCGTCCAGCCGGGTGCCCTGTGCCGCGCGCGTCGCGCTGGTGCGGCCGGTGTCGAGCACGATCAGCACCCGGCGGTCCCGCTCGGGGCGCCAGGTGCGCACGACGACCTCGGAGCGTCGCGCCGTCGCGCGCCAGTCGATCGACCGGACGTCGTCGCCGATGACGTACTGGCGCAGCGAGTCGAACTCCGTGCCCTCGCCGCGCACCTGCACGGCCGAGCGCCCGTCCATCTCCCGCAGCCGGGCGAGGCGGCTGGGCAGGTGCCGGCGGGAGGCGAACTCGGGCAGCACCCGCAGGCGGGCAGGAGCATCCAGGTTCGACTGGCGGGCGGCGAGCCCCAGCGGTCCGTACGAGCGGACCGTCACCCCGGCCGCGTGCAGGTCACCGCGTCGTACCGGCAGCAGCGGGGTGGTCAGCCGGCGCGCCTCGCCCCCGGGCAGCTCTAGGCGGTGGCGGTCGGCACCCGCCCCGGCCGACGGCACCCAGCCGTCGCGCACGAGCAGGCGCATCCGACGCTCGGTCGCGCTGCGGACCACGAGCGTGCAGGACGTCGCGGTGGTGAGCCGTACGCTGCCGGGCACCGTACGGCTCACCGTGACCCGGCGAGGCGAGGGTGCGGCGAGCGCGTCGACGCAGGCCACCGCGACCACGAGCAGCACCCACGCGGGTCCCAGCCACCAGGTGACCGGGAGCAGCGCGAGCACGAGCCCGACGCACCCGAGCGCCACGAGGCGTCCGGTGATCAGCACGGGTGCCGCCGGGCCGTGCTCCAGGCCGCGGAGCGACCGGTGCGCGGGGTTCGCGGACCGCAGGTCGTCATCGGGGTACCGGGATCGCCGTGAGGACCGAGTCGAGCACGGTGTGCACGGTCACCCCCTCGAGCTGGGCCTCGGCGCGCAGCGAGACGCGGTGCGCGAGGGTGGGGTGGGCGAGCGCCTTGACGTCGTCGGGCGTGACGAAGCCGCGCCCGGACAGCCAGGCCCAGGCCTTCGCGGTGGCCAGGAGCGCCGTCGCCCCACGGGGCGAGACACCGAGGGACAGCGAGGGCGAGTACCGCGTGGCGCGGCAGAGGTCGACGATGTAGCCGAGCACCTCGGGTGCCACCGAGACCTGCGCGACCTCGGCGCGTGCCGCGGCGACGTCCTGCGCCGTCGCGACGGCGCGCAGGCCGGCCTGCGCGAGGTCGCGGGGGTTGAAGCCGTCCGCGTGCCGGGCCAGGATCTCTACCTCCCCGGCGCGTTCCGGCAGCGGCAGCGTCACCTTGAGCAGGAACCGGTCGAGCTGCGCCTCGGGCAGCGGGTAGGTGCCCTCGTACTCGACCGGGTTCTGGGTCGCGATCACGATGAAGGGGTCGGGCAGCGGTCGCGGCTCGCCGTCGACGGACACCTGCCGCTCCTCCATCGCCTCCAGCAGGGACGACTGCGTCTTGGGCGGCGTGCGGTTGATCTCGTCGGCGAGCAGCAGGTTGGTGAACACGGGCCCCTCGCGGAACGAGAACTGGGCGGTGCGCGCGTCGTAGACGAGCGAGCCCGTGATGTCTCCCGGCATGAGGTCGGGGGTGAACTGCACCCGCTTGGTGCCGAGGTCCAGGCTCGCCGCGAGCGAGCGCACCAGGAGGGTCTTGGCGACCCCGGGCACGCCCTCGAGCAGCACGTGCCCGCGGCACAGCAGCCCGATGAGCAGCGACGTCACGGCGCCGTCCTGCCCGACGACGGCCTTGGCGACCTCGCCCCGCACGGCGGTGAGGTGCGCCCGGGCGGGCGAGGCCGGAGCAGGTGCCGGGGCAGGTGCCGCTGTCGCTGGTGCCGCGTGCTGCGGTGCTCCGGCATCGGCCGGGGGTCGAGGGCCCCGCGGGTCGGGGGCGGGCGCTGCGGGCGTGGGCTGGGTCATGGTCGTCGTACCTCTCTGGCGAGCTGGTCGAGGGCGGTCGTCAGGTCGGCCAGCGCGGCCGTTGTCGTGGGGGCCGGGCCGTAGAGCAGCGCCCGGACCTCGTGCGGGTCGCGGCGGGCCGCACGTGCGACGGCGCCCACCACCTGGTCGGGGTCGCTGTGCGGCGCCAGCCCGATGCTCGACGCGATGCGGTCGATCGTGCCCGCCCGCAGCAGGGCCGCGGCGTGGGGGGCGGCCCGGGCGCGGCGGTACAGCCGGGCACGCCCGATCGTCACCTCGTCGCTGGGCACGACGACGGGCAGCGGCTCGGCGACGAGGGGACCGAGCCGGCGTCCGCGCCACCACACGAGCAGCGCACCGAGGGCGAGCAGCACCACGAGCCACGTCGAGCGCGACGCGGGGTTCCCGTCGGCCTCGGCCGCCATCAGCCGAGGGCTGGGCGTGAGCCACACCAGGGTCTCGTGGGCACCGAGCACCCTGAGCGCCAGGGCGGCGTTGCCGGCCTCCAGCACCCGCGCGTTGACGAAGGGGTCGACGGAGTCGAGGACCGTGACGTTCCCCTCGCGGACCATCGCGGCGGCCCCGTCCGCCACGAAGCAGCTCGTGGCGTCGGCGGTGCTCGAGACCAGCCCTGTCCCGGAGCCTGCGAGGGAACCCGCGGCGACCGCGTCCGGGTCGGCGCAACCGGCGGCCAGGGGGCCGGCCGCATCGCGGTACGCGTACGACACCGAGGGCGCGACCCGGTCGAGCAGCTCGCTCGAAGGAGCCATCAGCACCACGTCGGTCGCGCCGCCCGGGAGCACGGCGACCTGCTCGGCCGGCACGGACGAGTCGTAGGTGACCAGCAGCGTGGTCGCACCGTGGGCGCCGTCGAGCGCGCGCACGGCGGCCTGCGGAGTGCGGACCTCCTCGACCCGCACGCCCTGGCCGCGCAGCACCTGGGCGACCGCGCGCGTGCCGTCGGCGTCACGGTTGTCCGGCGAGTAGGGCTCGTCCGAGAAGGTGCGGCTGGTCGCCAGCTGCACGACGGCGAGCACGGTCACCACGAGCGCAGCAGCCACCCACCAGCGGGCGCGACGCCAGACGGTCCGGATCACAGGACCCCTCCCGCGGAGGTCGCGGCGGGATCGCCCGCTGGCACGGCCGCTGACGCTCGCAGGCGTGTGCCCCGGACCTGCCGGGCCAGCTCGCGCACGGTGGCCGCATCCTGCCGGGACGCCGTCGCCGAGCCGTACGCGACCGCGTCGAAGGTCGCCGCCGCGGCGAGCATCCGCTCGGCGACCTCGGGCAGGGCCCGCCCGAGGGAGGTCGCCGCCTCGTGCGCGGTGAGCCCCGGCCACGGCTCCACCACGACGCGGTCGACGGCGTCCTGGACGATGCCTCGGTAGGCGGCCACGAACGCGGTGGACCAGTCCTCGGCGGCCCACGCGCGGTCAGACTGCGCCTGCCACTGGTCGGTGGTGGTGGTCGCGTCGAGCACGGCGACCTGGCCGGGGCCGGCCGCCCGCCGTCGTCGCCGCATCGGCCCCACCAGGATCACGAGACCCACCACGAGCGCCACCAGGACGCCCGCGACGATCCACGTGGCGGTGCCGCCCGAGCCCGCGGCGCTGGTCGCACGGTCGAAGAGGTCCGTGAGGTGTCGCAGCACCCACTCGACCGGGCTCTCGTGCGGGTGGTACTCGGAGCGTGCCAGCTCCTGGCGGAGCCAGTCCTCGGCGGTGGGCGCGTCCGGTGCGACCGGCACCTCCGCCCGCACCAGGCCGAGCGCGCCAGTACCTCGGGTCATCGCCTCGGCGCGCTCGCGGCTGCCGCGAGCTGCACGTCGAGGCCCTCGCGACGCATGCGGACGTCGATGTACAGCAGGCTGGTCACCGTGGCGCTGAACGCGATGCCGATCGTGTAGCCGAGGATGCTGGAGAGCGTGGAGAGCACGATGACGACGACGTCGTTGCCCGAGGTCGCGCCGACGATGCCGGCGATGACGCCGATCGGCACGCCGATGATCTGCTGCACCACCGCGACGATGATGACGGCCAGCAGGGTGATGCCGAGCACGCGCCAGAACGACGAGCGCACCAGCCGCCAGCTGCGCCGCAGCGCCGGCAGCACCCGAGACTCCTCGAGCACGACGACGGCCGGCGCGAAGCTGAGGGAGACGCTCACCCAGACCACGGCCGGGATCGACAGCAGCAGGAGCAGGACCCCGACGACGATCGTCACCGCCGACTCCTGCCAGATCCCCAGCACGAGGACGGTGACCGGGACACCGACGACGACCAGCGCGATCAGGCCGGAGAGCAGCGAGACGCCGATCAGCGCCCACACCCGGCGGCGGGTCCGGGTCCACACGTCGCGAGCGCTGGGCCTGGCGCCCAGCACGACCTCGCTGATCGCGACGACGAGGATCCCGGTGACGACGGCCCCGGCGAGGAGCATGCCGATCTCGGTCCCCAGCGAGGTGGTCAGCACGGCTCCGGTGAACCCGAGGGTGAGCTCGGAGCTGTCGTCGAGATCGGTGGTCAGGGAGCCGAAGCGGGCGTCGAGCCAGGGTGTGACGGCGGCGGCGAGGAGCGTGAAGACCACCACGCACACGCCGACCACCGCGAGCGTGAGCCCGAGCATGACCTTCACGTTGCGGCGCACCGCGTTGAACGCACCGTCGAAGATCTCCCCGAGGCTCAGCGGTCGCAAGGGGATCACGCCGGGGCGTGCCGCGCGCAGCGCGGCAGCGGGCTGGGGAGCGTAGCCGGGCTGACCAGGCTGCGGCCCGTACTGGGCCTGCCCGTACTGCGGCTGGCCGTACTGGGACTGGCCGTACTGCGGCTGGTGGTACCCGGTGGGCCCGTACTGTCCGTACTGCGGCTGACCGCCCGCGGGCGGCGCGACGGGCGGCTGGTCCGCAGCGGGCTGCCCGTAGACCGGCACCGGCGCCCCCGGCGGGACGCGCTGACCGTACTGCGGGGCCGGGGGCTCGCCCCAGCCGTGAGGTCCGGGATCGGCGTCGGGGCTCGTCATCGCGTCTCAGGGCTCCGTTCGGTCGCGGTGTCGTCCGCCGAGGGCGGGACGCACCGCCGGCGTGGTCGAGGGCACATCGACTGTCATGTTCCCACGAACGGGGCGCTCCCGGCCGGAGGTGGCAAAATGGCGCCCATGAACCCACGCATCCTCGTGATCGACGACGACACTGCGCTCGCGGAGATGATCGGCATCGTCCTGCGCGCCGAAGGGTTCGACGTCGACATGTGCGCGGACGGCGACGCCGCGCTCGGCACCTTCCGCTCGACGCAGCCCGACGTCGTCCTGCTCGACGTGATGCTCCCGGGGATCGACGGCACCCAGGTCTGCCGGCTGGTCCGGGAGGAGTCCAACGTGCCGATCATCATGCTCACGGCGAAGAGCGACACCGTCGACGTGGTGCACGGGCTCGAGTCCGGGGCGGACGACTACGTCGTCAAGCCCTTCAAGCCCAAGGAGCTGGTCGCCCGCATCCGGGCGCGGCTGCGTCACAACGACGAGCCGGTCGCGGAGCAGCTGACGGTGGGTGACCTCGAGATCGACGTCACGGGCCACCGCGTCGTGCGCGACGGCGAGGCGATCTCCCTGACGCCGCTCGAGTTCGACCTGCTCGTGGCGCTCGCGCGCAAGCCCTGGCAGGTCTTCTCCCGCGAGGTGCTGCTCGAGCGGGTGTGGGGGTACCGCCACTCGGCGGACACGCGGCTGGTGAACGTCCACGTGCAGCGGCTGCGCTCCAAGATCGAGCACGATCCCGAGAACCCCGAGATCGTGCTCACGGTCCGCGGGGTCGGCTACCGCGCCGGTTCTTCCGCCCAGCCGTGACCCGTTCCCCGGTGCGTGCCCTGCGTCGCGCCGTGACCGCGTGGCGGACCTCGCTGCGCGTCAAGGTCATCGGGTCGACCCTCGTCGTCGCGCTCGTCGCGCTGGTGCTCGTGGGCACGGTGATGGCGGCGACGATCCGCGACGGGATCTTCGACCAGCGGGTGAACACGCTGCTGCTCGAGAGCTCGCGCTCGGCGTCGATCGCGCAGTCGACCTTCAACGCCTCCACGGCGAGCAACGGCACACAGGTGCAGCAGCTCCTCAACGACATGATGTCCGCGCTGCAGTCGGGCGGGTCGAGCGACCACGACATCTTCCTGTGGCGCTCGCTCGACGCCGGCCCCGCGAGCATCTCCGTGAACGACATCTCGACCGCCCCCGAGCGGGGCTCCACGATCACCGGGCAGCTGCGGTCCGCCGTCGTGGCCGGCGGGGACAAGCAGCACTGGCAGTCGGTCGCCATCCCGACTGCGGACGGGACGGAGCCCGGCGTCATCGTGGGGTCGACCGTCGAGGTGCCCGTCGCCGGGACCTTCGAGCTGTACTTCCTGTACTCGCTGGCCCCCGAGCAGGAGACGCTGACCTTCATCCAGCAGGTGCTGGCGATCTCCTCGATCCTGCTGGTCGGCCTGCTGGGTGCCGTGACATGGCTGGTCACCCGGCAGGTGGTCACGCCGATCTCGCAGGCGGCCGCGGTCGCCGAGCGGCTGGCGGACGGGCACCTCGACGAACGGCTCGTGGTGCGCGGCCGTGACGAGGTGGCCACGCTGGGCAGCTCGTTCAACGCCATGGCCGCGAGCCTGTAGGACCAGATCGAGCGGCTGGCCGCGCTGTCGGCGATGCAGCGGCGCTTCGTCTCGGACGTCTCGCACGAGCTGCGCACCCCGCTGACCACGGTGCGCATGGCCTCCGAGCTCATCTACGACTCCCGCGCCGACCTGCCCCCCGCGCTCGGCCGCTCGGCCGAGCTCCTCGCGATGCAGCTCGACCGCTTCGAGTCGCTCCTGAACGACCTCCTCGAGATCAGCCGGTTCGACGCCGGCGCGGCGATCCTCGACGCGGAGGCGCACGACGTGCGCTCGCTCGTGGAGCACACGGTCGAGGGCATGACGCCGCTCTCGGAGCTCAAGGGCGTGCCGGTCCTCGTCGACCTCGGCACGCAGGACGCGACGGCCGACATCGACCAGGTCCGCGTCGAGCGGATCCTGCGCAACCTCCTGGCCAACGCCATCGAGCACGCCGACGGCACCGTCGTCGAGGTGACGGTGCGTGCCGACCACCGCGCGGTCGCGGTGCGGGTGCGCGACCACGGCGTCGGGCTGACCCGCGAGCAGACGGCGCACGTGTTCGACCGGTTCTGGCGTGGCGACCCCGCGCGCGCCCGGACCACCGGTGGCACCGGTCTGGGGCTGTCCATCGCCCAGGAGGACGCGCTGCTGCACGGTGGTCGGCTGGAGGTCTGGGGGCGCCCGCAGCACGGCGCCGCCTTCATGCTCACGCTGCCGCGCCGCGCGGGGATGCCGCTGACGGGCTCCCCGATGACGATCACCGGCTCCGACGTCGAGGCGGCGGCCGCCTTCCTGGCCGACGTGGGCTCGGCGAGCCGGCGCCGTGCCCAGGGCCCCGCAGCGATACCTGAGCTCACCGACTTCGAGGAGCAGCCGTGAACCGCACCCGAACCGCTCCCGTCTCCGCGCTGTCCGCCGTCCTGGCGGCCGTGCTCGTCGTCGTGCTGGGCGCGTGCGCACACATCCCGGACTCGGGCAGCGTGCGCACGGGTGACGTCAACGCGCCGGACTCCGGCGAGATCTACGTCCAGGCCTACGGCCCGACGGCCGGTGCCGCTCCCCTCGACATCGTCACCGGCTTCCTGCGGGCGCAGGCGGCGGGCGTCGTGGACGGCTACGTCGTCGCCAAGCAGTTCCTCACCGAGGGCGCCGCCGACGTGTGGGACCCGACGGGTCGCACCACCGTCTACGCGGGCGAGCCGACCTTCGCCGCCTCGCCGACCCCCGACGACGAGGCGGACGACGGCTCCGCCGGACCGACGTCGGGAGCCGGACCGGACAGCACGGACGCCGGCGGCGGCACGGGCGGCGCCGCGCCCGCGGTCTCCGTCGTCACGGGGACCATCACGCTCTCGGCGATCCTGTCGAGCGACGGCGTGCTCACCGAGGCAGGCTCGAACGCCACCCAGGACCTCTCCTTCTCCCTCACCCAGGTCTCGGGGCAGTGGCGGATCGACAAGGTCGACAACGGCACCTACGTCTCGCTGCCCAACTTCACGTCGACCTACCGCGCGGTCAGCCTGCAGTTCCTGTCCACCGACAACGCCTATCTCGTGCCCGACGTGCGCTGGTACCCCCAGCGCAACGTCGCGACGTACGCGATCACCGGCCTGCTGGCCGGTCCGGTCTCGTGGCTGCGCGACTCCGTCCACTCGGTGATCCCCGACGGCACCACGCTCGCGATCTCGGCCGTCTCCGTCGACTCGGACGGCGAGGCCACCGTGGACCTCAGCTCCGGCTTCCTCGGCATCTCCACCGCGGACCGCGCGCTGGCCCGGGCGCAGGTGGAGGCCACCCTGCGCGACATCCCCGAGGTCCGCACGGTGCGGTTCCAGGCCGACGGCGCCACCATCAGCATGCCGCCCGCGGCCACCCCCGTCTCGGACCCGATCGTCGCGGACGCGCCCACCCTCCTGGTGGACGGCAAGGTGGGGACGCTGAGCGACGGCTCGTTCGTCGCGGACCCTGCCGTGGGCGCCCCGGGCAACCTCGTCGTCACGAGCCTGGCCGTCGAGCCGGACGTCACCGCGAGCTCCTCGCGGGTCGTCGTCGTGCGCTCGGGTCGCAGCAGGCTCGCGGTCCTCGGCTCGGGCGGCGTGGGCAGCAGCGCCCGCGTGGTCCTCACGGCGGACGGGATCGTCGAGCCGTCCGTCGACCGCTACGGCTGGATCTGGACGGCGACGTCGGCCGAGGGCCTCGTCGCGGTGAACGACTCGGGCACCGCGATCTACGTCTCGGTGCCCTGGCTCGAGGGGCGCACGACGAGCGCGCTGCGCGTCTCGCACGACGGCGCGCGCATCGTGGTGGTCTCCTCGGGGCCCTCGGGCAACGAGACGCGCGTCGAGCTCGCCGGGGTCGTGCGCGACAAGTCCGGCGCGCCCACGGCGCTGAGCACCGCGACGGCGATCGGAGCCCCCGTCGTCTCGGCCTCGCGCGTGGTGTGGGTCGACGAGGCGGACGTGGCGGTGCTCGGCAAGGTCGCCGCCGCCGGGACCGCCGCGGTGCAGCTCGTGCCGCTCGCCGGCTGGACGCAGTCGCAGGCCAACGTCGACGGCGCCAGGACCATCGCGGCCGGGCGGGGCGCCCGGTCGCTCTACGTGCTCACCTCCGACGGTGTGCTGTTCGGCCGCGGCACGACCGGCGTGAACTGGCTCCAGGTGCTCACGGGGGTCACGGCCGTCGCCTATCCCGGCTGACGCGCACGCCTCGGCCGGCCGGTGCCGGCAGGTGCGGCGACCTCGCCGTCCGCACGCGTCCGGCACCGGTGCTCGTCCACAGGTCCGGACGGCGCCGCCCCACCTGCGGGGCGGTGGGGCAGGCTCGGGCCATGGTCCCTCGTCGTGGTCCCGCGGGTGCGCTGCGGGCGCTCGCGGAGCTTGCCGGTGTCGTCGTACCGGTCTCGTGCGCCGGATGCGGGCGGTACGACGTCGCGCTCTGCGACCCGTGCCGGGAGCTCTGGGGCGGCCCGGGTGCGCGGGTGGAGCACGGCGCGGGTCGGCTCGACCGGCTCGACGGGTCGCCGCCGCCGCCGGTGTGGGCGGTGGTGCCGTACGTGGGCGTCGTGCGCTCGGTCGTCGTCGCGTGGAAGGACCGAGGCCGCGTCGACCTGCACCCGGTGCTGCGGGAGGCCATCGCCCGTGAGGCGACCCGCCGCCTGAGCGCGCTCGGCAGGCTTCCTGGGGTCACGAGGCTCGTCGTGGTCCCCGTGCCGTCGTCGCCGGGTGCGGTGCGCCGACGCGGTCGTGACCTGGTGCGGGACCTGGCGACGGAGGTCGCGGCCGGCCTCGGTGCCGACCCCGCTCCCGTGCTGAGGGTTCGCGGGCGCAAGCGCGACCAGGTGGGGCTCGGCGCGCGCGAGCGCGCACGAAACCTGCGCGGGGCGATCCGCCTCCGCGCGCGGGCGCGCCGCTTCCCGCCAGGCCTCGTCGCCGTCCTCGTCGACGACGTCGTCACGTCGGGTGCGACCCTCGTGGCCTGCGAGGACGTGCTCCGCGGGGCCGGTGTGCCGGTGGTCGCCGCGTTCTGTCTCGCGGCCACACCCGCTCCGGGGGCGGCGCACAGTGCATTCCCCGGCGCGGCGGGCTAGCCTGGGGGACACCACACCGCGAGGACGCGGTGCGGTCGACGCCAGCACGGCGGGCCTGGTCCACGAGGACCGGTCCGGGTGGTGGCACCGGGCGAGGCGAAGGAGGTGCGAGCACGACGCACCCTCGGTCGCGGGTGCGGCACCCCAGCTCATCACTTCGGGGCAGTGCACGTGCCCCAGCTACGGAGGCCACCATGGAGATCGTCGTCGTCGGTAGGCACACCGAGGTCGCGGACAGGTTCCGCCGCCACGCGGAGGACAAGCTCGAGAAGGTCAGCCAGCTCGCCCCCGGGACCCAGCGCATCGACGTGGAGGTGACCCACGAGAACAACCCGCGCCAGTCCGAGGTGAGCGAGCGCGTCGAGCTCACGGTGCGGGCGAAGGGCCCGGTCGTGCGGGCGGAGGCCGCGGCGGACGACCGCTACGGCGCCCTCGACCTCGCCCTCGACAAGCTCAACGAGCGTCTGCGCCGGGCCCACGACCGTCGCACCCGTGGCGGACGACGTCGGGGCGAGACCGCCGACGTCGCGGACCCGTCGCCGCTCGGCGAGGTGGAGACCGCGGCGGCCACGTCCGTCGACGAGGAGGAGCTCCCGCTCTCGCCCCAGGAGCTCGGCGAGGCCGTCGAGTTCCAGCGCGGCGGTTCGCCGGTGGTGATCCGCAACAAGCTGCACCACGGCGAGTCCATGAGCGTCGACGACGCGATCGACGAGATGGAGCTCGTCGGGCACGACTTCTTCCTCTTCATCGACACCGAGACGTCGCGGCCGTCCGTCGCGTACCGGCGCCGCGGCTGGACCTACGGTGTGATCGCCCTCGACACGACGTGCGCGGGGTCGCCCGAGCCGCAGTGACCACCCTCCGCTGACGGCCGCCGCCCGCGGCCGTCAGCGGAACGACGATCGACGACGCCCGCGCGCCTCGTGGCCGCGGGCGTCGTCGCGCCCGGGCACGCCGCGGCACGGTCAGGCCCACGCTGAGCGCGAACACCGTGACCGGGCGCACACGCCCGCGCCAGCCTCGCCTACGATGGAGCGGTACGCACCGTCGCGCCGACGGTGCGTGCATCGGTGCTCATGGCTGCTCGCGGAGGTCCGCGGGGAGGTCCTGGGGTGCCGCGACCCAACGACACAGGAGTAACGCGTGCCTGCGATCCTCGAGAAGGTCCTTCGCATCGGCGAGGGCCGGATCCTCAAGAAGCTGTCGGCCATCGCCGGTCAGGTCAACGCCCTCGAGCCCAGCATCGAAGAGCTCAGCGACGAGGAGCTCCGCGAGGAGACCGAACGCTTCAAGACCAGGCTCGCCGACGGCGAGACGCTCGACGACCTCCTCCCCGAGGCCTTCGCCGTCGTCCGGGAGGCGAGCCGCCGCACGCTCGGGCAGCGCCACTTCGACGTCCAGCTCATGGGTGGTGCGGCCCTCCACATGGGCAACATCGCCGAGATGAAGACCGGTGAGGGCAAGACCCTCGTCGCGACGCTGCCCGCGTACCTCAATGCGCTGTCCGGCAAGGGCGTGCACGTCGTCACGGTCAACGACTACCTCGCGCAGTACCAGAGCGAGCTCATGGGGCGCGTGTTCCGGTTCCTGGGCCTGAGCACCGGCGTGATCCTGGGCAACCAGACCCCGGCGCAGCGTCGCGAGCAGTACGCCGCGGACATCACCTACGGCACGAACAACGAGTTCGGCTTCGACTACCTGCGCGACAACATGGCCTGGAACGTCGCGGACCTCGTGCAGCGCGGCCACAACTTCGCCGTCGTCGACGAGGTCGACTCGATCCTCATCGACGAGGCCCGCACGCCGCTCATCATCTCCGGTCCCTCCGACGGTGACGCGAACCGCTGGTACGGCGAGTTCGCGCGCGTCGCCCGGCGCCTGACGAAGGACGTCGACTACGAGGTCGACGAGAAGAAGCACACCGTCGGCGTGCTCGAGCCCGGCATCGCCAAGGTCGAGGACTACCTCGGCATCGACAACCTGTACGAGTCCTTGAACACCCCGCTGATCGGGTTCCTCAACAACTCGATCAAGGCCAAGGAGCTCTTCAAGCGCGACAAGGACTACATCGTCCAGCGCGGCGAGGTCCTCATCGTCGACGAGCACACCGGTCGTGTGCTGCCGGGCCGCCGCTACAACGAGGGCATGCACCAGGCGATCGAGGCCAAGGAGGGCGTCGAGATCAAGGCCGAGAACCAGACGCTCGCCACGATCACGCTGCAGAACTACTTCCGGCTCTACGCGAAGCTCGCCGGCATGACCGGTACCGCCGAGACCGAGGCGGCCGAGTTCCAGGGCACCTACAAGCTCGGCGTCGTCCCGATCCCGACGAACCGTCCCCCGCAGCGCATCGACCAGCGCGACCTCGTCTACAAGACCGAGGAGGGCAAGTTCGACGCCGTCGTCGCCGACATCGTCGAGCGGCACGCGAAGGGCCAGCCGGTCCTCGTGGGCACCACGAGCGTCGAGAAGTCCGAGCTGCTCTCGAGCAAGCTCAAGAAGCAGGGCATCCCGCACGAGGTCCTCAACGCCAAGCAGCACGCGCGCGAGGCCGCGGTCGTCGCTATGGCCGGGCGCAAGGGCGCGGTCACCGTGGCGACCAACATGGCCGGCCGTGGTACCGACATCATGCTCGGTGGCAACGCCGAGTTCATCGCGATCGCCGAGCTGGCCAAGCGCGGGCTCGACCCGGTGGAGACGCCGGACGAGTACGAGGCCGCCTGGCCCGAGGCGCTGGAGGCCGCCAAGGAGGCCGTAAGGTCCGAGCACGACGAGGTGGCCGAGGCCGGTGGCCTGTACGTGCTGGGCACGGAGCGTCACGAGTCCCGCCGCATCGACAACCAGCTGCGCGGTCGTTCCGGCCGTCAGGGCGACCCGGGCGAGTCCCGGTTCTACCTGTCGATGGAGGACGACCTCATGCGGTTGTTCAACTCCGGGCTGGCCGAGTCGATCATGAACCGCGCGGGCTTCCCCGAGGACGTCCCGCTCGAGTCCAAGATCGTCACCCGCGGCATCCAGAGCGCGCAGTCGCAGGTCGAGGCGCAGAACTTCGAGATCCGCAAGAACGTCCTCAAGTACGACGACGTCATGTCCCGCCAGCGCGAGGTCATCTACGACGAGCGTCGCCAGGTCCTCGAGGGCGCCGACATGAAGGACGAGGTGCAGCACTTCATCACCGACGTGCTCACCGCGTACATCGAGGGGGCGACCGCCGAAGGTTCCCCCGACTCGTGGGACCTCGAGGCGCTGTGGACCGCCGTCAAGGCGACGTACCCGATCTCGATCACCCCCGAGGAGGTCGTCGAGCAGGCCGGCGGCGAGCTGCTGCTCAGCCGCAACCTGCTGCTCGAGGAGATCCTCTCCGACGCCAAGTACGCCTATCAGGGGCGCGAGGAGCAGCTCGGCGAGGAGAACCTGCGCCAGCTCGAGCGTCGCGTCGTGCTGAGCGTGCTCGACCGCAAGTGGCGCGAGCACCTCTACGAGATGGACTACCTCAAGGAGGGCATCGGCCTGCGCGCGATGGCCCAGCGCGACCCGCTCGTCGAGTACCAGCGCGAGGGGTTCCAGCTCTTCCAGGCCATGATGGACGGCGTCAAGGAGGAGTCCGTCGGCTTCCTCTACAACCTCGAGGTGCAGGTCGAGCAGACCGCCGAGGGCGAGACCGCGCTCGAGTCGGCGGACCTGGAGCTGGGCTCCGGAGAGATCGAGCTCGTCGAGGACGGCGCCGACGAGGAGCTCGAGGGCTCCGAGGCCGCCGTCGCCGCGGGCGTCCAGGTCACCGGCTACGGTGCTCGCTCCGGGCGCAAGGGCGCGGGCAAGCTCGTCGCGAAGGGCCTCGACGAGCCGCGCCGCCAGACCCCCCTGCAGTACTCCGCCCCGGGCGAGGTCGGCAGCGAGCCGCGCACCAAGGGCACCGGTTCGGGTCCGGCCGCCGACGGACGGACCTTCCCCGGCACGCCGCGCAACGCCGAGTGCCCCTGCGGCTCGGGCAAGAAGTACAAGTCCTGCCACGGTCGCAACGAGACCACCTGACCGGTGCGGGTGCGGCGCCGCCGCTCCCTCGCCCGGCCCGCCACGGTGCCGGTCGTCCGTTCCCGCCTCGTGCGGGAGGGGGCGGCCGGCACCCGTGCGTCCGGGCGGTCACCCGAGCACGAGCTCGGTCACCCTCCACCGGTCGCGACGCAGCTCCACCCGCGCGGCGACGGCGCGCGTGCGGCCCCCGACGGTCACGACGACCGTCAGCTCGGCCGCGACGGCGCTCACCACCCACGGTCGCACCCGCGTGACCCGCACCCGGTGCTCGACGACCTGGCGCTCGGTCTGCGGGTCGGTGCCTGCGATCATCAGTCGTCGCTCGATCGCGCCCAGCACGTCCGCCGTGACGAGCGTCGCCAGGTGCTGGACGGAACGGTGTCCCTGGAGCACCTCGTAGGCGGCCAGGACCGCGCGGCAGCAGGCGCTCACCGCCTCGCGGTCGGCCGCGGGCGTGGCAGGGCTCGTGATCGTGGGGTCCTGGAGGACCGGTCGGTGCGAGGTCTGCGTGCGGGCAGAGACGCGCGCCAGCCTGCTCGTGGCCATGCTCCCGGCCGGTGCGCCGCCGGTCGGCGCACCGCCGGTGTGCGTGCGCCCGACCAGCGGCACCGGCACCGTGCGCGGCGTGGCGGTGCTGACCGGCCCGGAGCCGTCGCCGGTCCTCGGTGCGCTGCCGAGCCTGGTGGCGCCGCTGCCGCTCGTGGCTCCTGTGCCCGGCGGCTCGTCGGATGTCGTCATCGGTCCTCCTCGAGCACTCGTGAGTGATGCGGCCATTCTTGGCCGCCCACGGCGCTGTGAGAAGACTTTGAGTCTGCTGGTAAGACGTGATGAGAGCGTTCCCGACGTTCGGCGCCGGGCGCCGTTGGTGGTGCCCGTTCGGACGGGCGGCGCGGTCCGCCTGATGGGAGACGGGGCAGCGGGTCGGGCGGCAGCGGCGGGGCTCCGCGATGGCAGACTGGCCCCATGCGCATCTATCTGCCCTCGACCCTCCAGGAGCTGGTCGGCGAGCCCACGACGACCGGTCGGCTCGCGGTCGGCCCGCGGCCCGCTCACGCGGTGACGCCCCAGCTCGAGCGCGCGCTCGCGGACCCGGCGGACGGCGACGAGCCGCTCGACGCCGAGGAGCTCGAGTTCGCCGCGCTGCTCGCCGCCGCCGACGACTCGCTCGTCCTGATCGCGCAGACGCCGGACGTCCCGTGGCAGCGTACCGTCGTCGCGCTCGACGTACCGGACGACGCCGTCGTCGTGGTCGACGAGCCCGAGGTCGCTCCGTCCTCGGTGCGTCTCACGCGTGAGCTCGGCGCGCTCCCGCTGGCGTCGGTCCACGTGGACGAGCGGGACGCCGCGGTCGTCGTCGAGTCTGTGCTCGGGGGCGACGAGGCGGCCCTCGAGACGCTCGCCGACCTCGACCTGCTCTGGTACGGGCCCACCGAGCTCGCGCAGATCCCGGGGCTGCCCGCCCCCGACTGACCTCGCCGCCCGCGACCTTCGTCGTGACGACGTCGGGCCGGCGACACCCGTGGTGGGTGTCGCCGGCCCGACTCTTCAGCGGTGCTGGTGCGGTCGCGTCAGCGCACGCGGACGGTCTTCTTCGTGGTGACCGTGAGGGTCTTGTAGCCCGAACGCTTCACGGTGACCTTGACCTTCAGGTTCTTCTTGCGGTCCTTCGCGGTCACCTTGTACGTGGCCTTCTTGCCGGCCTTGCCGGAGACCTTCTTCGACCCGCGGTACCACTGGTACGTCACCTTGACGGCCGAGACCGAGTACGTGCCCTTGGAGACCGTCAGCTTCTTGCCGACCTTGACCTTCGAGGCCTTGGCCGCGTTCTTGATCGCGGGCTTCTTCTTGGCCGTGATGGCGCCGGCCTTGACGGTCACCTGGGCGGTGGTCGAGGTGACGGCGGCGAAGCCCGCCTTGGTGGCGGTGACGCGGACGGCGAGGCCACGGTTCACGTCGGAGGCCGCCGGCGTGTACCGCGCCGCCGTGGCGCCCTTGACCGCCTTGCCGTTGACGAGCCACTGGTAGGCGACCGTGACACCCGCGGTGGAGTAGGAGCCGGCGGTGACCGTGGCCGCCTTGCCGACGGTGGCGCTCGAGATCACCGGGGCCTTGGTCACGGTGAAGGCGTCGAGCCGGACCGTGCCCGCGGGCACGACGGTCACGAGGTCGTCGTAGCCCGCGCGCGCGACGGTGACCGTGGCCTGCAGGGCCTTGCCGACCTGTGCGGTGGTGGGCACGAAGGTCGCTGCGGTGGCACCGGGGATCGCCGCGTCGTTCGCGGACCAGGAGTAGCTGACCGTCGCGTCGGCGGGGGAGTACTCGCCGGCGGTGACGGACAGGGTGCGGCCGACGACCGCGTCGCCGCTGAGAGCGGGAGCGCTGACGACCGTGATGTCACCCGCGGACACGATGTTGCCCGTGGCCGAGACGGTGACGTCGTCGTAGCCGCTCTTGGTGGCGACCACCTTCACGCCGACGACCTTGCCGAGGTCGGCCGGGGTGAGCACGTAGGACGACGACGTCGCACCGACGATGTCCGTCGAGCCGGCGGTCCACTGGTACGCCGAGGCGACGCCCGTCGTGCTGTAGCTGCCCGGGACCGCGGTGAGCGTCTGGCCCACGGCGAAGGTGCCCGAGACCGCAGGCGGGGTCGAGGTGAACGTCCCCTTGGCCACGGTGCCGGGGACGGTCACGGTGGTGGACTTGTCCGCGTAGCCCTCGAGGGAAGCCGTGACCGTCACGGAGATCTGTGCGCCGACCTGTGCGGCGGACGGCGTGAAGGTGCTCGCGGTGGCGCCCGCGACGGGCACGCCCCCTGCGGCCCAGACATAGCTGACGCTCGACGCGGCGGGCGTGTAGGTGCCGCCGACGGCCGTGAGCGCCTCACCGACCCGCGGGGTGCCGCTCGCGGACGGCGCGGTGGCCACCGCGAGCGTGCCGGGAGCCACGGTGACCGCGTTGCTCGCGACCGCGCCGGAGACGTAGCCGGCCTTGCGTCCCGTGGCCACGGCCTTGATGACCTTGCCCACGTCGCTCGCACGCACGCTGAAGGTCGTGGAGTGGGCACCGACGACGGCGACGTCGTCGACGGTCCAGCTCCAGGCGCTCGTCACGCCGGTGGTGCTCCACGTCGGTGCGCCGCTGACGGTGAGGGTGACGCCGGAGGAGCCGTACTGCGCGCTGGTGGGCGTGACCGAGGGGGTGCCCGTCCCGGTGAGCGTGATGGCACCCGCGTTCACGACGGCGTCGCTGGCGATGGCGAACACGTGGAAGTTGGGCTGGTTGCCGAAGGTGATCGACTCGAGCGTTGCGCCGGGCGTGGTGGGCTCGAGGGTGTACACCTCGGTGCGCCACAGGCCGCAGGCCAGCTGCTGCGCGCTGCCGTTGTACCAGCGCTGCGGCCAGGTGGCGACGCGGACGTTGGTGCCCTGAGCGGTGGAGTCGCACCAGTCGCTGAGCTGGGCGTTGAGCACCTGGGTGGAGGAGTCGGAGTACGTGAGCGTCACGGTGGCGGTCTTCGACCCGTTGGTCGCCGCGCCCACGAGGGAGATCTTGGTCGCGGGCGTGGTGGCGAGGTGGCCGAGGCCCCGGCTCGTGTCGACCGTCTGGTTGGACGCCGTGAGGTTGTCGGGCTCGCCCGCGACGCCACCGGCCACGGAGAAGGTGAGGCCGGTGTCACCGAGGGGCTGCTGGACGTCGGGGGTGACGCCCGCACCGTCGGACCGCACGATGTAGCTGCCGAGGTTGTCGATGTCGGCATAGTCGGTGCCGGCGTCACCGATGCCGGTGTTGTTGAAGTAGCCGTCGAGCCAGCTCGACGAGACGGCGGACGCCAGCGCGGTCGTGGGCAGTGCCAGCCCGGCGAGGGCGACTGCGCCCGCTGCCGCGGCGGCGACGATTCGGGGGAGGCGGTGTCGTGAGGTCTTCATTCGTGCGTCAGCTCCGTCGGGGTGCGGACCCTGCCGCTCTGCAGGGCGTCCTGGTGGGCGATCGGTCGTCGGGGACGTCGGCGTCCCCACGCTGCAATGATTATGACAGCGCTGTCAGGCCAGACTTGAGGCTAGTCCTCGCCGGGCGCCAGGTCAATGGACGCGCGGACCGACGACCCGCGATCACGGCGAGACGACACGTGCCCGGTGCCGCCGACCCCGTGGGGCGGCGGCACCGGGCACGTCGTGGGACGTCAGCGGTGAGCGGTCAGCGCACCGTCTTCGTCTTCTTGGTCGTGTACTTCTTCGCCGTGTAGCCGGAGCTCTTCACGGTGACGCGCACCGAGATCTTCTTGCCCCGGTCCTTGGCCTTGACCTTGTACTTCGCGGACTTCGCGCCCTTGATCACCTTGCTGCCGCGCAGCCAGGTGTAGGTCGCCTTCGCCTTCGTCGGGGAGTACTTGCCCTTGACGACCTTGAGCGTCTTGCCGACCTTCGCGGTGCCCTTGACCTTCGCCTTCTTCTTGACGGAGATCGTGCCCGCCTTGACCTTCGCGGTGGCCTTCGAGGTCGTCGCGACCGTCGTGTACCCGGCCTTGCTCGCGGTGACCCGGACGCTGATCGCCTTGCCCTTGTCCGCGGCCACGAGCGTGTACGAGGCCTTGGTGGCGCCCTTGATCGAGACTCCGCCGCGCAGCCACTGGTAGGCGACCTGGACGCCCGCCACCGAGTACGCGCCCGAGGTGGCCTTGAGCGTCGTGCCGACCTTGGCCGCGCCTGAGACGGACGGAGCCTTGGTCACGGTGATCGCGGGCGTCGGCGGGGCGACGACGGCCGCCGTCTCGGCGGTGGTGACCGCCTCGGCGGAGGTGTAGCCGGCCTTCGCCGAGGAGACCCTGACGCTGATCCGCTTGCCGACGACCGCGGCGTCCAGGACGAGCGAGGAGTCGACCGCACCGGCGATCGCCGAGCCGTTCGCGAGCCACTGGTACGTGACGTCGACGTCGGGCACGCTGTAGCTGCCCGCGGTCGCCGTGAGGGTCTGGCCGACCTTCGGCGTGCCCGAGAGCACCGGGGCCGTGACGACCGTGTAGGTGCCGGGCTCGATGGTCACCGCCTCCGAGACGACCTGGGTGGGTGCGAGGCCGGCGACCTGGCCGGTCACGGCCACGCTGAGGTCCCGGCCGGCGTCCTGCGGCGTCAGCGCGTAGGACGCGGAGCTCGCGCCAGCCACCGGGACGCCGTCACGCAGCCACTGGTAGGAGGTCGCGATGCCGCTGGGGCCCGAGAAGGTCGGGCTCGTCGCGGTGACCGTCGCGCCCGGCGCGTAGGTGGTCGGGCCGGAGACCGTGGCGGCTCCCGTCGCCTTCACGCCGGCGTCGGACGCGATGGCGAAGACGTGCAGGCGCGCCGCGTCGGTGCCCGAGGGCCACGTGATCGACGTCAGCGTCTTGCCGTCGAGCGACACCGTGGGGGTCGCGTAGATGCCGCAGGTGAGGTTCTGGACCCCGTTGGCCCACCGCTGGGGCGCGCGACCTGCACCGATGTTGCCCCCCGACTCCCAGTCGCACCAGTCGGGCGCCGAGATCGCGACGGTCTTCGTGCTCGAGTCGGAGAAGGTCAGGGTGGCGTTCTGGGCTGCGACGCTGCCGTTGTTCGCGGAGACGATGAACGCGATCTTGGTGGCTCCCGGGAACTTCCCGCTCACGTTCGTGGTCTGACCCTGCGTGATGATGTTGTCGTACGTGGTCGCCGACGAGCCCGCTCCCGAGTCGCTGAGCACATAGCTGAGCGAGGCGTCGGAGGGGTGCGTGAGATACACGCCGAGCGGCATGCCGCTCGCGGTGGCCAGGT
>Ga0182744_1001035_pt1 | contig 25019 bp, 22 predicted proteins | sample eDN3rd30CKraftMG_FD_128525 | JGI IMG/M metagenome (GOLD analysis project Ga0182744, IMG submission 128525) | Enriched Miracle-Growth compost microbial communities from Emeryville, California, USA - eDNA 3rd pass 30_C Kraft MG (version 2) (version 2) ... | reverse complement strand
TATGTCCTTCACGTTTCGAGTACTTGAGTCTCAAGAGGAACTCGACGAGTTTTACGAGCACGTGCTCATCCCGTCGTTTCCTCTCTCCGAATTAGTGGACAAGGGAGAATTCATTGAGTCGTGTGACAACGGCTATCTGCACGTCATAGGCGCCGTGCAGGATGGAGAAATCATTGCAGGGGCCGTGGGCACAACCCCCACCCAAGAGGGTGTGATGATGCTCCTCTATTTGGCTCTCAAACCTGGGCTTCGAGGCGCTGGCGTGGGTGGTGGCCTGCTCGAGCACGCCGTTGCCACGTGGCGTGACCTGTTCAACCCCACGATCATCATGGCTGAGGTGGAACATCCCACCTATCACAAGGCGTCCGAGGGCCACGGTGATCCGGCTGCTCGCCTGCGGTTTTACGCCCGTCACGGCGGCCGTATCCTCGACATCCCCTACTTCCAGCCCGCCATCCGCGAGGGCGATCCACCCGTTCCAGCACTCATGCTGGTCACCCTGTGGGTGGCGCCGCAGGCCTATATTGATGACGACCTCGTAGCCGCTTGGCCCCTACGCGGTGCCCTGCGCCGCGAGGTTGTGGAAACCTGCCCTGACGATTTTGGCCCAGCCCTGCGGGTAGAAGAGTCGCTCGCAAGCGACTCCATCAAGCTCTGGGATGCCGCCGAACTTGAGCACGTACCCGTGGGCTTATTCGACTGATCACTTTTCGGGCTGGCGGGTATCCCCCGCCGGCCAATCCTCAATACGCTGCGCTGACCACCAAAACACTGCACCTTATTAACGACGAGTGGGCTGAGACCGCACATCACATGCGGTCTCAGCCCACTCGTCGATAATCCGAGGACGCCTACTCGTACGGGACGTCCAACTCAGGCTCAAAGTAATAAACCACGGTCTCGCCATAGTTTTTCTCCGTAATCAGCCGCCACGCAGCCGGACACGTGGGCTTAGGGCTGCGGCTGGAACGCTCCACCACAATCACCGCACGCTCATCGACGTGCGCAACCAGCCCTGCCAACAGATCACTGAGCGCCTGCTCGCCAAAGTCATATGGCGGATCTAGAAACACAAGATCCCATGTGCGAGCCGTAGGGCGAGCCACAAAGTTCTCGGCCTTTTCCGTAACCACCCGCACGCCGGGTAACCGGAGCGCATCCACGTTGGCCTGGCAAATATTGGCTGCTGCTTTATTAGCCTCCACAAGCACGACCTCACGTGCACCTCGGCTCGCGGCCTCTAGGCCAAGCGCCCCCGAGCCCGCAAACAGGTCAAGAACCAGCGTGTCCTCGATGACGTCGTAGTGATCGAGTCGGGAAAAAATGGCCTCACGAACGCGCTCACTAGTGGGGCGGGTCCCCTTAGGTGGAACCTTGAGCGCACGGCCCCCAGCGCTTCCGGCCACGATTCTTGTCACCAAAGGATTCTAAACTACGCGCGAGTTAGGTTCGTTCGAGGAACTCCTGAGTGTCCTCGTCAAGGTAGGAATCAATGGCTGTACGCAGATCGGCATGATTGGCCAAGGTGGGGTCCGCCTCGATAATGCGTTCGGCGTCTTCTCGAGCCATCGCAATCAGATCCCCATCCTGCATAACCCGCAGCAGCCGCAGCGTACTGCCACGGCCAGATTGCGCGGCGCCCAATACGTCGCCCTCACGGCGTAATTCTAGGTCTGTGGCGGCAAGTTCAAAACCGTCTGTGGTACGGGCTAATGCCTCAAGCCGAACCAGCGCATCCGAGGGTTCCTCCGGAATCGGAGCTACGAGCAGGCACACACCGGGCAGGTTGCCGCGGCCAATGCGCCCGCGCAGCTGGTGGAGTTGGGAGATACCAAATCGGTCCGCATCCATCACAACCATGACCGAGGCTGCAGGTACATCAACGCCCACCTCAATGACCGTAGTGGAAACCAAAAGATCGATTGCACCGCTAGCAAATGCGGACATAGTCGCATCTTTATCTGCCGGCGTCATGCGGCCGTGCAAAACCCCAATAGTCACGCCGTGGAACACGGGGAGTGTGCGAAGGTATGCGCTCAGTTCCTCAACCGAGGTCAGTTCGCGTTCGGCAGGTGCTTCCGGCCGCGCATCCTCGAGTGCGTCTTCCTCCTCGCTAACCCCCGGGCTAATGCGCGGGCACACCACATAGACGCGCCGGCCCTTATCTATCTCCTCACGCGCCCGTGCCCACGTCCGGTTCATCCACGCGGAATTCTGTGCCGGCACAATATGCGTGGCAACCGCGGCCCGTCCCGCAGGCAGTTCCTTAAGCGTGGATACCTCAAGATCACCAAAAACCGTCATGGCCACAGTGCGTGGGATAGGAGTTGCAGTCATCACCAGCAGGTGCGGCACGGTATTGCCCTTGGACCGCAACGCATCACGCTGCTTCACACCAAATCGATGCTGCTCGTCCACCACCACAAGGCCCAAATCCGCAAACTGCACGTGCTCAGACAGCAGCGCGTGTGTACCCACCACAATGCCCGCACCACCACTTGCCGCATCAAGCAGAGCCTTACGTTTTTGGGCGGTAGTCATCGAGCCGGTCAGCAATACAACACGAGTGGCGTGCGCCGCTCCCCCAAGCATCCCGCCAAGCGCAAGGTCACCCAACAGATTCTCAATCGACCGCGCATGCTGCGCAGCCAACACTTCGGTGGGTGCAAGCAATGCCGCCTGCCCGCCCGCATCAACAACCTGCAGCATGGCACGCAACGCCACCACGGTCTTACCCGAACCAACGTCACCCTGCAGAAGCCGCTGCATGGGATGGGTGGAGGAAATATCGTCGGAAATTTCATGACCCACCTGGACCTGACCGCGGGTCAGATCAAACGGCAAAGCCGAATCAAAACGAGCCAACAGGCCGTCACCACCTGGCCGTTTAGGCCGAGCAGTTGCGTCCAACTGGGCGTGCTCAGCCTTACGGCGCACGAGCGCCGACTGCACAATGAACGCTTCCTCAAACCGGAAGCGGCGGCGTGCCCTGCGCCAGTCGTCGTCAGTATCCGGCTGGTGGATCCGGCGCAGCGAGTCAAACAGTGAGTCGAGCCGGTGCGCAGCACGCACGCTCGCGGGGATCGGGTCAATCACATCGTGCTCATGCATCTGCCCAAGCACTGTGGCCACACACCGCTCGATGCGCCACGTGGGCACCTGCGCGGTGGCCGGATACATGGGGATCGGCTTGGCTGCGGCTGCAATCGCCTCGTCTTCATCATCCGCGTCCAACCCCACGATTACGTAGTCGGGGTGCGCGAGCTGGCGTTCGCCGCGATAGTCACTGACCGTTCCCGTAAACAAGCCCACGCGACCGGGACGCAGTTTGTCCTCGTGCATGCGCAGCACGCCCTGCCGCTTGGCAAAGAACGTGAGCGAGAGGGAATCCACACCGTCCGAAACCTTGGCCTGCAGCATCGCACCAGCCCGCGAGCGCATGTGGCGGATCGTGGCGCTTGAGATTTTTGCCATGACGGTGACGTGTTCGCCTGTGGCAAGCTCGGAAATATCGGTGAGTGTGCCCGGTTCTGCGTATCGGCGTGGGTAGTGTCGTAGCAGGTCGCCTGCTGTTTCTAGGCCCATTTTGGCGAGTGGTGCGGCGGCTCTTGTGCCGAGCAGTTTGGTCAGTGGCCGTTCGAGGAACGCGAGCGCGGCGGCGTCAAAATCTGCGGGCACAACTGCGGGCAGGTCTGGCTCAGTGCTGGGGCTTGGCTCAGTGCTGGGGCTTGGCTCGCTCATTCCTCTACCCATTCGATTGATACGGTCAGGCCCTGCCCGTTTCGCCCTGATGCGAGTGTGATCAATTCTGCGCTCGGATTGGTCCGTTCGAGTCCGTCATGCAGGTCCGCGAGCAGGGAGACTGGGCAGCGTTCGTCGGCCAGAACTGTGACGATGGGCAGTGTGCCTGTTTGCGGGGCTAGTTGTGTGGCCAGGATGGCGCCGAGTTCTTCGCGGCTCGGGTATTCGAGGCGCCAAGTGGTTGCGGCGTCGGCCACGTTTTGGAGGGTGTGCGCGAGTTCGGCGGTTGCTGGCCCGCCGCCCGCCAGGGTGAGTGCGGTGGCTACTGCCACCACGCGGGCATCGTCACTGGCTACAACTACGTGGTCTTCTGGATAGGCGGCGCGCACGTGGCGTGCTAGTTCGTTTTGATTAACGACGATAACTCGGCTCACACCCTCAGCCTCGGATCTGCCTCGGGCGATGTCCGTCAAGGTGAGCTCGCCGGAGCGGGCAAGCAACACTACGGCTCCTCCACGAGCTATGTCCGGAACAATGCCGGGTGCGGACGTGCAGATCACAGTGGTGACGGTGTGATTGGAGGAAACTTGGCGTGTGAGGTCACGCACGAGCACGCGCGAAAGGTGTGCGTTGGTATCACTTGTGGCTCGCAGGAGAGTTTCGGCCGCGCGCATGGCCTGATCCGGCCAGTCGGTGTGGACGTGTACGTTCCACAAACCTGCGCCCAGATGTGCTGCGCCGCCAACCACAACTACGGATTCGCCGATTTCTTGGAGTGCCACGCGCAGATGTGAACTGAACTCTTGGGCTTCTTGTTCACTGAGCGTGGCATGTACGAGGTACATAACCTCGAATTCCCCGTCCACTTGGTTGTGGTCGAGGTGGTGAAATACCCCGTCCGAGTAGCTTGCCTGCAGGGGGTGCGCGTGCTCATGGGGGTGCGCAGGTGACGGTAATCCAGTATCCGTGTTTGCCACATTTACTGGGGGTTCGCGGAGGGGCGCGGAAGGACCCTTGAGATTTTGCACGGCTGCGCGGAGCCAGGTGCGCTCCGCAAGCGCGCTAGGACGGGTGGGGTCGAGTGAAGCCTCGAACGTGGTGTCGAGTGTGCGCTCAAGCGCGGACAAAATTATGACGAGCCCGTAGGCACCCGCGTCGAGCACACGTGCGCTGGCTAGTGCGTCGAGTTGTTCAGCCGTGGCATCCAGCGCGTTGTGCCCCGCAAGTAGGGCAGCACGGGCCACCACGGCGGCGCTGTTGTCAGACTGGTTGTGGGCTGCCTCGGTGGGCTCGGCTGCAGAGTGCTCGGTTGTTACTTCTCTAGCTGTCGCCGCTTCAGCGGCCTCGGCTGCCACCCGCGCAACTGTGAGGATTGTGCCGGGAGCGGGCTGCGCCACGGCAGCAAAAGCGCTGGTTGCAGCTGCTCGCAGCGCACGTGTCAGTTGACGGCCCGGATCGCTTTCACCGCCGGCTAAGTAACCGCCAGGCAAGACACCGCCAGGCAAGACACCGCCAGGTAAGAACTCGAGTGCACAGCGTGCGAATCCCCGCAGATACTCAGACAGAATGATGCCCGAGTTGCCGCGCGCCGCCATTAATGCGCCGTGCGCAACACTTGCAAGAGCCGCTCCGGCAGAAGGTGGAGTGGTGCTGGAAGCCGCGGCAGAATCGTCGTCAAGCTGTTGCAAGCCGCCACGCAGTGTCAGATACATATTTGTGCCCGTATCCGCATCAGCCACGGGAAAAACGTTGGCCTCATTGAGCAGTTCACGGTTAGCGGCCAGGCGCTCGAGCGCGAGCGCACACCATGAACGCACGGCGGCCGCGTCAAGGCCACACACAGGCTGGGAAGCCTGGCTCATGCGTTCTCCTACTCTGCTCGCTACCACTGCGACACAACGCTACGATATGACGCGAGTACGCGGAAAACTCTGGCAACTCCGGCAATAACGTTGTGTTCTAGATCCTAGTTGCTCGGGCGCGCCGTATGGCTTAACTGAAACGAACTGCCCGTGGGGAGAGCTCCAACGTGGTGCCAAGACACGCTGGAAGTGGCCCATTTCACGGCCCCGCTTGTGCAAAAGGCACTGGTTTCGCAAGAAACGAGCCGCATGGAGCCGTAGAATAGTCAGGTCATGTGCACGCTTGCACGAGTGCTCAACTGAGTCGACCGTACGCGCTTGCCATGTGACCTTCCCGTGATTTCGGGCACTTGATTTGGGTAACCGGCTGTTCGTCGGTTAATCTATTGAGGTTGCCCTTTCAGGGTATGCGCGGAGCAGCCGCGATGTGGAAAGACAAGAACCCCTTGGTTGAGTTATTCACGTAATGCTGCTTCGTTGGAATCAGTATTGAAATTGACTTCGCCGCTCACCGCGGCGTGCACGACGATCAGGAGAGACCGTGGCTGCTAACTGCGACGTCTGCGCTAAGGGCCCAAGCTTCGGGCACAGCATCTCGCACTCGCACGTGCGCACGAAGCGCCGCTGGAACCCAAACATCCAGCGCGTTCGCGCAATCGTCAACGGTGCGCCTAAGCGCCTTAACGTTTGCACCTCATGCCTCAAGGCTGGCAAGGTGACTCGTAACATCTGATGATGTTCTCCCGCACTGCGGGAACCGACGTTATCTTTAAAAGGAACCCTCGCTTCGGCGAGGGTTCCTTTTTGTTTTCCCCAGCCCTACTGACACCCACCGTGGGGCTGGAACCAAGCCCTCTCGTCGGTAAGCGCATTAATGATGTAGGCACAGCAAAAATGATGTATGTGCAGCAATTTTCGTAGATCTCAGAAGGTGAGATGGGCAGAGGAGGTCTCACAGGCAGCGGTACTCCTGGGTCAAGGCACGAGGGATGCCTCGAGATGAACTAACCATCGTGGCGGCTTTTCATGTTCTGCCAAACGTGGCAGGCTGGTTTCATGGCAGACGAACTTGAACAACTGATTGTCCGAGACGCCGTGCTTGATGACGCAGATACGATCTCGCGAATTCACACGTTGTCATGGCAGCAGGCATATGCGGGATACGTGCCAGCGAGTTACCTCAACTCCCTCACACCCGAAGGCAAAGTCCCGATGTGGCAGGAGGTGCTCCTGCGTGATGACACTGCGGTTTTCATTGCGGAAAGCGCCAGCCACGCACTCGGTTTTGCCTCTGTGGGCCCCGCACATGATGAAGATGCCGAGGAAGGCGACCTCGAGTTGTACACCATGTACCTCGACCCTGAAGCGTGGGGTTTGGGAGTGGCGCGCCAGCTTATGGCCGCAGTCAACTCGATCTCACAGGAAGCCTCAATGAACCTGTGGGTCTTTGAAAAGAACGAGCGCGCAAGGCGCTTCTACGAACACAACGGGTTTAAGGCCGACGGCGTGGAAAAGCTTGAGGAATTTGCCGGCGAGCATCTCCTCGAACTTCGCTACCGGAAGTGATCCCAGCCCTCACCGAGGGCGTCCATATCAACACCCGTCACGGTCACGCCTCCCTGCGCGAGGCGTGACCGTTCGTTGTCTGCCGCAATCCCTCGCACCCGCCCTATTGCCTTAAATCCGGCTGGCAGGTCCGCATCAGCCGCAAAAGTGGCAATGAGCCCGTGATCTTCCCCGCCGATAAGTTTGCGTTCAAGGCGTTGTGCTTGGTTGTGCGCGGGCAAGCTCCCTAGATCCTGCGGCAAAGTGCGCATGGATTCGGGGATGCCATCCTCCCATCGGGCGTAGGCCGGATCTAGCCGGTCGCCATGTGCAAGCACCGCGTCCGCGTCAAGTTCCAGCACCACAGCGGACGCCCGGCCCATGCGCCCCGCATCCCGCACGAGTGAGTCGGATACGTCCATAAGCGCGTGCGCGCCAGCCCGCGCCGCCCGCTCCCCTGCGCCCACTGGTGGCATGGGGGTGCGGAAAAGCTGTTCTGCTGATTTTCGACGATTCTGGTTGCCTACCCCGTGATCCCCGCTTCCGCTGTGGTCCGGTTCTGCTTGGCTAAGCTCATTCCCACCAAGCTGTGCCAGGCCAGCAGCAGACCAGCCCAACAGACCGCAGTGCGCAACAACGTCCCCCACCTGCGCACCAGAACGTCTGATGGGTGTAAGACCTAGGCCCATGTGCCCGTGCACCGTCACTGAGATAAACACCGCAGGACCAGATGAGAGATCCCCACCCACCACGGCCGCACCAAACACGCGACTGGCGGCAGCAAGGCCGCGCGCAAAATCCTCCATCCAAGACACCTCAGTTGCCGGCGGCATCGCCAAGCCCACCACTAGGCTCGAAGGCACAGCTCCCATCGCGGAGATATCCGAGAGATTCTGCATAACAGCACGCCAGCCCACCTCAAACCCTGTGGACCAGTCCATGGAAAAGTGCACGTCCTGCACCAGCACGTCCGTGGACACCACAAACCTGCCCGATGGTGCGGCAACTACTGCGCAGTCATCACCTGGCCCCAGCTCAACAAACTCGTTAGTGCCTAGATGCGGAAAAATGCGCGCCAAAAGTTCGGACTCAGAAAGCGCAGAAACTGTGAGATTCACGGATTCACACTACCTTCTGGCCAACACCGCGAGCCAACCGGATAGGGTTACGAATGTGAACCTCTCGCGTAACCATCACCTTGCAGCAGCGGCACAGAAGAAGGCGGGGAATCGTCGAAAATCATTGACGCTTACGGCAACCGCCACAATAGCCGCAGTACTAGCCGGGTGCGCGCCAACAATTTCAGTCAACGCGGGCGAATATGCGGACGACCCACTGTGTGCACGCGTGGTTCTTGCGCTCCCAGACACCGTGCTAGAACAGCAGAAAGCCAAAACCACCAGCCAAGCAACCGCAGCGTGGGGCGTGGGCGGCGCCGCCATCACGTTCACGTGTGGCGTTGAACCACCGGCTCCTACCACCGAGAACTGCCAGTCCATCACGGCGAGCGTATTTGGGGAGGATATGGACTTCGACTGGATCGCCACCCAAGACGACCGCGGGTTCACCTTTATCTCCTACGGACGCAACCCGGCCATGATGGTTCAAGTGCCTGCAATCCTAGGCGCAAACCAACCCACCGCCGCACTGCTCGACGTAGCCACCGCAGTAGCCAAGGTGGAAGCCACACACAGCTGCGTGTAACGGGGCCGGCACCCCCGCTTAGCGCAAGCCGGAAGGCCTTAGCGCAAGCCGGAAGGCCGAGCCAATGCGAGCTCAATAAGCTCAGTCACGAGCTCGCTGTAGCTCAAGCCCGTACGCTCCCACATGCGCGGATACATTGAAACTGGCGTGAACCCAGGCATTGTGTTGATCTCGTTAACCACGATCGAACCATCCGCCAACACAAACGAATCCACGCGGGACAAGCCCTCACAACCCAGCGCATCAAACGTGCGCACTGCAATGTCGCGCACCCGCTCGGCCACATCCTGCGGCAGATCCGCCGGGCATGACAGCGCTACTGCCTCCGAGTCGAGGTACTTGGCTTCAAAGTCGTAGAATGCGTGATCCTGCGTGTTAGACACAGCAATCTCACCAGGATACGAAGCTCGTGACGGGCCGCCATCGCGCCCACCTAACACCGCACACTCAATCTCACGGCCCTCAATACCCACCTCAATGAGCACCTTAGGATCGTGCTTATGCGCGTAGGCCATCGCCTCGTCAAGCTGATCAGGGCCGGTAATCCGGGAAATACCAAGCGACGAACCAGCACGCGCAGGCTTCACAAACGCCGGATAACCCAACTGCGCAACCGCCGCCACAATCTCCTCACGCTGCGCAGGCCACTGGCCCGGCTGCACAGTCACAAACGGGGTAACGGGGATGTCATTACCCGCCAAAACCACCTTCATGAAGTGCTTATCCATGCCCGCAGCCGAGGCAAAAACACCCGGCCCAACATAGTGCAAATCCGCAAGATCCAGCAGACCCTGCAGCGTGCCATCCTCACCAAACGGGCCGTGCACCAGCGGGAACACCACATCCACAGTGCCCACCGATTCCACCTGGCTGCCACGCACCACGCGCAACTCATTACTGCCCATCGCCAACGGCAAAATAACCTCCGTGCCGTTGTCACGAACCGAGGGTAAACCGTCCTCGCCAATTACAACGTCACTGAGGGAGTCGTCGAGAAGCACCCAGCGGCCCCGCTGGGTAATACCCACTGGAATCACCTCGTAGCGGGTGCGATCAATCGCACCAAGCACTGACTTAGCGGTGATGCAGGAAATGGGGTGCTCACCCGAGCGCCCACCAAACAGCACAAGCACGCGGGTAGCGGGCGCTGCAAAGGACGGAGAAACGGGCGGTGTCTGGGATGCGGACATGTTACTCATCGGGTGAGACTTTACCCGAGTTTCGGGCTTAATCTCATAGGTATGACAGGCGAGACGCAGAATTTCACACAAGTACCCACAACATCCACGTCACAGGGCGACTCAACGGCCCCAACCCCACACGGCGCAGGATTAAGCCCCGCAACTCTTGCAGTTGTCTCAGGCAGACCCGAGCGCACTCAAGGCGCGCCCGTCAATCCGCCCATCGTGCTCTCGTCAACCTACGTTTCGCAGGGGGTAACCGCACCCGGCGAACTCATGTATACCCGCATGGACACTGAAACCTGGCAGCCGTTCGAACTCGCTGTTGCGCAACTCGAACAGGCTAGTCTGCCCGGTGTGGTGTTCGGCTCGGGCATGGCCGCCATTGCGTCGGTGTTCTCTTTTGTGCCAGATGGCGGCAAGGTAGTGGTCCCACGCCATGCCTACCAAGTCACACTCGGTTATGCGCAGGATCTGGCCGAACGCCACAATGTCACCGTAGTCAAAGTGGATATCGCGGACACTGAAACTACCGTTGCCGCCTTTGAGGGCGCGGACCTCGTACTGCTCGAGTCCCCCACCAACCCCATGCTTGAGGTGGGTGACCTGCCCACGCTCATCGACGCCGCCCACCGTGCGGGCGCACTCGTAGCCGTGGATAATACCTTTGCCACGCCGCTACTACAGCGCCCTCTGACGCTCGGTGCAGACCTCGTGGTGCACTCAGCCACCAAATACCTTGCAGGGCACTCAGACGTGGTTCTAGGCATCGTAGTGTCCAATTCTGAGCACCTTGTGACGTCCGTGCGTGCGTACCGCACCCTGCACGGCGCAATTGCTGGCCCGTTCGAGGTGTGGCTTGCGCTGCGCGGGCTACGCACCCTGTCCCTGCGGGTGGCGGCTGCAGGTCGTAATGCGCTTGAGTTGGCGCGGCGCCTCGAAGCTCACCCCAAGGTCGCATCCGTGCGCTTCCCCGGACTACCCACCGACCCCGGTTATGAGCGGGCCGCACAGCTTATGGACGGCTTTGGCGCAATCCTTGGCGTGCAGCCCGTAGGCGGGCCCGCAGAGGCAGATGCAGTTGTGGCCGCACTGAACTTGTGGACCCCGGCTACCAGCCTTGGCGGCGTGGAATCGACCATCGAACGCCGCCGCCGCTTTGCCACCGAGTCTGTGACCGTGCCTGAGAACCTGCTGCGCATGTCCGTGGGCATCGAGGACGTTGAGGATCTTTGGGCAGATCTTGATAACGCCCTGAATCAGCTGTAACTCGCCGTCTGGCGTTTACGATCAGGCGTCTACGATCAGGCGTCTACGATCTGGCGTCTACGATCTGGCGTTAGCCGCGCGGGTACCGCGTCACCCAACTGATTAACGACGATTCCCACACCTTGCGTGCAAAGGAGTGGGAATCGTCGTTAATAAAAAGTGTGGTGCGGGGCCCCTCAGGGCCCCTCAGGGCCCCGCCGGATAAGGGCAGGTAGGAGACCGGGCCTGCGCGCCGCGGTTACAGACTACAGCGCGACTACAGACTACAAATCGTATTGCGAGCCTTCAGCCTTTTGCGGGCGCGCAAGGAGCGCCCGAGTCATGTCATCCACGGGCATCCCACCGTACAGAACCGCCACCACAGCGTTGGTGATCGGCATATCCACACCCACGCGCTGCGCGAGCGCGGCCACCGAACGGCACGACTTAGCACCCTCAGCGGTACCACCCGTCACCGCAACCGCTTCCTCAAGCGTGAGGCCTTGACCGATGTGCTTGCCCAGCGTGTGATTACGTGAAAGCGGCGACGCACACGTGGCCATGAGGTCACCCATCCCGGCCAGTCCCGGGAATGTTTCGAGTTCAGCACCAAGTTTGAGCCCGAGCCGCGTGATTTCCGCGAGTCCGCGCGTAATGATCGTGGCGGTGGTGTTGTGGCCAAAGCCCTTGCCCTGCGCCATTCCAACTGCCACTGCGATGACGTTCTTGACCGCACCGCACAGTTCCACACCCACCAGATCGAGGTTGGTGTACGGGCGGAAATATGCGTTGGAGCAGGCAGCTGCCACCGCGTTAACAGCTTGCGAATCCACGCCCGAGACAACAGTTGCAGTAGGTTGTTTAGCCGCGATCTCCGCAGCCAGGTTTGGCCCGGACAGCACCACCACGCGTTCAATGGGCAGTCCCAGCGCCTCGCATAGGACTTCACTCATGCGTTGGTCTGTGCCCAGCTCCACGCCCTTCATCAGGGAAACTGCCACCGCTTGATTTTCGACGAGTGGGGCCAGCGGCGTAAGAATCTCACGTGCGCTTTGGGATGGAATTGCTACGACCACCAGTTCTGCGCCAGACAACGCTTGGGCAGCGTCAGTGGTAGCGCGGATTGACTCGCTGAGAACCACGCCAGGCAAACGCTTGGAGTTGGTGTGCTCGCGGTTGATCTCGGCTGCAGCGTCGCCATCACGACCCCAAATGGTGACGGGTTGACCAGCGTCAGCGAGAACCTGCGCGAACGTGGTGCCCCACGCTCCCATACCTAGAACTGCGGTTTTCATATTTACTTCCTTACCTCGGCTACATTTCCACGTGGTGTTGCGGTGTGCGGCCGGGATGTTGAGGCTGTTTGGGTACAAGCTGTGCTGCGCGCGGGTCAGGCGCGTTTAACGAGTTAGGCCTTTGCGCCAAAGAAGGTGGCTGGCGGCTGTTCTCCGCGGTGCTTTGCCACAATTTCCGTGACGGCGCGCATTATGCGGTCGGTGGCTTCACGCAACACCACGGAATCTATGTCGCGGTCGTACAGGTCTGAAAGATCAACAGGTGCGCCAGCTTCAACCGTCACATTCTTGCGCGGGAACGGCTTGACCATTTTGGCGTGCTGAGGAAATACATCGAGTTGTCCCCACTGGCCCACGGGGATAACCGGAGCTTTGGTTGCCAAAGCCATACGAGCGACCCCCGTGTGCCCCTGCATGGGCCAGCCGTCTGGATCCTTAGTGAGAGTGCCCTCCGGGAACACCGCAATGCAAAATCCCTGCTTCAGCCGCATGTCCGCGATCTCAAGGCTTTCACCTGCACGCGCACTCCCACGAAACACCGGAATCATTGCGAGGTTACGCATGAAAAAGCCCAACACCGGAACCCGAAACAGGGATTCCTTGGCCAGGATTCGCGCGGGGCGATCTGCCATATAGAGGAAGTGAGCGAGGGTGAGCGGGTCAAACGCGGAGGCGTGGTTAGCAGCCACGATGATCCCGCCCTCCTCTGGCAGGTTCTCGCGCCCCTTCCAAGTGTGACCCACAATGAGCGTCATAATAGGCCGCACGATCACGCTGGCTACCCGGTACCACAGGGATTTTCCGGGCTTAGCATCTAGGAGGACGATGTCAGAGGCGAGGTGCTCGTTGGGAGTATTCACCGCACTAGGTTACCGCGAACCGCTGACACACCCCTGAAACGTTCATGGGGAGGACGCCCTGCACAGGGTGCCCGGGTGAGCCGTTACGCGGCTCTACCCGGGCGAGGCCGTGCAGAGTCAGGGCATTTCAACCTTCGCGCCCAGTGCATCGAGCTTTTCACGGAAGTTCTCGTAGCCGCGATCGATGAGTTGAATTCCCTTAACCGTGGAACGCCCTTCAGCGGCAAGCGCTGCGATCAGGTGTGAGAAGCCTCCGCGCAGGTCAGGGACCTCAATGTCAGCGGCGCGTAATGGTGTGGGGCCCGCGATAACCGCGGAGTGGTGGAAGTTGCGCTGGCCAAACCGGCATTCTGTGCCGCCCAGGCACTCCTTGTACACCTGGATTTGCGCGCCCATACCGTTGAGCGCTTCGGTGAAGCCAAATCGGTTCTCATACACGGTTTCATGCACAATAGACAGGCCCTTAGCCTGGGTCAGAGCAACCACGAGTGGCTGCTGCCAGTCCGTCATGAAGCCTGGGTGCACGTCCGTTTCAAGCACAATCGAGTGCAGTTCTCCGCCGGGGTGGTAGAACCTGATGCCATCGTCAAGGACCTCGAACTCGCCGCCCACTTTGCGGAAGGTGTTAAGGAACGCCGTCATTTCAGGCTGGGTTGCGCCCTTAACAAAGATGTCACCACGGGTTGCCAGCGCGGCAGAAGCCCACGACGCCGCCTCAATTCGATCCGCAAGCGCAGTGTGCGAGAAGCCCTTGAGTGAAGAGACTCCTTCAATTTGGATCACGCGGTCCGTGCGTACGGTGATGATCGCGCCCATTTTTTGCAGGACGTTGATCAGATCAAGGATTTCGGGCTCAACAGCTGCATTAGACAACTCGGTGATGCCCTCAGCACGCACCGCGGTGAGCAGCAGTTGCTCCGTAGCACCAACCGACGGATAAGGCAGCTCAATCTTGGCGCCTTTGAGTCCGTTTGGCGCTGACAGGAAGATGCCGTTGGTGCGCTTATCCACCACCGCGCCAAACTGGCGCAGGATGGACAGGTGGAAATCGATCGGGCGGTCCCCGATGTGGCAGCCGCCGAGGTCCGGGATGAACGCCTCACCGAGACGATGCAAAAGCGGTCCACAGAACAAAATGGGGATACGGCTCGAACCTGCGTGAGCGTCAATATCTGCCACGTGCGCGGATTCCACATTGCTTGGATCGAGATTGAGTACGCCGGCCTCAACGTCCCAGTTCACCTTGACACCGTGAAGTTCGAGGAGACCCGAAACTACGTGTACATCACGGATATCTGGAACATTGCGCAACTCCGAGGCGGTCTCCCCCAAAAGCGCTGCGACCATCGCCTTGGACACAAAGTTCTTTGCGCCGCGAACAGTGATGGTGCCGTTGAGCGGGATCCCGCCGTTGACGTAAATCAAATCTGTCATGTGTAAATCGTCGCCTATCTTGTGGCCGATGTTATGGATCGACGCACGCCGCTTTCTAAGCCTTCTCCGTTTGAACACATCTGAAGAACAGTGCATTCCACGCAGCCCAAGACTACGCGCTTTTGGGTGCTGTGCGTTAGGGGCGCAGGGCCCAATGTAAGCAACTCAACGTGTTACCGATGCGGTGGGCTATGCACACCACGACTCATGGGCATAATACCTAGCGCTCAACACCACACGTACCGATGCGCAGCACCCCTTGCGCCGAGTGCACCGAAGACCAGCCACGTTCAAAGCACGAGGCTCCTACCCGCGGTAAGCGGATAGGAGCCTCGTTGAGGTCAACTAATGTTAGTCGTCCGAGCCGTCCACCGGACGCGCGGCCTCGATGTGAACGCTAGGCTCGTGCTTGGCCGGAAGCGTCTTAGGCCGCCAGCTTGCACGGTGTGCCTCGTACTCTGCGATGTCAGACTCATTCTGCAAGGTCAAGCCGATATCGTCGAGACCCTCCATCAGGCGCCAGCGCGTGTAGTCGTCAATCTGGAACTGCACGGTGACGTCACCGGCATGCGCGGTGCGCGACTCCAGGTCAACGGTCACCTCAGTGCCGGGGTTGGTCTCAAGGACCTTCCACAGCAACTCGATGTCTTCAGGAGCCACAACCCCCGCAACCAGGCCCTGCTTGCCTGAGTTTCCGCGGAAGATGTCCGCAAAACGCGAGGACAAAACAACGCGGAAGCCGTAGTCCTTCAGTGCCCACACTGCGTGCTCACGTGAGGAGCCAGTACCAAAGTCGGGACCTGCCACAAGGACCGAACCGGTCTTGTATGCATCCTGGTTCAGCACAAACTCAGGGTCGTTACGCCAAGCGGAGAACAGGGCGTCCTCGAACCCGGTACGGGTCACGCGCTTAAGGTAAACAGCGGGGATGATCTGGTCGGTGTCAACGTTGGAGCGACGCAGTGGAACGCCCACACCGGTGTGCTTGATGAACTTTTCCATGATTCTTGTTTCTCTTTTCCGGCGCGTGCGAATCAGGCGTTAGCAAGGGCTTCGTCGTTGGCAAGGTCCGCAGGAGAGGACAGAGTGCCTCGGATTGCGGTTGCTGCTGCAACGAGTGGGGAAACGAGGTGGGTACGGCCACCCTTACCCTGGCGTCCCTCAAAGTTACGGTTGGAGGTAGACGCAGCGCGCTCACCCGGCTTGAGCTGGTCTGGGTTCATACCCAGGCACATCGAGCAGCCAGCGTTACGCCACTCCGCACCGAAGTCCAAGAACACCTTGTCCAAGCCCTCAGCCTCAGCCTGCAAGCGAACGCGTGCGGAGCCTGGAACCACAAGAACGCGAACGTCATCGTGCTTCTTCTTGCCCTTGATCACGTCAACTACCGCGCGCAAGTCCTCGATGCGCCCGTTGGTGCACGAACCGATGAAAACGGTGTCCACCTTGATGTCGCGCAGTGGAGCACCCGGGGTCAAGCCCATGTACTCGATGGCGCGCTCAGCAGCGATACGGTCGTTCTCGTCGGCAATTTCAGCGGGAACGGGAACGTTACCTGAGAGCGGAAGTCCCTGACCTGGGTTCGTACCCCAGGTAACAAACGGCTCAATGTCCTTGGCTTCAAGATCCACAACAGCGTCAAAAACCGCATCGTCATCGGTCTTGAGGGTCTTCCAGTATTCAACTGCAGCGTCCCAGTCCGCACCTTCAGGTGCGTGTGGACGGCCCTTGAGGTAGTTGAAGGTGGTCTCATCCGGCGCGATCATACCCGCGCGCGCACCAGCCTCAATCGACATGTTGCAGATGGTCATACGGCCTTCCATCGACAACTTGCGGATGGCCTCACCACGGTATTCGAGCACGTAGCCCTGACCGCCACCAGTACCGATCTTTGCGATGATCGCAAGGATGATGTCCTTAGCGGTTGAACCTTGCGGCAGGTCACCGTTGATGTTGATGGCCATCGTCTTGAATGGCTGCAGTGGAAGCGTCTGCGTGGCGAGCACGTGCTCAACCTCGGAGGTTCCAATACCAAACGCAAGGGCACCAAAAGCACCGTGCGTTGAAGTGTGAGAGTCGCCACACACCACGGTCAGGCCGGGCATGGTCAAACCAAGCTGCGGGCCAACCACGTGCACGATGCCTTGGTCTGCGTCACCGAGCGAGTGGATGCGCACACCAAATTCCTTGGCGTTGTTGCGCAGCGTGTCGATCTGCGTGCGGGAGGTCAGGTCAGCAATCGGACGGTCAATGTTGAGCGTCGGAGTGTTGTGGTCCTCAGTGGCAATCGTGAGGTCAGGGCGCCGAACTGGACGTCCAGCAAGGCGCAGACCTTCAAACGCCTGAGGGGAGGTCACCTCGTGAACGAGGTGCAGGTCAATGTAGAGAAGGTCGGGCGATCCGTCGGTGCCACGTCGCACGAGGTGCGCGTCCCAAACCTTTTCAGCCAAGGTGCCGGCCATGATTTTTCCTCTCTCAACCGCGAATACTGGTTCGTCGCGGGCGATGTTGGTTGTTGCTCTTCGGAGAGTCTACTTGCATTCTCGCCACTTGAGACTGCAATATCAATACATGGACAATTCTAGTGGAGTCGGCGTACTCGATAAGGCAGCCGCAGTGCTCGGCGCACTTGAGGCAGGACCAGCCACCCTGGCACAGCTCGTGGCAGCAACTCACCTAGCGCGCCCCACGGCGCACCGCTTAGCCGTTGCGCTCGAACATCACCGGCTCGTTACCCGCGACATGCAGGGCCGTTTTATCCTCGGCCCACGCCTGAACGAGCTTTCAACTGCAGCCGGCGAGGACCGCCTGCTCGCAGCGGCCAACCCCGTCCTTGCCGCACTGCGCGACCACACGGGTGAAAGCGCTCAGTTGTACCGACGCCAAGGCGATCAACGTATTTGCGTTGCCGCCGCGGAGCGTCCAGTTGGTCTGCGCGATTCGATTCCCGTAGGTGCCACATTGACAATGCAGGCTGGTTCCGCTGCTCAGATTCTACTCGCTTGGGAGGAACCGGACCGTTTGCACCGTGGACTGCAAGGTTCCAAGTTCACCGCAACCATCTTGTCCGGTGTACGCCGCCGCGGTTGGGCACAGTCCGTTTCCGAACGTGAAGTTGGCGTAGCGTCCGTTTCGGCACCCGTGCGCGGGCCTTCAGGCAGAATTGTTGCCGCTGTATCCATCTCCGGACCTGTGGAGCGCCTCAGCCGCCAGCCGGGCCGCCTGCACGCAGGATCCGTGGTGGCTGCAGCCAACCGGCTCACCGAGGTTTTGCGACGCGCTGGCGAGGAATCCCGGAACGTTTAGCTACGCACCCATCGCGACATAAAAAACGAGATACAAAGAAGGCCACTCAGTTTCCTGAGTGGCCTTCTTGCGTTGTACCCCCAACGGGATTTGAACCCGTGTTACCGCCGTGAGAGGGCGGCGTACTAGGCCGCTATACGATGGGGGCTTGTCAGCTGCGCGATACCGCGTTTTCGACTTCGTAATCTTACACAGAGCAGCAGGGGTAACCGCAACCTGCGCAGCCGTGACGTAGCACACGGCCGGAGCCGGCGGGCCGGAGCCAACTGCACACAACAAAAAAGCCACTCAGTTTCCTGAGTGGCTTTCTTGCGTTGTACCCCCAACGGGATTTGAACCCGTGTTACCGCCGTGAGAGGGCGGCGTACTAGGCCGCTATACGATAGGGGCTTTGTGCATACGCACTAAATAACTCTTACGAGTTATTCGCTGGGCTACCAGGACTCGAACCTAGAATGACGGTACCAGAAACCGTTGTGTTGCCAATTACACCATAGCCCATCAGAATCGGCTAGATTCCAATGATTTGCCGGCCTTTGCAGAGCTTGTCCGCGCTGCCAACAACGAAAACTCTACCCGAGGGTGCGCTCGGTTTCCAAATCGTATGAACGTGTCCTGCATTACTCTAGAAGAGCCTCGGACCAGCCGCGGTATGCACCACGAAAGCGAGAACCTACTGTGTCGCACACTGAGCGCGCTCTGTCTTTTGGCCAAGCCGCAGACCTCTATGACCGTGCCCGGCCGTCCTACCCCGCTCAGTTAGTGCGCGAGGTGCTTGACCTCACTGAAAACCACCCCAGCAACCCCGTCCTCGTGGATTTAGCCGCCGGAACCGGAAAGCTCACGTCCGTCCTGACTCAGTTCTCCAGCAACGTGACAGCCGTTGAACCTGACCCCGAAATGCGCGCGCAACTACGCCGCGCCCTCCCAGACGTCATTGCGCTGGACGGCCGAGACAGCGCCATCCCGCTTCCCGATAGCTCGGTGGATGCACTGTTCGTGGCGCAGGCCTGGCATTGGTTCAACGAAGCCGCAGCGGCGGCCGAAATCCTACGTGTTCTGCGCTCCGGCGGTGTACTCGCAGTGCTCTGGAACCTTAAAGACGACACGGTCGGCTGGGTCAACGACTTCCGGGTAGTTATTGGTTCAAGTTCCACCGTCAGCGCTCCGCTTGAAGCGCCTAGCATCCCGTGGTCCGCACCAACTGAGGTGACGTTCCCGTGGGAGTGGACACGCACCCGCGCCGAGATCGTTGAGTATGGCTTATCCACCAGTTACTGCATCTCGCTGTCCCCCAGCGAGCGTGCGGCGGTGACCGCGCGTCTCGTTGAGATCACTGAGGCTGCCGCCCGCACTACCGCGCCCGACGCCGCATCCGCCACCACAGCCGCAGCAGCAGCATCTACCAGCACGATCCGAGAAACCCTGGCTATGCCGTTTGTGACCCGGGCATTCGTCTACCGAGCGCCATCCGCGTAACGTGAGCAGAATCGTCGAAAATCAGGGCTGAAAGCCCGCGGATTTACTGCGGCACAACACTGATTAACGACGATATAACAGCTATCCCCTCGGCCTGCGCCGCGCTGGCCGACTCCTCATGCGCGCCGCCACGGCGCGCGCCGGGGCGGTCGAGCCAGACGCCTTGACCCAGCCCGGCGCGTACTGCGCCGCGGGCATCGATGTCCAGCTCGTCGCCCACATACGCCACCCGATCTGCGGGCAGGCCGAGTAGCCGGGCCGCCTCCACGAAGACGCGCGGATCTGGCTTGCCCACACCAAAGGTGTCGAGCGTAACCAAAATGTCCACATCGCCAAGACCGCAGGCTGCTAGCTTTTCCGTTTGCAGCGCGAGGCCCGCATTGGACAGCGCACCCACGGCTATCCCCTGTGCGCGCAGCCCATCCACAACGGCTCGGGACTCCTCAAACGCCCGCCAGCCGTCACGGAACGCCACCATAAAGTCTGCGTCCCACACGTCAAAATCAGACTCGGACAAAATCTGTCCACCAAAGGACTTTTGCAGTTCGTTGGCGCGGTTCATGCGCTGCTCGCGCGTGGAAATCTCGCCGCGCGTGTAGGCGCGGTAGTAACCGTTCGCGTCCGCGCGCCACATGGTGAGCACCTCGCCGTAACGCTGGGCGGGCAGGTCCGGCAAATACTTTGCGGAAAGTACGTTCATGCAATGCGCAAAGGCGCCCCGCGTATCAACGAGAGTGTCGTCGATATCAAACAGGACGCCTTTGATGTGATCCCCAAGTATCACTGGACTGCCGCCAAGAACTCGCGGAATGCTACCAAGCGAGCCAGTGAGGAGTCCTTACCCAGGATTTCCATGGACTCAAACAGTGGAGGCGAGACGCGCCGGCCGGTCACAGCCACGCGCAATGGCGTGAATGCGAGGCGTGGCTTGACGCCCAACTCGTCTACCAGCACGGCGCGCAGTGCCTGCTGGACCTCGTGTGGGTCGGCCAATGAGTCAAGGCCGCTAATCAGCTCAATTGAGCGATCGAGGATTGCCACGCGCTCCTCGATCTTGTTGACCTGCGTCAGCGATTCCTCGTCATAGGTGAGGTCCGCGTCCGCAGTGAACAGGAACCCAAGCATGCCCTTTGCCTCGCCGAGCAGCGTCATACGCTCCTGTACGAGTGGAGCTGCGGCGGTCAGGATCTCCTGCTCGCGCGCTGTCAACGCGTCGTACGAGCGGGCCGACACCAACTCAGCATCAGCCAAGTACGGCACCAGACGGGTTTTAAAGTCGTCGATCTCGAGCATGCGCATATGCGTGGCGTTGATGGCTTCGGCCTTCTTCAGGTCAAAGCGAGCCGGGTTGGACAGTACGTCCTTCACGTCAAATGCGGCCACCATCTCATCCATGGAGAAGATGTCGTTATCCGGGGCAATGGACCAGCCCAGCAGTGCCAGGTAGTTCATGAGGCCCTCGGGGATGAACCCGCGGTCGCGGTGGTGGAATAGGTTGGATTCGGGGTCGCGCTTGGACAGCTTCTTGTTGCCTTCACCCATCACGTAGGGCAGGTGTCCAAACGCCGGCATAACCTTGGCAATGCCAAGTTCCATAAGCGCCCGGTACAGCACCACCTGACGCGGGGTGGAGGAAAGTAGGTCCTCGCCGCGCAGTACGTGGGTGATTTCCATCAGGGCATCGTCCACAGGGTTTACCAGTGTGTACAGCGGCTGTCCGTTGGCGCGCACCACCACGTAGTCGGGTACGGTTCCCACCTTGAAGGTGACGTCCTCGCCGCGCACTAGGTCAAAGAACGACACATCCTCATCTGGCATACGCATGCGCAGCACTGGCTCGCGCCCTTCGGCGCGAAACGCAGCCTTTTGCTCCTCAGTCAGGGTGCGGTCATAGCCGTCGTAGCCCATGGCCTTTGGCCGGCCCGCGGCTACGTTGCGGGCCTCGATTTCCTCAGGTGTGGAGAACGATTCGTACACGTACCCGCCGTCAACGAGCTTCTTGATGACGTCTTGGTACAGGTCCGCGCGCTGGGACTGGCGGTATGGCCCGTGTGGTCCGCCCACGTTGATGCCTTCGTCCCAGTCAATTCCCAGCCACGTCAGGGCCTCGATGATCTGCTGGTAGCTTTCTTCCGAATCGCGTTCCGCGTCGGTGTCTTCGATGCGGAATACGAGTTTGCCACCCACGTGGCGCGCGTACGCCCAGTTGAACAGGGCCGTGCGGATCAGTCCCACGTGTGGGGTTCCGGTGGGCGATGGGCAGAATCGGACGCGGATGTCACTTCCGGTTGCGAAGTCGGTTGACGTGGACAAAACACACCTTAGGTTTGTGGATTTGTAAGTGGTACGCGGGCGGCGCACCGCTGCCTATTTTACGGCGCTTTCACGCCGTCTTGTGTTGCTGCGGGCCGTGTGCGCCAGAGCCGGCTTAACCCGCTGGGACCGCATGATTTTCGACGATACCCACGGGAATCGTCGAAAATCATGCGTTACGTTTCAGTCCAGCATGGACCGGCGCAGCACCGGGTTTGCCAGCGTGCCCAAACCGTCCACGGAGCATTCAACGCGGTCGCCGTGGCGGATCTCGCCAACGCCTGCCGGGGTTCCGGTCAGGATGACGTCACCGGGCAGTAGCGTGAACGCCTCAGAGATGTAGGAGACGAGGAATGCTGGGTCAAAGATCATGTCTTTGGTGTTGCCGTCCTGACGCAACTCGCCGTTGACGTGCGAGCGGACCGAGAGTTCCTCGGTGGACAGTTCGGTTTCGATCCACGGGCCGAGTGGGCACGATGAGTCGAAGCCCTTGGCGCGCGCCCACTGGCCGTCGGTGCGTTGCGCGTCTCGTGCGGTCACGTCGTTTGCAATGGTGTAGCCGAGGATGAAGCGGTGAGCGTTCTCTGGGGAAACGGACTTAGCCATGCGGCCAATCACGATGGCGAGTTCGGCCTCGTAGCTAACTTCCTGCGTGAAGTCGGGCAGCAAGATGGGGTCATCCGGGCCGATCACGGAAGTGTTGGGCTTGAAAAACAGGAGCGGTGAGGTTGGCACCTCATTGCCCATCTCCTTGGCGTGATCTGCGTAGTTACGGCCCACGCCAATCACCTTGGAGCGCGGGATCACTGGAGCGAGTAGGCGTACGCCGTCACCCAATTCCACACGCTCTCCAGTTGGAGCAATCGGAGTGTAGAGCGGGTCTCCACTCAGGACCGCAATGTAGTCCTTGCCGTTTTCGTTCTGGATGAATCCGTACCGGGGGTCGTCACCGGTTGTAAATCTCGCAATACGCACACGGTCATTCTACCCGGCTTGCAGTTAGCGGGGCTTCAGGTGCTCCCAAGAACACTGCGATGTGCCACACCCTCCACGTTGGTTCGATGCCCCCACAAACTATGGGGTCACCGAACCAACGTGGGGGCACTGAAGCAGCATGGCGGTACTAAGGATGTAATGCCGAAGTACTGCGGCTAGGAGTTCAGGCGTGCACGATGATTTCGCCGTTCGGCACAATGAACCAGCCGTCGGGTTCCTCGGCCCAGTTGCGCCATTCGTGTGCGAGTTCCTCAAGCGCCACATCGTCTGCGAGCGAGGCTTCTTTGGCTTGGTGAGCAAAGTTGGACATGACGCACCGCTCCGCCCACAGCCCACCCCACCATGCGCGGGTTTCAGGGGTGGCGTAACACCAGATTCCGGCCGAGGGGTAGAGGTTTTCTTGGGCTACGCCAGCTGCTTGGAACCAACTGAGCAGGCGACGGCCGGCGTCGGCCTCGTATCCGTAGGCGCTAGTGACCTCGTGGTACAACTCATTCCATTCCTGCAGGCCGTGGTTTTCGGGGTACCAGGTCATGGAGCCGTAGTCAGCGTCGCGCACGGCAATGATGCCACCAGGTTTAACCACGCGCAGCATCTCGTGGATGGCTGCAACTGGGTCTGAGAGGTGTTGTAGCACTTGGTGTGCGTGCACAATGTCAAAGCTGTGGTCTTCAAACGGCAGTTTGTAGGCGTTGGCATGCAGGAACTCAACGTTAGTTACGCCTTCTTCTGCGGCGTGGGCGCGTGCGTCCTCAAGGACTTGCTCGGCTGCGTCGACTCCCGTCACTGTTCCTGGTGCCACCTCGCGTGCGAGGTCTACTGTCAGGGTGCCGGGCCCACATCCGATGTCAAGGAGCGCTAGGCCCTGTTCAAGGTGTGGTTTGAGGTACGCTGCCGAGTTTTCAACTGTGCGCCAGCGGTGTGAGCGAAGGACGGATTCGTGGTGTCCGTGGGTGTAGGACTCGGACTCGCGCGAGGGCTCCGTGTGGTCGGTGCTGGGCGCGATGCGCACATCGTTGTGTGCAGCGCGGGTGCGCAGAAGTTCGGTGGCTTGAGTGTCGTTCATACCCACGACGTTAGGAGGTCTAGCCAAAATATGAACCTCCCTTCTCACATGCCGGTCACGATTCGGTAACTTTTCGCCACAAGCATGATGGAGCTCACCTGTATTCACCCGGTAAAGTGCCGAGTATGAGCACTGCTACTGCATATCCATATCCGCAACACCCCTTGCACTCGTCCACGCCCGCTAATGGTCCTGAACTTCGCCGCCTGGGCAATTCCGGCCTCGCTATATCCGCGGTTGGTTTGGGCTGCAACAATCTGGGCCGCGCCGGCACTATTACGGCGGACTTGGACGCCTCCAAGGCCGTGGTGGGCGCTGCGATTGACGCTGGCATCACGTTTTTTGATGTGGCAGATATTTATGGCGCACAGCCTGGCCTCTCCGAGGAATACCTAGGCAAGGCGCTTGGTTCCCAGCGGGAAAACGTGGTGGTGGCCACCAAGTTTGGTATGGATGCGGGCACGCTCAACGGACCGGATTTTGGTGCGCGTGGTTCCCGGGCATACATCATGCGCGCGGTGGAGGGTTCGCTGCGCCGTTTGGGCACCGATTACATTGATCTGTACCAGTTCCACACCCCTGATCCGCGCACCCCCATTGACGAGACCCTGCGAGCGCTCGATGACCTGATCAGTCAGGGTAAGGTCCGCTACATCGGCCACTCTAACCGTGCCGGTTGGCAGGTGGCTCAAGCCGAGTATGTGGCCCGTGAGTTGGGTACTGCTCGTTTTATTTCCAGCCAGAACCACTACAACATGATCGACCGCCGCGCCGAACTGGAGATCACCCCGGCGGCCGCCGAGTTTGGTTTGGGCGTGCTCCCCTACTTCCCGCTGGCCAATGGCCTGCTCACGGGTAAGTACTCGCAGGGCAACGCACCTGCCGATGGCCGGATCACCAACCTCAAGCCGGAACTGCTGGCCACTGCGCCGTGGGAGGCGCTGGCCCGGTTGGCAGATTTTGCCGCGGAGCGTGAGATGAGCGTGGTT
>Ga0182744_1001034_pt1 | contig 25058 bp, 18 predicted proteins | sample eDN3rd30CKraftMG_FD_128525 | JGI IMG/M metagenome (GOLD analysis project Ga0182744, IMG submission 128525) | Enriched Miracle-Growth compost microbial communities from Emeryville, California, USA - eDNA 3rd pass 30_C Kraft MG (version 2) (version 2) ... | reverse complement strand
TCCAGCATCAGCATAATACCATAGGGCGTTGCCGGTATAAAAGTAGGCATCCCCAAAGTCAGGTTGCCGGCGCTCACCGGATGGAAGCCGTCTACATCCTTCGCAGGATCTATGGCCGCAATCACCTTTTGTTCATCGATATGTTTTGGCAGGGGCAACTGAACCAGGATGCCGTCTACAGAAGGATCTTCATTGAGCCGCTGGATTTCCAGGAGCAGATCAGACTCAGAGATCTCTACGTCCCGTCTGATCTCTGTGGACTGGTATCCGATTTCTGCACAGGTCTTTACTTTGCTGGCCACATAGGTTTCAGAAGCACCGTTATTACCCACCAGGATGACTGCCAGGTGAGGTGCGCGTGCGCCTGATGCGATAATTTTGTCAACTTTTGCTTTCAGTTGTTCTTTGACCGCCCTGGAGGCAGCCTTTCCATCTAATAATTGCATGGTGCAAAGATAATTTTAAAGATTGAATTTCCCTGCATTGGAATCATATTGTAAGAACTTTAAATACCCATGTGCTGTTCGCTAAGGCTTTCCCTGAACTTTTGCCTGATTTTTCATCAGCTATTTTCCCACTGGCTCTCATTCCAAATATTATTAAACTTAAAAAAAACTAACTTCTTTTCGTCTTCTATATTGGATGATACTGCCTAAATTTATTTTATTGTATAACACCCTACCGGTAAAGGATTTACAGCTTTTTTCAGGCGCGGATTTAAAAAAAAATTTGCCAGTAATTAAAACAGCACTAATTTTGCTAACGGTGTTAACTTAAAAAGATCATGGGAATAACAGAAAGAAAAGCACGTCAAAAAGAAAACGTCCGCCTTCAGATCCTGGAAATGGCCTGGCAGATTGTCAAGGAGGAGGGCTGGCAGGCGCTTTCCATCCGCAAAATTGCGGATGGTATAGAATACAGCGTGCCTGTTATCTATGATCATTTTGCCAACAAAGAAGCGATTTTATACGAACTCTCCCTGCATGGCTTTGATTTGCTGAAAAAGGACCTGGATAAAAACCTCCAAACTGCAGAAAATCCGGAAGCCCTGTTAAGAGCACATGTCGACAGTTATTGGAATTTTGCCTTCAGGAATAAGGAATATTATCAGTTGATGTACGGCCTTGGAATGCCTTGCTGTGGTGCCGGCAAAATGAATTCCCAGGTGAATTTCTTCCGTGATTACGTGCTGGAAGCCATTGAAAAAATTATGCGCCAGCGCGGTTCCGATACCAGCCAGCTATGTTTTAAATCCTATGCATTATGGTCGGTCATTCATGGCCTGATCTCCATTATGCAAATGCGGGTTTCTGATATCGATGACACCCTGAACAAACAGGTACTGACTGAGTCTTTGGAAGCATTTATTAATAATCTCTAAATCGATTAATTTTTTTTACTATTAATCTAACACCGTTAATTTTAATAACACTGTTATAATCTTGAAAATCATGACACAAAAAACAAATCTTGTAAACAAAAAATGGCATCTGGCTTTAATAGCCATCCTTTCTCTCATGGCTGCTGTTTTATTATCCAGATGCACAGAACCGACACAGGCAGCTGTGGCCGCTGCCCCGGCGCCTGCACTGCCCGTAATCCAGGTGAACCAGGAACCTGTAACGACTTATCGCGATTATACCGCCAACGTTGAAGGGTCGAAAGACATAGAAATCCGGCCACAGGTCAAAGGGATTTTAAGCCGTATTTATGTAGATGAAGGAGCCTATGTTCAAAAAGGCCAGCTTTTATTCCAGATTGACCCGCGCCCTTATCAGCAAACTTACGAGCAGGCAACGGCCAGTCTGTCTTCTGCCGAAGCTTCTTTGAAGGTAGCCCGTATTAACGCGGACAGACTGGAACCATTGGTTCAAAGAAATGTGGTATCTGAAGTCGAACTACAAACAGCCAGGGCTGCCTATGAGCAGGCAAAAGCCGCCGTCGCCGGCGCCAGCGCTGCCCAGGCCAGTGCCCGTATCAATTTAAATTTTACCAGGATAACCGCACCTGTTTCCGGTTATATCAGTTCTATTCCTTATAAAATGGGAAGTCTTGTAGGAGATAATGATAATCAGGCACTGACTGTTTTATCTGAAACAAAACAGATGCATGTCTATTTCTCCATGAGTGAAAAGGACTTTATGGATTTTAAGGCTTCCTATACAGGTGCTTCACTGGAAGAAAAGCTTTCTAAAGTACCGCCGGTAGAACTGGTCCTTGCCGACGGGACCATCTACGGTCAAAAAGGTAAAGTTGAATTGGTGGAAGGCTCTTTTGACAAGGAGGCAGGTGCGATCAGTTTCAGGGCGTCCTTCCCCAATGAACACGGACTCTTGCGCTCGGGCAACACCGGTAAAATCCGTTTATTCGGGCAGGCAGTCCATGGCATTTTGATCCCGCAGGGCGCCACCTTTGAAATTCAGGACAAGACCTTTGCCTTTTTATTGACGGACAGTAATAAAGTTAAAAGTGTCCCGGTACAGATCGCCGTTAAAAAAGGCAATTATTATGTATTAAGCGAAGGGCTCAAGCCAGGCGACAAGATCGTATTGCAGGGCCTTGACAGATTGAAAAACGGCATGCAGATCGTACCAGAAGCTGTATCCATGGACAGTCTGACAAAAGCCAATCCGTATTAAAAAATTATTTAAGCAGTTCACTGCCCATTTTTAAAAACAAAAAGACAGCTGACTATAATGAAAGTTTTGACAGCAGAATAAGATAAACCTGCCTTAAATTACCGGCGGTGGCCGGTGGGTTTGCCCCCGGCATAATCCGGTGATTTAAGGTTCCCGTTCCGGTAATTCAATTGGTAGCAGCCGCATGCTGGCTGGATCATGCGCCTATTGCTTAGGGAAAAATTAATATTTTTCCCTAAGCCGGGAAGCTATTGCCTTAAACCAAGCCTTATGCAATAGATTATAAGCATGCATAAAGATAAATGGCATTAAATAGAATTGAATCGTATTGAAGCAAATAGCTTCCGGTAAATCTTCACCTGCACAACACTTTCCGTCAGAGGGTCAACAATCCCCGCATTTAACCATGTTTAAAAAATTTATTGAAAGACCGGTTTTATCGACCGTCATATCCATACTTCTTGTCCTTGTGGGCCTGATTGCCCTGTTTACCCTTCCCATCACACAGTTCCCGGATATTGCGCCTCCTACGGTTCAGGTAACCGCCTCCTATCCGGGCGCAAATGCGGAAGTCGTCGCGCGTTCTGTTGCTACACCTATCGAAGAGGCCGTAAACGGCGTAGAGAATATGACCTATATGACGTCTAATTCTTCCAATGACGGCACCATGACCCTGAATGTATATTTCAAGCAGGGAACGGATCCGGACATCGCCGCCGTAAACGTTCAAAACAGGGTATCCAAGGCGACCAGCCAGGTTCCCCAGGAAGTTATACAGGCGGGCATCTCCACCCAAAAACAGCAAAACAGTATTATCATGTTTTTGGCCCTGTCCAGCAAGGACAGTAGCTACGATGAAGCTTTTTTGCAAAACTACATTAAGATCAACCTGATACCTCAACTGCAGCGTATTGAAGGTGTGGCACAGGCACAGCCATTTGGCAGCAGGGATTATTCCATGCGGATCTGGCTGAAGCCCGACCGGTTGAACGCTTACGGACTCTCCCCGCAGGATGTCACAAAAGCCATCCAGAATCAAAGCCAGGAAGCGGCCCCGGGAAGACTGGGACAGAGTTCAGGTGAGGTATTTGAATATGTATTAAAATACCGGGGGAAACTCAGCCAGGTTTCCGATTATGAAAACATTGTGGTAAAAACCGGCAATGACGGGGCGCTGATCAGATTAAAAGATGTCGCCAGAGTGGAACTCGGCTCCTTTACGTATTCTTCCAACAGTGCCTTAAATGGCAAACCCACATCAGGTATTGCCATTTACCAGACAGCCGGTTCCAATGCCAATGATATCCTGACAGAAATCGAGCGTCAGACAAAGGCCTTCTCCAAAGATCTTCCGGAGGGGATTTCCATTACCACGATGTATAACTCTAAAGAATTTTTGGACAGCTCGATCCATCTGGTCGTAGAAACCCTGATTGAAGCTTTTATCCTGGTATTTATAGTGGTATTTTTATTTCTGCAGGATTTACGTTCCACGCTGATCCCCGCCATTGCCGTTCCGGTGGCGATCATTGGCACCTTTTTCTTCATGAAATTGTTTGGGTTCAGCATTAACCTGTTAACTCTCTTTGCGCTGGTACTGGCCATTGGTATCGTAGTGGATGACGCCATCGTGGTAGTGGAGGCGGTGCACGCTAAAATGGAGACCACGAGCCTCACCGCAAGAAATGCCACCATTCAGTCCATGCGGGAAATTTCAGGGGCCATCATTTCCATTACCCTGGTGATGGCGGCCGTATTTATACCGGTGGGCTTTATGGAGGGACCGGCCGGTGTCTTCTACCGCCAGTTTGCCTTTACACTGGCCATCGCCATTTTGATTTCCGCGCTCAACGCGCTCACACTAAGTCCGGCGCTGAGCGCCCTGATCTTAAAAGGGCATGGCGATAAACAAACGGACCATGAGACGGGTATTGCCGTCAGCCATTCGGGGCAGAAAAAGCAAAAAAGAAGCTTAGGTAAGCGCTTCTTCAGGGCTTTTAATGCGGGCTTTACGGCGCTTACTGAAAGGTACCTTTCCGCCGTTCGGCTGCTGATAAAAAGAAAATGGCTGGCCATTGGTTTTTTGATCGCTGTTACTGGAGCTACCTGGTGGATGGCGCAGCGTACCCCCAGCGGGTTTATCCCCACTGAGGATCAGGGCTTCCTGCTTTATGCTGTCAATACGCCTCCCGGCAGTTCCTTAGCCACGACCCACAAAGCAGTGGAGCAGATTGACAGCATCGTGATGAGGCAGCCATTTACAGCAAATCACTACACCGTAGAAGGCCTGAACTTTATTTCCAATGCCAATGCGGCGCCCTACGCAGCCGGTTTTATCCGGATGAAAAAGCCAGAAGACCGCGGCCCGGTTAAAAGCTATGATCAGATAGCCGCCATGATGACCCAAAAGGTGGCCGCTGAAGTCAAAGGCGCCAGCGCCTTTTTCTTCACCTTCCCCACCATACAGGGATTCGGGAATGTCAGCGGTTTTGAGTTCATGCTGCAGGACAGAGCTTATGGCAGCCTGGGTAATCTGGATACGGTAGCGCACGCTTTTATCGGCGAGCTTATGAAGCGCAAGGAAATTGCGTATGCCTTTACTACTTACGCTGCGGGCAACCCGCAGTACGAACTGCAGATCGATGATGATAAAGCATTACAGTTGGGCGTTTCGGTGGGCGATTTGCTGCGGACCTTACAGGTTTACTACGGCAGTAGCTTTGTAGATGATTTTAACCGGTTTGGTAAATACTACAGAGTCATCGCACAGGCGGATATACCCTACCGGATGGACGAATCCTCTCTTAATGGTATTTATGTGAAGAGTACAGCGGGTAAAATGGTGCCTGCTAACCTTTTGGTGCATTTTAAAAGGACCTACGGCCCGGAAACCGTCACCCGTAACAACCTCTTTAATGCGGTGACCATTAACGGGGTGCCCACGCCAGGTTATAGCACAGGAGATGCCATTGAGGCGATTAACGAAACGGCAGCCAGTTTCCTGCCCAACAATTTCCATTATGAATGGACAGGAATGACCAGAGAAGAGATTAATTCCGGTTCGCAGATTATCCTGATTTTTATCATGAGCCTGATGTTTGTCTATTTCCTGCTCTCGGCCCAATATGAGAGTTATATCCTGCCACTGGCCATTATCCTGACCATACCGCTTGGCGTATTTGGGGTTATGGGCTTTATCAATCTGTTTGGCATTGACAATAACATTTATGTGCAGGTCTGTCTGATCATGCTGATCGGACTGCTCGCAAAAAATGCCATCCTGATCGTAGAATATGCGGTTCAGAGAAGAAAGGCAGGTATGCCCCTGGTCCAGTCCGCACTGGAAGCGGCCAGGTTGCGGCTGCGCCCCATCCTTATGACTTCCTTTGCCTTTATCGCAGGCTTATTACCGCTGATGCGGGCGACAGGCGCCTCCGCTTTAGGGAACCGTTCCATTGGTACCGGTGCCGTAGGAGGTATGCTTTCAGGCGTATTACTGGGGATCTTTATTATTCCGGTGCTCTATGTGATTTTCCAATTCCTGCAGGAAAAAGTTTCAGGGCCTGCAGCTAAAAAGAGGGCATCTGCGGTAACTGCTGCAGCCAACGGTACTGCACAAAGTATAGAAGGGATCCACCAGAAGAAGGATATCACCCTATAAGATTAAGCGAAAAACAATTTACACATAAAATGATTTATTCCATGGACATATATAGAAATTATCGTTCTGATCAGTGGCAAAAGGCAGTTCCTCGTTCAGTGGGGACGATTATTCGGCTACTGCTGCTACTGGCCCTGATTGCCTTATGGGCGGGCTGTAAGACACCCGCCACGGTTGAAAGCAGTATCACCCAAAAACCGCAGGTAATCCCTGCCGGGTATACATCAGCCACAGCAGGCTCAACGACCGGTTTAAGAGACAGTCTTCAAGATCTTGACACCGCAAGTCTTGCGGGCATTCCCTGGGAAACTTTTTTTCAGGATACCAGTCTCAAAACACTGATCCGCCAGGGTCTGCTTTATAATTATGATTTGCAAAGAGCGATCAACCGACTGGATATCGCAAGAGTGAATTTAAAACAGGCAAAACTGCTCCAGCTGCCTACCCTAGCGATTTCGGCAGAGGCCAGTTCGCTCCGGTTTTCAGATAATGGGCTGACAGGACAAAGTATGGCAGGAGCGGCATCTACGCATCATTACGAGGATTATTCCCTGCAGGGGCAGCTCTCCTGGGAAGCGGATATCTGGGGTAAAATCAAGCACCAGCAAAAATATGCTTTGCAGGATTATCTGAGGACCGCTGAAGCGGCTAAAGCCGTCCGCACAGGGCTGATTGCCGAAATAGCCACAGGGTATTATAACCTGCTCATCCTGGAAAAGCAATACCAGGTAGCCACTTCAAGCCTTATCCTGGCAGACAGCACCCTTGAGCTTACCCGGCTTCTTAAAACCGCTGGCAAGACCAACCAGCTTTCCGTACAACAAACGGCGGCACAACGGGAAACTGTGGCGCTGTTGCTACCTGAGCTGGAAGATCAGATTGCGGCACAGCAAAATGCCCTATTGGCGCTGACCGGTAAAATGCCCGGAAGCATCGGTGACCATGGGGAACTGGACCGGGTAGCTTTACCAAAACAGATCAGTACAGGGGCTCCTGCCGACCTGCTGAACAACCGGCCGGACGTCCGAAGTGCCGAGCTCGCACTTAAAATGGCCATCAGCAAGATCGGAGTGGCTAAAGCCAGTCTCTACCCGTCGCTGCGAATCACGGCAGCCGGCGGTGTAGAATCCCTAAAAGCCAGTAGCTGGTTTAATCTCCCGGCATCTTTATTTGGCATGGTTGCGGGCAGCGTTTTGCAACCGGTACTACAGCAAGGGGCGTTGAGAAGAGATTATAAAGTGGCGCAATTAGAAAAAGAGGAGGCCGTACTGATGTTCAGGGCATCGGTTCTGAATGCTGTAGGTGAAGTAAGCGATGCCCTGACGCATTATCAGCAATTAAATATCCAGGCCGCCATGGCCAGCCGTCAGGTAGACACTTTACAGCAGGGCGCTGAAAACGCCTCCCTGCTGTATAAAAGCGGTTTGGCTAATTATCTGGAGGTCATCAGTGCACAAAATAATGCCTTGCAGGCACAGCTCAACCTGGCTTCTATTCATGGCAGGCAACTGATCGCAGCGGTGAATATATACCGAAGCCTTGGAGGAGGTCGGGGACAAGAGTAAATAGGACATATAATGACCCTTCCACAGGCGGAATTCAAAGCCGGTGGCAGGTGCAGGCACTGGCAGGTTATTTTTAAGGCCGTCTTCGATGCTGACCGCACAGCCCTTCACAGTCGTATGTTTCCTTGGCATTGCTGAGCAAAAACTGACCAGGTTTACTTGGGCTTTATACAGTTTTTTTTTAGCATGTTTAGTATCTATAAAAAGATGCCGCCAGGACCGGTTGGAATAATTACACAGGCGGCATCCATCTTTTGAAAGCAGGTGTTTTATCAATGCTCACTTTTTACTTTTTACTTTTTAAATTTTAAACTTTTAAACATTATTTACAATGGAAAAAATATTCACCCCATTTGAAAAAAATGGACTTCGGCTTAAAAATCATATTGTCATGGCACCCATGACCCGTTCGCGCGCCTTGAATAATATCCCCAATCAGCTGATGGCTACTTATTACAGGCAGCGTTCACAGGCAGGTCTTATTATTACTGAAGCTACGGCCATTAGCCCGGATGCACTGGGCTATACGAGGACACCGGGTATTTTCAGCACGCAGCAGATTGCCGGTTGGAAGTTATCAACAGAAGCCGTGCACACGAATGGTGCAAAGATTTTTTTACAACTGGTGCATTCCGGCAGGATCGGCCATGTTGATAACCTTCCTGTAGGGGCCAGGCTGGTAGGCGTGTCTGATATCAGGGCGCAAGGCCAGATATTTACGGATACGCGACAGATGCAGCCCTTCTCCCAGCCCAAGGCACTGCTTACGTCAGAAGTGGAAAAGGTGATAGAAGATTTTGTAACAGCCGCCCGTAATGCTGTCCAGGCAGGCTTTGACGGAGTAGAACTCCACAGTGCCAATGGCTATCTGATGGAACAGTTCTTAAATCCGCATATCAATAACCGGACAGACCGTTTTGGTGGAAGTATTGAAAACAGGGCCCGTTTCGTGCTCAATGTGGCGGAGAAAATCAGCGCGGCCATTGGCAAAAGCAATGTAGGTGTCCGCTTCTCCCCCTACTCCACTTTTAACGACCTGCCGGCATATGACAGACAGGAAGTTCACGAAACCTATCAATATCTGGCAGAAAAATTAAATGAAATCGGCGTGGGTTATATTCATCTGGCACTTAATCCTGACGCGGACCCGGCGACTTATCAGGTGGTCAGGGAAAAGTTTACCGGCAACCTGCTTTATTGTAACGGACTCGACCTGCAAAGTGCGGAAAAAATCCTCCAAGAGGGCCGTGCGGACCTGGTCGGTTTTGGCAGGCACTTTATCGCCAACCCTGATCTGGTCACCCGACTGCAGCAAAACGAAAAGTTAGCACAACCAGACTTTGAGACCTTCTATTCTAATGGAGAGAAAGGTTATATTGACTACTCCTTTTTGAACCAGGTTATTTAAGTCCATAGTTATGCCGGCTTTTAATACGCTTGAGCCTCGACTTATATTTGCCATTGCTTCAGGTGAGCAAAATTATCACGAAGGCAAAAAAGGGTTAGGCTCAAAATATAGCCAGAAGTTCAGAAAGTTTATATAGACCTGAAGTGCTTAATAAACAGCGGCGCATAAAATCCTTCCATGCAGAGACTTTATGCGCCGCTATTATATTATATTCTTATTTATTTTCTGGGCTTAATTGCGGGAAAACTCGTAATAAACATAAGCGGTCTGCCCGTCAACATCCACCGGTGATACCAGGGTAAAACCTTGTGGGGAAACATTGGTAATATCCAACAAATATCCCTGGGTTACTTTTTTAGCCTTCTGTCCGTCCAGTATCTTTAACTGAAATTTTTTCTGGCCACTTTCATCCGTTCTGACGGACCAGACGATATTACGCTTACCTGCATAACAGTCGCCATTATCCTGAATGGTGTAGGTACCATAACCGTTATGTGGTAAAGTCCATTGACTGCCGGTAAAGCAGTTGGGCGTTACATCATCAAAAACAGTTGTTTCCAGCTTGACCTTAGTGAGTATAGTAGCGGAGGTATTGCCGGCATCATTAAATGTTTCTTTGTGGGTACTGGAGGCTGTATTTACGCCCTCTACACGAACATCCGTCACGGTATAATTTCCGTTCAGATTAACTTTATCGATGGTGTGCGAAGTAGTGGAACAGGAAACAAAAAACAAAACGGCCACTGCCATAAGTAAGATCCCAAAATGTTTTTTCATGCTCTTAGTTTTAATATGTATTCTAATAATTTATTAATAAACGTATTATTATCAATAGATAATATAAATCCCCGGTCGTTTAATACCTGAGATAAGCATTTTTCCTAATGCAATTGAAGTGCCAAAATCAGAAGTAGACACTTAGCAGCGGCCACTACCAGCTGGCCCTGGCTGATGGACTGATGTCCATTGAAGCAAATTCGCCCGAAAGATATTTATAATATCCCGTCATGGCGATCATGCCCGCATTATCCACACAGTATTGAAAATCAGGACGATATGTGGCAATACCTAAAGATTGACCCAACTCATCCAGGGCAGCCCGCAGTCCTTTATTGGCACTGACGCCTCCTGCAATGCAAACGTGCTTTATGCCGGTTTGCTGGATGGCTTTTTTTAATTTTTTAATTAAGACTTCTATTATGGTATGCTGAATGGATGCCGCCAGGTCCTGTAAGTTTTGCTGTACAAAGTCCGGGTCCTGCTGGATTTGTTTTTGCAGAAAATAAAGGACCGAAGTCTTTACGCCGCTGAAGCTAAAATTAAGCCCGGGGACCTGTGGCTTGGCAAAAGTAAAAGCCAGTGGATTTCCCTGCGCGGCATATTTATCAATGAGCGGCCCCCCGGGATAAGGCAGTCCAAGGATCTTGGCTGTTTTATCAAAAGCTTCACCTGCTGCATCATCTATGGTTTCTCCGAGGACTTCCATATGCAAAGGGCTGGTGGCCTTAACGATCTGAGTATGACCGCCGCTTACGGTCAGGCATAAAAAAGGAAATTCCGGCTTTGGCTCGCCTATAAGATTGGCCAGTACATGCGCCTGCATATGATGCACGCTGATCAGGGGCTTATTTAAGGCGAGGGCGGTTGATTTTGCAAACTGGGTACCCACTAGAAGGCTGCCGATGAGCCCTGGTGCTTGGGTAAAGGCGACAGCGTCTATTTGTGACAGGGAAACGCCTGATTCTTTGATCGCCGTATCCACGACGGGAACAATATTTTGAATATGTGCCCTGCTGGCGAGTTCAGGAACAACCCCGCCGTATTTTTCATGGACTTTTTGTGTAGCGATAATATTGGAAAGGATCTTGCCGTCCCGGCAGATCGCCGCGCTGGTTTCATCACAGGAACTTTCAATTCCAAGTATGGTTATGGGTGTTGACATTATTTTTAAACTCCTTGAGAATAGCAAAATTAGTTCAAAGAGGCACCAATTACCAAAATTATTACAAGGCACGGAAAAGTTGCGTGATCTTAGTTACTGCGGATGGCTACTACCGGGTTTAAACGGGCGGCAATGGTGGCTGGTATAATGCCCGAAAGAACACCCAAAATGATACAAATGGAAAAGGCCAGCACGATAATACTACCTGCAATGACAATCGGAAACGGCAGGACAGCGCTTAAGGCCAGGGATAACAGCCAGACCATGAACAGGCCTAACAGGCCGCCGATAATACATAAGAAAGCGCTTTCTATGAGAAACTCCGTCAAAATAGTCCGGCTTTTGGCGCCAATCGCCTTTTTAAGGCCGATCTGGCTACGGCGTTCCCTGACTGTTACAAACATAATATTGGCAATTCCGAATCCCCCCACTAAGAGGGAAAGACCCGCAATAACCCAGCCTCCAATATTAAGCGAAGCGAATACCTTGTCGATTTGTTCTCTGAACAGGTTAATATCATTCAGCGCAAAATTATCCTCTTGTGTAGGGCTCAACCGTCTGACCTGGCGCATAAGCCCTCTGAGCTCATCAATGAGTGCCGAATTAGGGACACCTTCTTTACCCTTTACAAAGATCTGCGGACTTAGTTTGTCCGCATTATAGATGCTGGCAAAATAATTATAGGGGATCAAAATACTTTCATCAAACTGGAAGATATTGATCATCTGGCCCTGTTTTTTAATCACGCCGATCACATTGACCTTTTTGCCATCAACACTGATCTTTTTGCCGATTGCCAAATCAGGGCGTTTAAACAATTGCGTGGCCACTTCCTGCCCGATAACGGCGACAGCCACTCCCCTTTTAAATTCACTGGGGTTTATGTATCGGCCATATTCTATTTCTACAGTCTGCACTAAATTAAATTCTTCAGAAGTGCCATAGACATTCCCGCTGTATGTATTGTCTTTATAAGTCAGGTTACTGTTTGTATTATTCAGGTAATACATATGTTCAGCGTAACCTGTATTTTTCTTCAAAAATTCGAATTCGCTGTATTTGACTTCCGGCCGGTTAATGAATTTCCACCAGGGATAATCACTGGTATTGAGAAATTCCCATTTTCCGACCTGAACGGTATTGGAGCCAAGCTCATTCATATCGGACTGTACCTTTTGCTTAAGGCTGTTGACCAGGGCAAGGACACCGATTATGCAGAAAATCCCTATGGTGATGCCAAACAGGGATAAAAAGGTTCTCAGTTTGTTCACCTTTAGCTCCTGAAGGGCCATCAGAAAGCTATTCCATAAGATTCTTAATAATTTTTGCATAATTAACCCCCCAAACCTACAGTAAAAATAGCTGTTCCGTTTAAAATCCTGGATTTTTTGGATGGATGGAACATACACAGGTTATTTGGTTCACCGCCCTATTTTTTTTCTAATAATTTTTTGGATATAAAAATTATTAGATTACTTTTGCATCCCGCTGACGAAGTAAAGCAGCAATCGGGGCGTAGCGTAGCCCGGTCATCGCGCCTGGTTTGGGACCAGGAGGTCGCAAGTTCGAATCTTGCCGCCCCGACAAAATGAAAAATCAAAATGGCTTAAAAGCCCGTAAACTCTAGGTTTTACGGGCTTTTTTAATTTTTACAATTCAATAAATGCAAATTAAAATCAACCATTACGGAATCAACACAAAATTACGCAACGACTCCATTTAATTTCCCTTCATAATTGATACTAAAATTGATTTTGAGAATTCCCATCCATTGTAATTATCCAGCATGCTGATAACATTTTGAATGACACCATCATCTATATGATGGTTTCTGACGGGCATAGGCATCTTACAATTATAGCGAACCAAAGTGGATATTGCTGCCTTACAAACTTCTCAAAAGCTTTCAAGGACATCCACAATATATCCCGCATTATTTTTAATAGCCATGAAAAATTCGATTCTTTTTTTTCGGTAAATCCCTAATAATTATTGCGAAGAATCGGCATAAAATCCTAAATTACTGATTATCAATCAAACAATTTTATTTTCGCAAAAAAAATTTTGTTTTGGATAACCTATTTTTCATTTTAACATTTGAGTCCGCCTTACCTTAAGCATTAGCAAAGGATGATACCATGTGGTAATTTTAAATATTCAATTGGACAATCTACAGCTTAATAAAAAGAACCTTCGCTACAATGGTCGTCCGATTATTATTAATTATTCCAAAGAATCGGCGTTAAATTCTAAATTATTGATTATCAATCGAACAATTTTATTTTAGCAAAAAATATTTTGTTTTGGATAACCTCTTTTCGATTTTAACATTTGAGACCAACTTATCATATGCATTAGCAAAGGACGATACCATTGGAAATTTTAAATATTCAATTGGATAATCTGCAACTTAATAAAAGGAACAATCACCAAAATGGTCGTCCGATTATTGTTTCCTTTAGCCGATATTTGCGGAGTAACGGTTCCAGAACCAAAATTCTTATTGAAAGAAGAATGGTTAATGCAATTGGAGAAAACCTGCATATACTATTCGGAGTTCAAAAATGAAATCTTAGAGACAGCAGCAGAAGCAGAAGGGAAAAACACAAGAATGCTTTTATATTTTTTCGGGAGCCGCTTATATCATCTATTAAATGACTTAAGGTAGATCCATTCTAACGATCATTAGCACTCAAAGAATTAGACCGCCAACACCGTTAATTGGATGGAATCAAAATAGCTAATTAATCCAGCGCCACCAATATTTCAGTTAATTATAGCTGCTTTCGACTAGCCAATTCAGCCGCAATTGCTTTTACGTTATGTTCTGTCAAGGAATAAAAAGCCATTATAACCAGAGAAATCAGGCAGCAGATAGCCGTAAGAATACTTATCAAAAGTTTTTCCATTTGCAAAGTAATTCAAGCCTGATCCACTAGCGATTTATCCTAGCCAGAAAAATAAAGCAACAAGCCTGTCATGGCCGTGCCCAGCGTCCACCCTATTTTTTGTGACATAGAGGAAGAAGAAAAGATCACAACGGATATCCTTTTGCCGGTCTGCAGTTCATGAAAATCCACAATATCCGCAAACATATTCCATAAAAGTGGGAACACATAACCTGCGTACACAGAAATAAGACATTGCAGACACAAGACTGACAGGACATTAGGTAAATAATAATTACGCTGCTAGAATCCGTGGGCTCCCTGTTTGCCGTTATTTTGCAGGATTTGCTTCATCTGGGCAAATCATACCAACGTTTCAGATCAAAGAACCTGTGGCCTAAGGTTGAACTTCCTATTCTTTATGGGGTGTTCAGAGGTCAATCTTTTTTGCCTTGCTGGCATTTTCAACATGCAAAAACTTTCAAAATGGAGAATTCGCTACTTCCCCTTTCACTACAGTTCTTAACAGGGTTTATCGGCTTGCTGTATAAAAGAAGCTGCCGCCACTACCCTTCTAAACCTATTATTTGGTAGGAAAAATTTCTAACTTCATCATCCAAAGACCATCTTGCGGCAGATGGTGAATTATGGGTCTCAAAAATGCATATTTAAGAAATCCGTAATTTCGACCCGAAGAAATGGAAAATTGCCAGGTGAATAGAAAATTAAACAGCCCTTCAGATTATCATCTGCTAAATGCCACAACTTTATCCGTCGGATCAAAAAATGTTTTAAATTTGAAAATTGATCCATGATCTTATTGGTAAAACGGCCAGTAATTACATGATCCTCAAACGATTAAAACAATGACCCATGTCGTTTTATTTTATATATTACCATGATCGTTGTCTTAAATAAATCTATAACCTTGAAAAAATTAATCAAAAGAACCCTTTTTCGCACTTTAGGCCAGGAAAATTATCTTCAATTTTTAAACCGTGGATTTTATTTTGCTTATTCATTAGGCTTGCTGAAAAAGGACAATGCCTATCAATACAATTACTTTGTCAAACATTTGATTAATAAGGGAGATTATGTGTTGGATCTAGGCGCCAACCTGGGATATTTCGCCAAAATATTTTCAAAAATTGTGGGCTCAGAAGGAGAAGTCATCTGTATTGAGCCGGTCCGGCCTTTTTTTCGTGTCCTGAAAAAATGCATTGGCAACAGAAGAAATGTCGTACTTTACAATTATGCATTAGGAACGGAAAATAAGATGATAAAAATGGTGGTTCCTAAAATGGATGGTTATTTAAGAACGGGGCTTGCCCATGTACCCACCAAAGAAGAGCTGGAAAACAAGAACCAATATGAATTCAATGTTGAAATGGTCAAAGGCAGTGAACTCCTGCAGAACCTGCCGCACCTGAATTATATAAAATGCGATATTGAGGGTTATGAGGAGTTTGTTTTGCCCGATCTTCAATGTATTATTGAAAAACACAAACCCATTATTCAATTAGAAACCTGGGGTGAGCACAGAGCTTCCGTGCTGCATTTGTTAACTGAGTTGGGTTATATCCCTTTTGGGCTGATTAATAATAAACTGACAAAAAAAATAGATACCATGCATTACGCCGGTGACTTTTTACTTGTGCACGAGTCAGGTGAAGATCAGCTTATTTCAAAATTGCAATTAAATAATTTAATCGCAGTCTGATACCAACACCATACTTAATCGGCGTCCATAATGGTTTTATCCATGCTTGAGGGCAAAAACTGCTCAATGGGAGCATCCGGTTTCCTTTCAAAATAAAGATTGGGCAGGACAATCTTATATTCCTTATTATTTTCCAGGTCCCGCCAATGCACAATAAAATTCACGTCCGCCTTTTGCAACACGAAGCCTTTGCTTTTTTGTTGAACGATAAACTCCGCAAAATCCCTGGAAAACTGAATCACCCTTATTCCTTTATCATTCAGGCACCCACCTTCCACTATTTTTAATGACTGTCCGCTGACTAACCGGTCTATATGCCACTGGATGCCTTTAAAATGGTTCAGATAGATTTGCTTCATCGTCAGGGGAACGAGAATATCTTTTGCCGGCTGGTACACTTGACAGTCTTCGACCCTTTCCATATCAGGTACTGTTATACCCTCTAAATAATCACCATTCAAATATAGGTTCAGGTGGGTCTTCGCCCTGGTCATTCCGACATATAGATCCCGTCTTTGTTCGTCCGTGCTTATTGTCAAGTCCTGCAGTAACATAAAAACATGGTCAAATTCCTTACCTTTTGCTTTATGGATTGTCGACACATAAATTGCCTGACCGGTAGTTGAATAAAAATCCTCTAACCTCGATTCTTCGATAAAGACCTTCAAATCGGTTTTATATTTTTTCTTTGGATTGGTCCTCTCAAAATCCTTGATCAATTGCTGGCATAAATTTAATTTTGAGCTTCTCTGGAATTTATTATTTAAAACGCTTTTCGCTTCCTGCCACCGATCCTCATCAATGATTACCGTATCTGTCTCAAGGCCGAGCTGTTCCAAAAAATAGCGCACCTCCGCCATCATCTCAAGTTTAAACAGGTTATTGGTCTGAATAAGCTTTGCCGGCAAGCCTGCCATCAGTAACTGGCCTGTAATCTGGAGCGCCTCATCATTTGTTTTAGTAAGCACACAGGCAGTGCCAGAAAGTTCAGCCTTCAAGACATCTTCTACCAGTGGCATAATCAGGTAGCGACTCTTGTAATGGACCAGTTTCAGATTCCCGTTGTCAGACCCTGCAGCTAATACGGGAGTCCGCTTTAATCGGTGGCTGATGGTTTCTGCAAACTGATTCGTAAATGACACTAATTTTGGGCTACTCCGGTAGTTTTCAACCAGCTCGTATTGCTTTGCACCGGGCCGTGCTGTAAATTCTTCCATATACGCAGCACTGGCACCTCGGAAGCCATAAATATTTTGATCATCGTCGCCCACCAAAATGACACGCATACCTTCATTTTCGTCGATAAGCGCGTTTATCAGCTGGTACTCGTGCTCATCCATATCCTGGGCTTCATCAATAACCATAACGGCTTTTGTTATCTGGCTTTGTTCCACTTCGCCACTTTTAATTTTGCTGGTGGCCATTTGAACGACATTTTTAGCTTCATCGAGATTACCTATTTTCCCAAGCAAATCAAAGGCATATGCGTGGAAGGTTTTAATGTCGATATATGCAGCAGCGCTGCCTACCAGGCTGACCAGCCTTTTTTTGAGTTCCGTGGCAGCGGCCCTGGAAAAAGTAAGCATTAATAACTGCTCATGCTTTACATCTTCCATAAGGAGCAAGGCGGCCAGTTTATGCACCAAAATGCGGGTTTTGCCACTGCCCGGACCGGCCGCCACGACAATATACTTGGTTTTATGATCCTTTATGATAGCAAGCTGCGAAGGAGACAGTTCCCCGAATAACTGCTTGAATTTCGCTCCGGTAATTTTACGGTTTAGTTCCCCCGCCTTGCTTCCGGGGAAGTATTTTCTTAAAAACGCGTCATAATTCAGTTGAAAATAGTCTTCCGTAAACAGTAAAGCTCCCTTATAGTCCTCCACCATTTTAGCAGCGTATTCACCGATAATATGAATTTGCTGCACCCTGTTTTCATAAAACTGATGCAGGCTTTGATAATCCTGGCTGGTAAAGCGTTTTTTATTATCCTTTTCCAGCCTTTCAATGGTAAGGCCGTTATAAGTCACCATAAAACCACCATCGATCTTGATAGCTTCAATTTTGGACAGATAAAACAGCGCATCCTCTATATCTGTGACAGAAACGGTTCGTTCAAACAGGTGCACCTCCGCTTCATAAGCTGATTTTAATTCATGAACTGAAAATTCCACCAGCACTTCGGTATTGGAAGCGCTCGCGGCCGCTGGCACGGCTTTCAGCCGATTATATAAAAACCGGGAAATAAACCCTGCCAGTTCATGGCGCTTTTCCATTTTTTCCCGCAGAACTTCGCGTGGCTGCAATAATAATATGGATAAGTTATATGAGCTGCCACCGACAGATTTTCTTTTGATCCAATGCCGGACGGCCCAAAAATTAAGTAAAGTTCTTATCCTGGCCGGACTGACCTGCGAACAGCCAAATTGTTCAGCCGCTCCATTTAATTGTTTAATATGAAAGGTCTCCACCTTTTCAAGAGTGGATAATGTGGAAAGCAGAAACTGTTCTATTTTACCATATGTCTCCAGTATTTCCAACGAACGGTTTTGCCGATCTTTACTTTTAATAAATGCGGTTAAATCCCGGCTGTCGGCCAGTATTTTTTCTTCTCTAAGTAAATGAACAATACGAATGACCGCTTCTTTGGCAATACCTAAATGATCACTTATATAATCTATCCGGGATTCTGCGCTGTCCTCCTCCATCTGTTGTCTGCTCCTGGAGGAAAACAGTTTTTTGATAATTCTTATGGCATCCTCTTTTTGTTCCGGATCAAACCTTGAAGACTTTTCAATAATGTCAATCGCCTGCTGTGCGGTCTTCAGTTGTATACTGCTGGCAAAAATCCTTGGCATGTTTTGTCCCCGGGTTAGAAATCCCGCATTTTCCAGGCTGGCAATAGCAGTTCGTACTCTGGTCTCAATATCTCTGACATTTTCCTCCCAGCCGGCTTTTCTCGCTATTTCAAGTGCAGAATTGGATACAGTGGACCTAAAACGGGTCAGCTCCTTAATGGCCTTCCAGACTTGCTGGATCTCCTTAATGGTTAGTTTTGTCTGGTTCAGCAACAGTAAATGCTGGCTCAGGTCTTCCTCATTATACAGCACATAACAATTGGCATTTAACCCTTCATCCCGTCCGGCCCTACCGGCTTCCTGCACATAATTTTCAAGTGAATCCGAAATCTCATAGTGGATCACCATTCCCACGTCTTTTTTATCGACGCCCATACCAAAGGCAGAAGTCGCCACCATCACATCGACAGCCCCTTCTAAAAATGCATTTTGATTTTCCGTCTTTTCCTGTACCTGCATTTTGCCATGGTAAGCCCTTGCGTTAATGCCGTCTTCCAAAAGCATGGCAGCCAGATCATTTGCTTTGCGTGTCCTGGATACATAAACAATCGTGGGACATTTTGCCTCCATCACCAGATCCCTGAGTTTCTGGTAACGTTGCGTATCTGTTTCTACTGGGATCACCTCATAACGAAGATTCCGCCTTGACGCACTGGCTGTAAAAACCTCCATTTCTATACCCAGGTGCTCCCTAAAGTAATCCCTGATATCGTCTATTACATTTCTTTTGGCAGTGGCAGAAAAACAGGAAACCGGGATCGGGGCTTCAAGTTCCTTTTTTAGCCTAAGTTGTTTAATAAAGGGACCTATATAAGTATAATCGATCCTGAAATCCTGTCCCCAGGCAGAAAAACAGTGCGCCTCATCTATCACAAAACGAATGATTTTCCGATGCAGCAGCAAACGCTCCATCGTCCTGGACCTGAGCGACTCGGGAGATATATACAAAATAGATGCGGAACCGTCCTCTATTCTCCTCAGTGACTCGGCCCTCGCTATAGGATCCAGCAAGCCATTGATCATCACCCCTTCGGTGATATTATACTGTTCCAGGTTATCCACCTGATCTTTCATGAGCGATTGTAAGGGCGAAATCACAACAGTCAATCCTTTGACAGCGTCTGCGCCCATCAGGGCCGGCAACTGAAAAGTAATGGATTTACCGCCACCTGTTGGAAAAACCGCCAACAGGGATTTATTGTCCACGGCTGCCTGGACGGCCAGTTGTTGCAGCGGCTTGCCATTATAACTTCTGAAGGACTCAAAGCCAAATAAGCGTTTTAACCCCTTGTGTATATCCCAGGCCGCATCGCAATAGGCACAGCCCGCTACACATGGTTTGCTTCGCAATAAATGCAGGATTCTTTTGACCTCCGGATAGTTTTTCAGTACCCAGGGAGGCGTTATAGAATACCGGTCCTGCACGTGAATAAGTGCCAGGCAATAGGCCAGCGAGACCGGATAGGACTGGATCATTTGCTCAAGATCTGCATTATGGCAGACCTTACCTTTAAATACCTCTCCGATAAGTCTTGTGAGCAATGCGGGATCCACGGCCTGTTCTGGCAAATAGCTCAGGAACCGGAAAAAGCCGGCAAATTCCCTGGTATTACCGAGCAATCCAATATAAATCTGCTGCAGGTCAGCAAGAAGTCTCTTAAAAGCATTCACCTCATCGTAAAACAAGTCCCTGGCCTTTTTAGCATCATTTAGAGGATTATTCAACTCCTCTGTCTGCAACTTATCATCTTTCACCAACGCATGGTAAGGATTTTTAGGAAAAAGCAAAGGGGAAAGTAAAAGCGTGTCTATTATACCGGCTTCATTAATCTCAGCTTCTGACATGGCCGAACTTAAGTACCGGAGATCATGTTGCAGGATATTATGTCCGCATATATAATCGCTGCCGGTTATAAACTGTATAAATCCCTTTATAGACGGGTGGTGATATTGACCGCCGCCCTCTTTTACCGCGCCGATATCGAGGACTATTTCTCCCTGTGGGGCAATTTCGGTATCAATAAATGTGATTTTGCTCATTGGGAACTATAACACTGCGAACATTATATAAGTGTTCATATAACTTTTATGTAGTATATTGCTTTAAGGCCGGTTGTATAAATACCTTTTCGTTTTAAAAAGAAAATCCATCTCGGATTAAGCCGGGCGGCACAAAACTATCCTAAGCAAACCTCTCCTCGGTTAATCTTTGTCAAAAATAAGGCTTTTCTGGTTTTTGTAGGGCCGCGGTGATCCACAACTTGACGCTCTCAATACCGGTTATTGCGATAACCTTCCCTACTAATGAATGGGAAAACTTATATTCCTTTAAATTGATGACTAGGTTTTTCCTTGAATTATGGCCGGATGCTTTATTGAAATTTTCATTGAAGGCTTCTTTTCATAAATGCTTATGCACAAGCCGGATAAAAGAATGAAACCTCTTTGACAGCTAATCATAACGATACCCAGCCAAATAAACGAACAAGTCATTTTTGAGCTGGGTATCGAATAATTTTGATGAATGCACTCATCAATTTGAACGACTGGATAGTCGGACATGATCAAACGCAAATGCGGTCCTGTTAAATCATTATAGGTCTTTTAAGCCTTTGCCGGCCAGTATATGTGACTTATATTGTTCAATGCGGCTTATAACTGTCTTTTCCTGCTTTGGTGCACTAAAATAAAGCAGATAGCCCCTTTGACGTCCAGGCGTTAATGCCTTAAAGGCCTGGTGCAGCTTGGGCTCCTTCTTAAATACGCTTTTTAGACTGTCCGGTACCGGATAATCCTGCGTTTTTTTTCTGGGAACGGTTATTCCTGCTTCTTCCACTGCTATTGCCTCATAGATTAAAGCTTTAATAATTGATCGCTGCGATTTGATGGTTTTCACATCCGTAAACCGCAACTGCCTGGCAGCCTGGACCTGGTCAGATTGTTGTATCAGCAATCCTTCTTTGTTTGAAAGCAGGGCACCTTTAAAGAAAAGCAATGCACAATAATGTTTAAAATCGTGAATCAGTACGATATTGCGGCCTTTTTGCGTGTAACAGGGCGTTCTCCATTTGAGCGTTTCTTCAAGACCGGTGGATAAGACGATTTCTCGTAAAATGGCTACATGCTTTTGCCACGGAGATTCTTTTTCAAAATACAAGGCAACATCCGGGTTCATCAGGTGAAAATTTTAGTTTAAAGATAATTGAAGTTTTCTGTTCACCGGCAGATACACTAAGGATAAAATCATCAATACGGCTAACAATAAAGCAGGTAAAATTTTAATCAGGCTTGGTTCGGTGGCCAGATGCGAATAGATCGCACCGACGATTAAAAAGAAAATGCCTGCATAAGCCCACTGTTTGGCCATCCGAAGGCCTGGTACCAACAAAACAACCGTGGCGATTATTTTCAAAACGCCCAGTAAACTCATCAGGTACAAGGGATAACCAAGTGCAGTCATCATATCACCGCCACCAACGCCGTCGGAGGTATGTAATAGTTGAACAAGGCCGGTAGAAAAGAGGCCGAGGGCCAACCAAATGGTGGCCACCCAATAAATGATTTTTTTTAGCTTTTCCATAATTTAAATTTTGATTAATTGGACAATGGCAGATTTGAGGGATTTTTAATTAAGTTCTTTTTGCATCAGCGCTTCCAGCCTGTCATGGGCTTTACTAATACCACTGGCGAAGGGCATTTTCAGCATCTGGTCCCTGAGTTCTCTGGTACGGTAAATCATTTGCATTCTGAGTTCGCTCTCGTATTCATTGATGGGGATAAAATCAAGAAATTCCAGCTGTGGCGCGAAAGGGGTATTGAGCATCTCAAAGGTGCGGATGATCTGTTTATTTGGCGTCACCCCATGAATCGTGCCCATGGCCTGAAATACAATTTCACCTTCAGCGTTCCTTGTCTCAAACTGGTATTTACCTAAGGGGTGGTTTTCCAGCACAAGAACCTGGGTGCCCATCCACTGCCCCAGCAGTTCCGGCATGGAAAAGGCTTTAAAGAGCATTTCCACCGGTAAATTAAATTGCCTGGTGACAAGCAGTTGCTGCTCTGCTTCTTTTGCATTAACTTTCGTTTTAAGTTCCATTTTATACATTTTATGGGTTAAATAATTATTGACAGAATATAGGTTGGCTGCTTCTGTCTGGAGTCTAAGCATCCTTATTGCCGGCTTGTTTCTCATCCTCTTTTCTGGCTTCTTTTTCCTGGTAATTTTTCATTACCTTCTCCAACTGGTCAAATCGCGCTTCCCACATCTTGCGGAAAGGCGTTAAAAAATCATCCACTTCCTTCATTTTTGCTGCATTTACATAATAAAAAATTTCGCGGCCATCCTTCGTGCTGGATAAAAGTGCACACTCCTGCAGGATTGCCAGATGTTTGGATATGGTTGGCCTTGCTGCCTCAAAACCGGCAGCAATGGCACCAGCGGTCATGGATTGCGTCGCAACCATCAATAAGATGGCTCTCCTTGTAGGATCCGCCAGTGCCTGGAAAACATCACGTCTTAATTTCATGGTTGACTTGTTTTATTTTTAAATCCGTAGCTATTTGACTACAAATATAAGCGTAGCCATTTAACTACCCAAATTTATTTTAGAAAAAACTTTTATTCCGGAACTTTTTTAAACCGTTTTAATTAAAAAAGGGCTTCCCTGTGCATCGTAACTGATTGATTACAATGCAAAGGGAGGGCCCTTAGGCGCCATAAAATAAATTTATGTCTACCGCTTTAAATATCCATTCTTTTGAATTTAACTCAGCCGGACAACAGCGCGCGTGCCGCTGGGCAGTTTAGCATTCCACATTTCATCAATAGCTTCCAAGGAATATTCCTTTGTAGCTAGCGTCAGTTTGCCAGCTGCGGCTAACTGGAAAAATGTAGGCAGGATTTCCTGCAACAGTTGACCGATGTCCCGTTTAGACCAGCTGCCCAGGCCAGAGCCTGTCAGAATCAGGGGCGTACTGCGAAGGATACTGGAAGACAAGGTAATGGTATCGCCTGTCATACCACCAATTGAAACAAAACGCACCGGATGGCTTAGTTCCCCATCCCCATTAAGGCCGTTCAATATATCTATTGCTGTAGGGCCCCATAAATAATCCAATATAATATCTATGGGTATATTCGCTTGTTGGTGGCGGATCGCCTCTGTGAGCGCTCCGATTTCTGAAGTGAGCGTCAGCCACTGATCTGCACCCAGTGCCTGGAGCTCCGGCCAGCTGTCCGGATTTCTGCCGGTTACTATTATTTTACCTGCACCGTAATACCGGGCAACCTGAATGGCCACTTTGCCGGTAACGCCGGTTGCACCGTTAATTAATACGGTCTCTCCGGGTTTTAACCCTGCCCTGAATAATAAGGCCATCGCTGAGCCCATAACAGCATTTGGGATGGCCGCCGCCATGGACAGATCCAACCCTTCCGGTACGGGCACACTTAAGGATTTATCAATCAAAGCATATTCAGCTAGCATGCCTTGTTTACTAAAGCCATAAACCTTGCTTCCGTCAGGTGTTAAACCTACCCCATCTGTGCCGATGACTTGCCCTTCCGGCCCCATATGGCTGGAATAATGCTTTCCCATTGCTTTACTGATATCCAGGTTTTTGATGGCCGCTGCCTGGACCTTGATTAAAATTTGCCCTTCCTGCGCATCTTTTGCTGTCGGTGTGGTTCTTTCACTGATCACGGGGGCTGGTGCGCCCGGGTACATTACGACTGCTTTCATTGTTTGATTATTTAAGTTTGAAAAACAAAGGTACCTGGCTGCTTACAGGCAGTCGATAACATTTGTTATCAAATCTCCTTTACTCCCGATTCCGGCTGGGTTAGGAATTCTATAAAATGGCTCTTCCGGTGATTAATGGCCGGCCTGGCGGCCCTGCATAGGCATCAGCGGCGATTTTACTTAGCGCTTGCCCGCCAGCCGGGCTTTGATGCGGCTTAAATGGACACTGCTGATGCCAAGATAAGAGGCAATATAATGCTGTGGCACCCGCTGAAGGATATGGGGTCTTTGCTGGATCAGGTTTTCAAACCGCTGGGTAGGACTGTCTCTTAAAAAAGAGACGAATTCATGCATATAGTGTATTTGCCGGTCACTGAAAATATAAATGACCGTGTCCATGAAAGTCGGCGACGTTTTTAATTGTTCAAAAAGTTCCAGGACTTTTTCTTTAGGCAATCTTGTAAGCACGGTAGGTTCCAGCGTTTCTACATAAAAATCACTGGGAACTGCCCGCATAAAGCTTTCAAAGGAACTCAAACCGTCTGTTTCAAAAAAAAACTGCACCGTTTTCTCTTCCCCCATATTGGTACGCAGGTAAGCCCGTACAGCGCCTTGTCGGATATAATAATAGTATTT
>Ga0182744_1001033_pt1 | contig 25106 bp, 14 predicted proteins | sample eDN3rd30CKraftMG_FD_128525 | JGI IMG/M metagenome (GOLD analysis project Ga0182744, IMG submission 128525) | Enriched Miracle-Growth compost microbial communities from Emeryville, California, USA - eDNA 3rd pass 30_C Kraft MG (version 2) (version 2) ... | reverse complement strand
TGCCAGGCCGGCCAGCAGCGCGGACAGCATCAGCGCCGCGAATGCGGCGCGCAGGCGCGCCGCGCCCGGTCTGGTCCGCGGGGAGGATCCGATGGCTGCGGCGGGGCGGGCGGTCGAGGGGTAGAGTCGCATGGGCTGTGCCGGGTGGTCGATGGAGGGTTCGGGGAGGGGCGGCTCAGGACGCGGGCGCGCACAGCCCGTCGATGAGGATGTGCGCCAGTCCGCGCGAGCAGGTCTCGACCCGGGCCGAGACCTCGTAGACTTGGGCCAGCGACTCGGCGGTGATGACCTCGTCCGGCCGGCCGTGGCCCGCGAGCTCGCCCGCGCGGATCAGCAGGGCCTCGTCGCTGCGCTGCAGGGCGATGTTCAGGTCGTGCAGCACGATCAGCGTGGTCAGGCCGTGGTCTCGCGTTTCCTGGGTCAGCAGATCCATCACGTGGCATTGGTAGTTCAGGTCCAGGGCCGAGAGCGGTTCGTCGAGCAGCAGCAGCCGCGGCTGCGGGGCGAGCGACCGGGCGAGCGCGACGCGCTGGCGCTCCCCGCCCGAGAGGGTCGCGACCGAGCGCGCCCCGTATCCCTCGAGGCCCACCAGCTCCAGCAGCTGCGCCACCCGGGCGGCACGCTCCTCGCGTCCCAGGTGCTGCACCTGCAGGCCGTACTCCACGTTCCCGGCCACGCTGCGGTGGGCGAAGAGCTGACCGTCCTGGAACATCAGGCCGAAGCCACGTCGATGGACCGGCACCCCCGCCAGGTCCGAGCCGTCCCACGCCACCGTGCCGGCGACGAGCGGTTCGAGCCCCGCGACAGCGCGCAGCAAGGAGGACTTGCCGCACCCCGACGGTCCGAGCAGCGCGAGCACCTGCCCCGGGGGGACGTGCACGCTCACGCCCGCGACGGCCGTCGTGCCCAGGACGCCGCGACGCTCCGGCGGGTAGGTCACCACGGCGTCGGTCACCGTGAGCCCGTCCGTGCCGAGCCGCGCCACCCCGCCGGTCTGGTGCACGTTCATCAGAACTCCCTCGTCCCGTAGCCCCGCAGCCGTTCGGCCACGAGCATCACGCTCGCCGTCACCACGGCGAGGACGACGGAGGCCGCCATCGCCATCCCGTAGTTCTGCGCGCCCGGGCGTCCGAGCAGCTGGTAGATCACGACCGGCAGGGTGGTGGAGCCCGGTCGCACGAGGAACGACGTCGCCCCGAACTCCCCCAACGAGGCCGCGAAGGCGAAGCCGATCGCGAGCCCCGCGGCGCGCGCCGCGATCGGCCAGTCCACCGTGCCCAGCACCCGCCCCGGGCTCGCGCCGAGCACCGCGGCCGCCTGCCGCAGCCGCGGGTCGATCGCCCGCAGCACCGGCAGCAGGGTCCGCACCACGAGCGGCACGGCGACCACCGCCTGCGCCACGGGGATCAGCAGCCCCGTGGTCCGCAGGTCCGTGGGGAGCCCGAAGGGGTGGTCCATCGTGAGCAGGAACCCGAAGCCGACCGTCACCGCCGAGACGCCGAGCGGCAGCATGACGACGCCGTCGAGCAGCCCGCGGGCCCGCCGCGCGGCCCGGGCACGAGGGCTGCGCGAGAGCACGAGCGAGACGAGACCGCCGACGACGAGCGCGATCAGGGTCGCCATCAGCGCCGTGCGCAGCGAGGCGGCGCCCGCCTCCCACACGGTCGCCGTGAGCGCGTCGCGCTGCCCGCGGGTGCCGAGCGCGGTGTAGTTGCCCGGCCCCCACCCCCCACCGGGCACCCGCAGCGAGCGGACGACGAGCGTGGCGATCGGCAGCACGTGGAGCAGCAGCACGAACGCCGCCACGAGGCCCACGACCGGCAGGTCACCGCGTGCCACCCGGTGCGCGGCCTGCTCAGCGGCGGCCAGTTCGAGCGCGTTCTCCCGGTGACGCCGCGCGCGGGCGGCGACGGCGAGCGCGACGACGATCACGACCAGCTGCAGCACGGAGAGCACCGCGGCGGTCGGCAGGTCGAGGAGCTGGACCGTCTGGCGGTAGATCTCGGTCTCGATCGTCCCGAACCGGCGGCCACCGAGCACCAGGACCACCCCGAAGGCCGTCGCGCAGAACAGGAAGACGACCGAGGCGGCCGAGGTGAGCGCGGGGACCAGGCGCGGCAGCGTGACGGTGCGCAGCACGCGCAGCGGGCCGGCGCCCAGCGTGCGGGCCGCCTGCTCGGCACGCGGGTCGAGCCGCTCCCACATGCCGCCCACCGTGCGCACCACGACCGCGACGTTGAAGAAGGCCAGCGCCGCCACGATCGCGACGAAGGACTGGTCCAGCCCGAGGAAGCCGAGCGGACCACCCTCCCCCAGGACCGCCCGGAAGGCAACGCCCACCACGACGGTGGGCAGCACGAACGGCACCGTCACCCAGGCCCGCACGACGCCGCGCCCCCGGAACCGCAGCCGGTAGAGCACATAGGCCGTGGGGACCCCCACCAGCAGGGACACCGCGGTGCCCGCCACGGCCTGGGCGAGGGTGAGCCCGACCAGCCGCCAGGTGCGGGGCTTGGTGAGGACGTCGACGAAGGGGCTCAGGTCGAGCGCGCCGTCGGGGGCGAAGCCCTTGACGACCAGCGCGACGACGGGCCACACGAAGAACACGGCGAGGAACAGCACCGGGACGGCCGTGGCGATGCCCCAGCCGACCCCGGTGCCCGCGACCGACCAGCGGTCGCGGCGCCTCGCCGCGTCCGTGAGAGTCACTGGCCGACCGCGTCCGACCAGTCGCTCAGCCACTCGTCACGGTGCGCGGCGATGTCCGCCGCGGGCACGTCGTTCGTGGTCGCGGGCAACGGGGCGAAGCTGGTCCACGAGTCCGGCACGCCCGCCGACTCGAGCACCGGGTACATGTACATGCCCGCGGCGATCTCGGACTGGAACTCCTGCCCGAGCAGGAAGTCGACGATCTTCTTCGCACCCTCGGGGTTCTTCGCACCGGCGAGCACGCCCGCGTACTCGACCTGGTCGGTGCAGGTGCTCAGGACGGCGGCCGTCGTCGTGCTCGTGCCCGCCTCGTCGAGCGTCTCGGCGGGGGAGGTGTTGTACGAGACGACGACGGGGTAGGTGCCGTCCTCGCTGCCTCCGGTGTAGTCGGAGTAGTAGGCGTCCGACCAGCCGGAGTCGATCTTGGCGCCGTTGTCGAGCAGCCGGGTCCAGTAGTCCAGGTAGCCGTCGGTCCCGAAGTGGGCGATCGTGCCGAACAGGAACGCGGTGCCCGGGCTCGAGGAGGTCGGGTCGAGCAGGACGGTGAGGTCCTGGTACTCGGGCTTCGTGAGGTCCTCGTAGCTGGCCGGGGGTGTGAGCTTCTTCTTGTCGAACCAGGCGGTGTCGACGTTGACGCAGACGTCGCCGTAGTCGATCGGGGTGAGCGAGCCCGCGTCGTCCACCGCGAACCTCGCGGCGGACGTCGGCAGCGCGGCCGACGTGTACGGTTCGATCACGCCCGCTTGTACGACACGCGTCGCGTACGAGTTGTCGACCCCGAAGAAGGCGTCGCCGAGCGGTGCGTCCTTGGTGAGGACCAGCTGGTTGGCGAGCTGACCGCCGTCCCCGGAGGTCACCACGTTGAGGGTGAGGCCCGACTCCTTCTCGAACGCGGCCTTCGCCGCGTCGGAGATGACGAAGGAGTCGTGCACCACGAGGTTCACCGTGGTGGGGGACCCGCTGGTGGCCCCGCCCGCGGCGGGAGCGCTCGAGGCGTCCGACGACGAGCAGGCGCCCAGACCGAGCGCGGCGGCAGCGGCGAGCGCGACGGCGGCGCTCGTGCGTGCACGGGTGTTGCGTGACATGTGTCCTCCTGGAGTTCCCGGCGTGCGGGAGGCGGGAGGGGCCGCCGGCACCGTGGCACGGCGCGCGACGGTGCGAGCTCGACTTCCTCCACCGGTACTAGCCGGATCAGGTTCGAGGGTCTGCGGCGGACCGCACTCTCAGCGCTCGTAGGCGCTCCCCTGTCGTGCTCCCGAGGCTACACCGCGGTGCGCGCGCCGCCGAAGCGTGTGTACGGTTGCCACAGGTCAGCGTCACCGGCGCGACCGGCGACCCGGCGCGAGATGGAGGAGCGATCATGGGCAAGAAGGCGGAGAAGTCCGAGACCGACACCCTGGCGTTCAAGGTGGCGTCGTCCGTGGTCGCCCTCGCAGCGGGATGGCTGGCACAGAAGCTCGTCACCTCGCTGTGGCGCCGGTCGACGGGCAAGAACGCACCGCAGAGCATCGACGACGAGGACGCTAGCCTCGCCGGCGTGGTCGCCTTCGCCGCGATCAGCGGTGCCGTCGCCGCCCTCACCCGAGCCCTGGCGACCCGCGGCACCCAGAAGGCCGCCCACCGCATCGCCGAGGCCCGCCAGGCGCCCGTCGAGTAGGGCTCGCCTCAGCTCAGCAACGCGCGCCGCAGGGTGTCGAGCCCCACGCCACCGAGGTCCAGCGCCCGGCGGTGGAACTCCTTGACGTCGAAGGCCGCACCCTCGCGCAGCGCCACGGCGTCGCGCAGCTGCTCCCAGATGCGCTGGCCCACCTTGTAGGACGGCGCCTGGCCCGGCCACCCCAGGTACCGGTCGACCTCGAACTTCACGAACTCGTCGTTCATGTTCACGTGCTGGCGGAAGAACTCCAGCGCGAAGTCGCCGTCCCACACGCCCTCGCCGTCGGGCCGCGGCTTGCCGAGGTGCACGCCCAGGTCGAGGACGACGCGCGCCGCCCGCATGCGCTGGCCGTCGAGCATCCCGAGACGGTCGGCCGGGTCGTCGAGGTAGCCGAGCTGCTCCATGAGCCGCTCCGCGTACAGCGCCCAGCCCTCCGCGTGGCCCGAGGTCCCGGCGAGCACCCTGCGCCAGGTGTTCAGCTCGGCCCGGTTGTACGTCGCCTGCCCGATCTGCAGGTGATGGCCCGGGACGCCCTCGTGATAGACCGTGGTCAGCTCGCGCCAGGTGGCGAACTCCGTGACGCCCTCGGGCACCGACCACCACATGCGGCCCGGGCGGGTGAAGTCGTCACTGGGGCCGGTGTAGTAGATGATCCCGGTGCTGCTGGGCGCGATGCGGCACTCCAGGCGGCGCACCGGCTCGGGGATGTCGAAGTGGCTGCGCCCGAGGTCCTCGATCGCCCGGTCGCTCGTCTCCTGCATCCAGCGCTGGAGGGCGTCGGTGCCGACCAGCCTGCGCGCGGGGTCGGCATCGAGGTGCGCGACCGCCTCCGCGACGCTCGCCCCGGGCACGATCTCGCCCGCCACCCGCTCCTGCTCGGCGACCATGCGAGCCAGCTCCTCGAGCCCCCACTCGTAGGTCTCGTCGAGGTCGATCGTGGCACCCAGGAACTGCCGGCTCGCCAGCTCGTAGCGCTCGCGTCCGACGCCGTCGGCCTCCCGCGCACGGGCGAGCAGGTCGGTGCGGTAGAAGTCGATCAGCCGCGCGTAGGCGTCCGAGGCGGCCGCTGCGGCGGTCGCCAGGTCGCGGCGCAGCGGGTCGGGGACACCTTCCGGGGCGGACCCGGTGAAGGTCGCGAAAAAACCGTCCGAGCCAAGGTTGGCCTCGAGCTGCGTGGCGGTGGCCTCGACCTGGCGGCGGGCGACCGTGCGGCCCCGGGCGAGGCCCTCGCGCAACGAGGCCAGATGGCCGTCGAGCGCGTCGGGGACGTGCGCCACGCGGGCGGCGATGTCGGCCCAGTCCTGCTCGGTGCTCGTGGGCATGAGGTCGAGCAGCTCGCGCACGGACTGCCCAGGGCTCGCGATGACGTTGACGTCGTCGAGGTGCGTGCCGGCCGCGACCTGCTCGATCGTCAACCGCAGCTCGCGCGCGAGGTCCGTGCGGGTGACGTCGTCCACCGCGTCCACGGGCGCGGTCTGCTCCAGCGCGGTCAGCGTCTCGCGCGCGGCCGCGGCGAAGGCCTCGGGGCCGGCCGGCGAGAGGTCCGAGTAACGGCCCTCGTGGTCCGGGCGCCCGAGCCAGACGCCCGTCTCCGGGGCGAGCGCGACCTGGGTGTCGACCCACGCCTCCGCGATCGCGTCGACCGCGGAGGGGGTACGAGCGGGACGCGTGGACGGCTGCGAGGGCTCGGTCATGACCACCAGGGTACCCAGCGGTAACACCACGCTCGGCCCCCCTGTCGCGGCATGCGGACACCGCCGCGCGCGGCGTCGGTGCGGGTCTAGTGTCTGGAAGCGTGCCCCGTTTCCTCACCGACGTCACGCCGCTGCGCGTGAGTCCCGACTTCCGTCGGCTGTGGTGGGGGCTGGGGGTCTCGAGCCTGGGTCACCAGTTCACGGTCGTCGCCGTGGGGCTCGAGGCGTACCACCTGACGGGCTCCACGTTCTCGGTGGGGCTCGTCGGGCTGTCCGAGCTCGTGCCGCTCGTCGTGTTCGGTCTGTACGGCGGCGCGCTGCTCGACCAGGTGGACCGCCGCAAGGCCGCGCTCGTGGCGACCGTCGTCATGTGGGCGACGACCCTGGGGCTCGCCGCGCAGGCGGCCACCGGCGCGAGCCGCATCGGCGTGCTGTACGCGCTCGTCGCCCTGCAGGCGGCCGGTTTCGCCGTGAACTCCCCCGCACGCACCGCCATCATCCCGCGCCTCGTGGAACCCCGGCTGCTGCCCGCCGCGAACGCGCTCGGCAGCCTCAGCACCAACGTGTCGCTCACCGCGGGGCCGATGCTCGGTGCCGTCGTCGTCGCGACGACGGGCTTCACCTACGCCTACCTCGTGGACGCCGTGCTCATGTCGTTCGCGATGTGGGCGATCTTCCGGCTGCCGCCGATCATCCCCGAACGCCAGCACCCCGCCGCGACCGGAGGCGCCACAGCCGCTCAGGACGGCCCCGCCGCCCGGGGCGGCGCTGTGCGTGACGTCGGCCTGCGCCAGGTGCTCGACGGGCTGCGCTACCTCGCGACCCAGCCCAACGTCCGCATGACCTTCCTCGTCGACCTGTGCGCCATGGTCTTCGCGATGCCGCGCGTGCTCTTCCCCGCCGTGGGGGTCGTCTACCTCGGTGGCGGTGCGACGACGACGGGCGCGCTCACGACGGGGATCGCCGTCGGCGGCATCGTCTCCAGCCTGTTCACCGGGGGGCTGACGCGTCGGCGCCACCAGGGCCGGATCATCGTGTGGGCCGTCACCGGATGGGGGCTGAGCATCGTGGCGTTCGGCGCCGTGCTCGTGGTCGCGGGGCGCAGCAGGCCGGACCACGTGGTGTGGGTCGCCCTCGTGCTCGCGCTGGTGACGCTCGCCGCCGCGGGGGCGTCGGACACCATCAGCGCCGTGTTCCGCCAGAGCATCCTGCAGACCGCCACCCCGGACCACATGCGCGGCCGCCTGCAGGGCGTGTTCATCGTGGTCGTGGCCGGCGGGCCCCGTCTGGGCGACCTGGTGCTCGGCACCGGCGCGGACCGCGTCGGCGAGGCCTGGGCGGCCGTCGCCGGAGGCCTGCTGTGCGTCCTCGCCCTGTGGCTGCTGGTCAGCCGCAACCGTCGTTTCCTCGCCTACGACGCACAGCACCCAGAGCCGTAGCGCCCCTCGCCCTCGACGACCGCTGACGGACTGCCGCCCCGCGGTCCCCAGACCGCGGGAACCCGACGCCCTCGGTGGGTCTCAGACGGCGGCGGGGTCCGACGGGGCCGGGGAGGCGGCGTCGGCCGTGCTCTCGGCATGGCTCTGGTCGTCATCGGGACCGTGGTCGTCGGAACGGCTCTGCTCCTCGGAACGGCTCTGCTCGTCGTCGGCCGACGTCGGGCCCGATGCCGTGGCGGGGTCCGCCAGCGGCGCCGCCTGCGCCTCGGCGGAGGGACCGTCGTCCGTCACGGGCTCCGGGTCGCGGTCGCCGTGCAGCCGGACCGGGCGGATCTCGCCGATGATCGGGATCGGCTCGTCGTACCAGAACTGGCCGTAGCGGCTCGCGAGGTTGGCGAAGGTCGACAACCGGTTGCGCCCGCCCAACAGCTGGAACACGTGGACACCGGCCCACATGTACCAGGCGAACCACCCGGTGAACCCGGGCAGGTGCGGGATCTGGGTGACGGCGGCGTTGCGGCCGATCGTCGCCATGGTGCCCTTGTCGAGGTACTTGAACGCCTGGGTGGGCTTGCCCGCGAGGATCCGCAGGATCTGGGCCCCCGCGTGCTTGCCGGACTGCAGCGCCGGCTGCGCGAGCTGCGGCAGGTCGCTCTCCGAGAGCGCGATGTCCCCCACGGCGAAGACGTTCGAGCGGCCCTTGACCCGCATGTCGTCGTCGACGACGATCCGTCCGCCCCAGCCCTGCTCGAAGCCCCAGGCCGCGACCTCGTCGTGCGCCTTGACGCCGGCGGCCCACACGACGACGTCGGCCGGCACGATCGTCCCGTCGGTCAGCAGCACACCGTCGGCCATGACCTCCTTGACGCCGGAGCCGAGCCGCAGGATCACGCCCCGCTGGTCGAGGGCGTTGCGCGCGTACTTGCGCAGCTTCGGGGCGAAGGGCTTGATGAGCTCGTGACCGCGCTGCACGAGCGTGATCTCGATGTGCCCCTTGGGGATCTCCGGGTAGGCGCGGGTGAGTCCTTGGTTGCGCAGCTCGGCCAGGGCACCGGCCATCTCGACGCCGGTCGCGCCACCACCGACGATGACGACGCGCAGGCCGTCCGTCTCCTCGGGGGAGGCGGCCGCCTGCTCCAGGTGCAGGAAGAGCTCGTCGCGGATCGCGAGGGCCTGGGACCGTGTGTAGATGGCGCGCGAGTGCTGCTTGGCCCCGGGGGTGTGCAGGAAGTTCGTGGTGACCCCGTTGGCCAGCACCAGGAAGTCGTAGTCGATCTCCTCGCCGTCCTTGAGCGTGATGCGCTGGTTGTCGGCGTCGACCTTGGCCAGCAGCCCCTGACGGAAGTTGACGTTGTCCTGCTTGTAGCGCAGCGCCCGCAGGAAGTAGGTGACGTCGCCGGGGTTCAGCCCGGCGGTCGCCACCTGGTAGAGCAGCGGCTGGAACATGTTGTAGACGTGCCGGTCCACGAGCAGGACGTCGACGTCGGCCTTGCGCAGCTTCTGGACCGCGGCCACCCCGGCGAACCCGCCACCGACGACGACGACCTTGGGCCGCTCGCCGGTTCGGACCTGACCTGCACTCATGCTGCCTGCTTTCGTCGTCATGCTGCAGCGCGCACGACGGGAGCCCTCGTGAGGCCCTCTCAGCAACGCGTCAGATTGCTTCTAGCCTACAAAGCCCGCGGGGCCGATGCCGAACCTGGAGGCCCGGACGTGAGGCACGACACGCTCGCCCACGTGCGGACGGGGTGCGTGGACCAGGTGTCGCGAGGTGCCCGCGCCGCGCGCTCCATACCGCACCGGACGGTCTCGAGACGCCCGCCGACAGGCGTCCGCGCTGCTCCGCGGGGCGGATCCGGGGCGCCCGCACGCCGCCGGAGGCACGGAGACAGGTGTGTGCCGCGACACCATCGATACCGCAGGAACGCTGCAATTCCAATGTCAAGGCACTGGTCGGCGGGGGCGGGGCAAAAGAAATGAGATATAGGTCACCTCGACCCCTGGCGCAGGCACAGTTCCGCGGTTACGCTTGGACGCGAAGTTGCAGTGCCTCGCACGTCCACTCCGGTTGATTCCGGCTTGATCACTCAAGAGTTGGCGAACGAACACCGTGACGAGCGGCTCCGAAAGGCGGAGCCGTCCGACCACTCTTGAAGGAGTACACAATGGCAGTCGGAACTGTGAAGTGGTTCAACGCTGAGAAGGGCTATGGCTTCATCGCCCCCGAGGACGGCAGCGCAGACGTGTTCGCCCACTACTCGGCCATCCAGAGCACGGGCTACCGCTCGCTCGAGGAGAACCAGAAGGTCGAGTTCGACATCACGCAGGGCCCCAAGGGCCCGCAGGCGGAGAACATCCGCCCGCTCTGATGACGAGCACGCCACGGTGACCTCCGGCTCGTCCGGAAGGGTGACCTGGCTGGTGGGCCGAACGGCCCGCTGAACATCGCAGAAGGCCCCCGGCACCTCACGGTGCCGGGGGCCTTCTCGTACGCCGCACCCGCCCCCGCACCGGATGTCGCATCGGTGGCTCGGCTCGGCGGTGGCTCGCGGCGGCAGGCGGGTCAGGCGACCTTGCGGATGGGCAGGACGAGCAGGACCGAGGCGGCGGCGAGCACCGAGGCCACGACGAACAGCGCGGTGTAGCTGCCCGACACGGTGACGACCAGCCCCGCGAGGAACGGTGCCGCCACCTGCGGTCCGGTGGTCGCCACGTTGAGGATCCCCATGTCGCGCGCCGCGTGCCGTTGCTCCGGGAGCACCAGGGTCATGAGCGCCTGGTCCATCGAGGAGTAGACGCCGTAGCACAGGCCCCCGGCGACGGCATAGGCGAGCATGCCGCCCCAGGTGGGGCTGACGACAGGGATCAGGGCGCTGCCCGCGATGCCGAGCGCGGCACCCCACACGAAGGGCTTGCGCCGCCCCAGCCGGTCGGAGACCGGGCCTGCGACCAGCGAGGTCACGAAGCTGCACGCGAGCTGGGCCGTGCCGAGGATCGCCACGGCCCCGGGGCCGGAGGCGCCGGGGAGGTTCTCCTCCCCGATGTGGTCGGTGACGATGAAGAGCTGGAACGTGAGGATCGACCAGTGGCCGAACATGAGCATCGCCCGTGACCAGAACGTCCACGCGAAGTCGTGGTCCCGGAAGCTGGAGAAGAAGGTCCGCACGGAGTCGGAGGTTGCGGACGGGCGGGCGGGCTCGTCCGCGCTCGAGCCCCCGGTGGTGCACGACACGGCGATCGTGCCCACCAGCAGCACCGCACCCACCAGGAGGTAGGCGAGGGAAGGACGGTCGAGCAGCACCGGCGCCACCTGCAACCCGTAGACCACGCCGAGGGTCATCGCGGCTGCCGCCGCCGCAGAGGCGAGGCCACGACGCGCGGGGGGCACGCGATCGGGGACCGTCGCGATGAGCACGCACTGGAAGGCGCTGAGCGTGAGCATCACCAGCAGGTACGTCGCGCCCAGACCGACCAGGGTCGTCATCCCGCCGAGCACGGCGAGCAGGACCAGGGCGAGCAGGCCGGAAGCCAGCAACCAGGGTGCGCGTCGTCCGAACCTCGTTCTGGTGCGGTCGGACATGGCCCCGAAGAGCGGGTTCCCGATCGCGGCGGCGAGCGCCCCCACAGAGGCGAGCGCGCCGTAGGCGGCGACCTTCCCCGCCGGGGTGATCTCGGCCACCTGGCTCGGCAGCACGATCTGCTGCATCCCCTGGAAGACGGCGTACAGCCCCGCGTTCGCCACGAGCAGCGAGGCCAGGAAGCGATGACCGCCGACGATGCGGGTCTGCGGGAGGGTGGCCGGTGGCGACGGCGGCTCAGGACCGTCGTGCATGTCGAGGACCACCTCGTCTCCCTGCGTGCGCCGTCCGACCCGGCGAACCCACCGAGCGATCCTCGGCGCCCGTCGTCCGAGCGCGGCTTTCCCGCGATCCTACGGGACCGACCCCTGGTCGGCGCGTACCTTCAGCACGTCGGCGCGACGGGCTGCGGGTCTCTTCGACAACGCCTTCTCCACGCACGACGAGCGTTCGAAACGAACGGCTCGGCCGCGGTCCCGCGCATCGCCCCAGCGGCCTGTCTTGAGTCGTCAACCCCAGACCGGAGCGATTGGGAGCGTTCCCATCCCGGCTGAAAATTTCCACCCACCCTGGTCAAAAATGGAACAAAACTCTCTACACTGACCTGGTGACCACGACCCAGCCCGCCGTCGCGCTGCGCGACCGGACCCGGCAGACCCTGCTCGAGCTGATCCGCCGCAGCGACGGGATCACCCGCGCCGAGATCGCCACGACCACAGGCTTCTCCCGCAGCACGGTCGGCAGCGCGGTGGGCTCGCTGCTCGCGTCCGGGCTCGTCGTGGAGGCAGCGGTCGAGGAGAAGGGCAAGGGAACCGGGCGTGGACGCCCCGGGACCATCCTGCGCGCCGCACCGCGCGGCCTGCACGTCGCGGGCGTCGACTTCGGGGACACCCAGGTCGCGGTCGCGATCGCGGACGAGCGAGGCCTCGAGCTCGGGCGCGCCGCGCGGTCGATCGACCCCGCCGTCCCCGTCAGGTCGGCCATCGAGCTCATCGACATCGCCGCGGAGCTGCTCGAGACGCTCCGCGGCGAGCTGTCGGTGAGCACGATCGGGACCGTCGTGGCCTCGGTCCCCCGTCCGCTCGACAGCCGCACGGGCATGGTCCGGGTCCGCGCGGCGGCCGACGTCTGGAACGGCCTCTACCCGGCCGCCGAGCTCGGTCGACGGCTGGAGGGCGCCGTCGCCCACGCGGTCAACGACACGGTGCTGGCCGCGGTCGGTGAGATGCGCCACGGCGCCGCGCGCCCGTACCGCGACTTCATCTACGTCAAGGCCTCGACCGGCATCGGCGCGTCGATGGTGTTCGACGGCGCGCCGTACCTCGGGGCGCTGGGGATCGCGGGCGGGATCGGGCACAGCAAGGTTCCCGGCCGCAACGACCTGTGCCACCGCTGCGGGCGGCGCGGCTGCCTCGAGACGGCGGCGGGTCTGGGAGCCGTGCGTGAGCAGATCGCGCTGACGCACCCCGGTGCCGACGCCGACCTGGCCCTCGCGGAGCCCGACGCCGTCACCGAGCGCATCCTGGACGAGGCCGGCCGGGTGCTCGGCAGTACCCTGGCCCACTCCAGCAACCTGCTGAACCCGGCCGCGATCATCGTCGGCGGTGAGCTCGGCTCGGGTCAGCCGGCCTTCTTGGCGGGGCTCACCTGGTCTCTGCGCGAGCTGACGCGACCGGACATCGGCGAGGAGACCGTGATCGTCGTCTCCGAGCTGGGCGCCGATGCCGAGCTGGCGGGAGCGGTGACCCGTGCGGCCGAGCTGAGCGTGCGCGACGACCACCTCGTCGCGGCCGCCTGAGGCCTCCTCACCGCACGTCGCTCCCCGAGCCGGCGAGCGCGCCCTCGACCGCGGCGCGCCCCGCCTCGAGCCGGGCGACGGGGACGCGGAACGGGGAGCACGAGACGTAGTCGAGGCCGACCTCGTGGAAGTACCGGATCGACTCCGGGTCGCCCCCGTGCTCGCCGCACACGCCCAGCGTGATCTGCGGGCGTGCCGCGCGCGCCTCGGCGGTGGCCAGCCGCACGAGCCGTCCCACGCCGACCTGGTCGATGGTCTCGAAGGGAGAGACCGCGAGAACCCCGAGCGTCGTGTACTCCGCGAAGAAGGCACCCTCGACGTCGTCGCGCGAGAAGCCCCACGTCGTCTGGGTGAGGTCGTTGGTGCCGAAGGAGAAGAAGTCGGCCACCTCGGCGATCCGACCGGCGGTGAGCGCGGCCCGCGGCAGCTCGATCATGCCGCCGACAGGCAGGTCGAGATCGAGCCCGCGGGCACGCCCGACGTCGGCCATGATCTCCTCGGCCTCCTCCCGGACCAGCCGCAGCTCCTGGACCGAGCCGACGAGCGGGACCATGATCTCCGCACGCGGGTCGCCGCCCGCGACGCGCCGGTCCGCCACCGCCTCGGCGACCGCCCGGATCTGCAGCGCGAACAGGCCCGGGACCACCAGCCCGAGCCGCACCCCGCGCAGCCCCAGCATGGGGTTCTGCTCGTGCATGCGCTGCACCGCCGCGAGCAGCGTGACGTCGCGGGCGTCCACCTCGCCCCCGCCGTGGCGGGCCCGCTCAGCCGCGAGCGCCACCTTGACCGAGAGCTCGGTCAGGTCGGGCAGGAACTCGTGCAGCGGCGGGTCGATGAGCCGGATCGTCGTCGGCAGCCCGTCCATGACCTCCAGCAGGTCGGTGAAGTCGGCGCGCTGCAGCGGGAGCAGCTCGTCGAGCGCGTGCCCGCGCTCCGCGTCGTCGGTCGCGAGGACGACCCGCTCGACCAGCACCCGGCGCTCGCCGAGGAACATGTGCTCGGTGCGGCACAGGCCGATGCCCTGGGCGCCGAGGCGACGGGCGCGGCGGGCGTCCACGGCGGTGTCCGCGTTGGCCTCGACACGCAGCCGACGGGCGCCGTCCGCATGGCGCAGCAGGCGGTCGACCGCGACCACCAGGCTCCGCGTGTCCTCGTCGGCGCCGGCCTGCTCGAGCGCCGCGTCCAGACCGTGCTCGAGGTACGTGGTCACGGGTGAGGCGACGACGGGGACCGCACCGAGGTAGACGTCGCCCGTGGAGCCGTCGATCGCGACGACGTCGCCCTCGTGGACGACGTGGTCCGTGGACTCGGCACGGCCCTGGGGGTCCTGCTCGGCCGGGTGCGGGGTGGCGCGCACCGTCACCGTCCGCGCCGCCGGGTCGACGTCGAGCGCCTCGGCGCCCACCACGCAGGTGCGCCCCATGCCGCGCGCGACCACCGCCGCGTGGGAGGTCTTGCCCCCGCGGGCGGTGAGGATGCCCACCGCCGCGATCATCCCGCCCAGGTCGTCCGGGTTCGTCTCGCGGCGCACGAGGACCACGTCCTCGCCGCGCTCCGCCCACTCCTGCGCGGTCGCGGAGTCGAAGACCGCGCGGCCCACGGCCGCGCCCGGGGAGGCGGCCATGCCGCGGGTGAGCAGCGTGCGGCCGGCCCGGGCGTCGTCGTCGGTGGCGAACTGCGGGAACATCAGCTGCGAGAGCTGCTCCCCGGTCACGCGCACGAGCGCCTCGTCCATCGTGATGAGGTGCTCGTCGACGAGGGCCGCGGCGATGCGGAACGCCGCGGAGGCGGTGCGCTTGCCGACCCGGGTCTGCAGCATCCACAGCTTGCCGCGCTCGACCGTGAACTCGACGTCGCACAGGTCCCGGTAGTGGGTCTCGAGGCGGCGCATCGCCGCGCGCAGGTCGGCGTAGGAGGCGGGGTCGAGCCGCCCCATGTCCGCCAGGCTCATGGTGTTGCGGATGCCGGCGACGACGTCCTCGCCCTGCGCGTTGGGCAGGTAGTCGCCGTAGTCGCCGGTGCGCCCGGTGGCGGGGTCGCGCGTGAACGCGACCCCGGTGCCCGACGTCGGCCCGAGGTTGCCGAACACCATGGTGACGATGTTGACGGCGGTGCCCAGGTCGTCGGGGATGCGTTCCTTGCGCCGGTACAGCCGCGCCCGGTCGGTGTTCCAGGAGCCCAGCACGGCGACGATCGCGAGGTCCATCTGCTCGCGCGGGTCCTGCGGGAAGTCTCGTCCCGAGCCCGCCCGCACGATCTCCTTGAACTCGTCGACCAGGGCGTGCATGTCGGCGGCGTCGAGGTCGACGTCCGCCGTCACGCCCTTCGCCGTCTTGGCCCGGTCGATCGCCGACTCGAAGCGCGCGCCGTCGATGTCGAGGACGGTCTTGCCGAACATCTGCAGCAGCCGCCGGTAGGAGTCCCACGCGAAGCGCTCGTCGCCGCTGAGCGCGGCGAGGCCGTGCACGGAGGCGTCGTTGAGCCCGATGTTGAGGACGGTCTCCATCATGCCCGGCATGGAGAACTTCGCGCCCGAGCGCACGGAGACGAGCAAGGGGTCCGTGGCGTCGCCCAGGTGCCGGCCCACGGCGTCCTCGAGCCGGCGCAGCGCCTGGGTGACCTCCACCCGCAGGCTGGGCGGCACGGCACCGGTGCGCATGAGCTCCCGGCAGGCCTCGGTGGTGATCGTGAACCCCGGCGGCACCGGCAGCCCGAGCCTGGTCATCTCGGCCAGGTTCGCACCCTTGCCGCCCAGCAGGTCCTTGTGCTCCTTGTCGCCCTGCTCGAAGTCCTGGACGTAGCTCGTCACGGCTCGCACCTCCGTAGGAGATCGCCGTGCGCCGTTGCACGGCCGCTCCTTGCAGTCTCGTCCTCGGGGACGGACGGCGCTAGTGCTGGCCCTCGCCCCGCGCACCCGCCTCGCCCGGCGGCCCCGCCGGGTCCTGACCCTCGAGGGCCTCCGGAGCCAGCGGGAAGTACGGGGCCTGCGGGACGAGCGGACCGGGGACGAGCGGACCGGCCTCGACGGCCGCCCGTGCCCCGCTCGGGGCGAGCACGGCGGCGATCGCCGTCGTGACCGGGATGGCGAGGACGAGACCGATCGAGCTGACCAGCGTGCGCACCACCTCCTCGGCGATCGAGCCGGAGGTGAGGCTGACCCCGAGCGACTGCTCCTGCAGCACCAGGAGCATGAACAACGGCAGCGAGGCACCGAGATAGGCGAACACGATGGTGTAGACGGTCGAGGCGATGTGGTCCCGCCCGATCCGCAGCGCACCGCTGAACAGCTGGCGCCGCGTGGCCTCGGGTGCGGCGGCGCGCAGCTCCCACACCGCCGAGGCCTGGGTGATGGTCACGTCGTTGAGCACCCCGAGCCCCGCGATCACGATCCCGCACAGCACGATCCCGTGCAGGTCGAGCCCGGGCACGTACGCGGGGAGCATGAGCGCCTCCTCGGAGGTGAGCCCGTTGAGCTCGGCCGCGCGCGCCGCCCAGGCGCCCACCCCCGCGGTGACGGCGAGCCCGACGATCGTGCCGAGCAGAGCCGCCGAGGTCCGCACCGTGACGCCGTGGGCCACGTAGAGCGCGACGAACATGATGGTCACCGCGCTGAGCAGCGCGACGAGGAAGGGGTTCTGACCGGTGAGCAGACCCGGCAGGGTGAACCACCCGAGCACCGCGACGGCCGCGCCCAGGCCCACGAACGCCGCGAGCCCGCGCCAGCGGGCCACGACCACCACGAGCAGCCCGTAGACGAGCGCGAGGATGGCGACCGGAGCCTGGCGGTCGTAGTCGACGAACACGTAGGGGCTCTGCGGTCCGCCGTCGCCGACGGCATAGGGCAGGTAGAGGATGCGCATCGCGGCGCCGATCCGCATGCCGGCGACGATCTGCTCGGAGCCCACGTTCACGGTGACGTCGGTGCCGACCGCGATCGGGTCGGCCCCCTGGCTCGCGAGACGGTCCAGCGACGCCTGCGGGACGGCGGTCACGATCGCGGGGACGGTCGATGCCTCGGCGTCCGGGACGCCCGCGACCACGGCGGTCACCCACACCGCGTCCGGATCCGTGGTCGGCAGCTTGTCGGGCATCGCTGACGACGACGGCCACAGCGCGAGCAGGCCGACGAGCGTGGCGAGCAGCACCGGGGCGAGGATGCTCGCCACCAGCGTGACCTTGCGGCGCGAGCTGCGCGGCGCGGGCCCGCCGTGCCCATGCCCATGCCCACCGTGCGGGGGCTCTGCGTGGTGCGCATGCATCGGACGGTCTCCCTGCTGTCGACGAGAGCCACCGTGGCGGGCGTCCCCGCCCGACGATATCAAGAACGATTCTCAGCACCGTCGAGGCGCGTCCACGATGCGGTCCCGCGCTTGCGCCCGACGAATAGTTAGGTGAGCCTTGCCATACCTAGGTATTCCTTATCCACCACTTCTCCGGCAACAGCCGGAAGGACGGACCGTGAAGACCATGAAGAAGAACCTCCTGCGCCGCAGCGCCATCCTCGCCGCGGTCGCCGGCCTCGTCGCCGGCGCCTCGCTCACGATGGCGACCGCCGCGAGCGCGAGCGTGCCGACCCCCGTCGCCAAGGTGACGTGGAACGTCCGCACGAGCTGGGTGAACTACCTGACGAACCCCGTCTGGTACCTCGGGCTCGGCCAGGGATCCGTGACCCGGACCGCGAGCAACGGCGGCACCTCCACCGTGGCCGCCGGCAGCGCCACCACCTCCTGGGGCGCGCTCTACACGAACTACGCCTACAGCTACGACTTCGCGACCGCCTCGGACTCGGGCTCGCCGCGCACCGTCGTGCTCAAGGGCGGTCTCGACTTCGACCTCGGCGCCCACGGGATCGACATCTCGCTGTCCGACCTCACGGTCGTGGAGAACCCCTCGGGCGACGAGTCGCTCACCGTCGACGCCAGCTACGTCGCGCTCGGCGCGAGCAGCCCGACGACCCTCTCGGACGCACCCGCCTTCACGATCGCCGACACGGCGAGCGGTGACGGCACCTATGCGGTCACCCTCACCGCCACGGGCGCGCAGATCTTCAACGGGGGCAGCAACGGCAGCTACGCCGCCGGGGACGCCTTCGGGTCGGTGTCGTTCGGCTGAGCGAGCCGCCGGAGGTCGCCACGGGCCGTCGGGCGCAGCCGCGCCCGACGGCCCGCGGCGCGTCCAGGATCTGGACGGCATCTTGAATCCTCTTTCTACTTAGGTAAGCCTATTTTTGTTTAGCCTAACCTTAGGCGCATCGAAACCTCATCCCGTTGGAGCACCCGTGTCCCCTCTCGTCCGCCCGCACCTCGGGCCCACCACCGAGCGCCCACGTCGCCGAGCGCTGCGCCTGCTGTGCGCGGGCGCCGCCGCTGCGGCCATGCTGCTCACCACCGCGACGGCACCGGCGTTCGCCGCGTGGTCGGACGGCCCGTCCTCGGTCACCGAGGGCGCCCCGGGCGACGAGGTGGAGATCGGCTACCGCCTCACCGGCGACACCGCCGTCGACCGCGCCGGGAACGCCTGGTACGCGTGGGTGCAGACCGACGACCAGACGGCGACGACGTCGGCCTCGGCCACGTACACGGTCCGCGCCTCCTACCGCCCGGTGGGTGGTGCCTGGCAGCAGCCCGTGACGCTGCGCACCCTCACCCGCGAGGCGGGCTCCTCGTTCCCCAACGTCTCGGACGTCGCCGTCGGCCTCGACGCGGCCGGGCAGCCGACCGTGGCGTGGCCCGTCCGCACCTCCACCGCCGTGAGCGTGCAGACGGCGAGCCGCGCCGGCGGCGGCACCTGGTCCCCGGCGCAGGACGTCGCCGCGGGGGCGTCGCTGAGCGGCGCGACAGGCGTCGTCGACTACTCGATCTCCCTCGACGTCGCCGAGGACGGCACCGCGGCGCTCGCCTGGCAGGCCGACGAGGGCACCTTCGTCGCACGCCGGAGCGCCGGCTCGTGGGGTGCGGCGGCGCTCGTCGGGACCGCCGGCGAGGTGCCCGGCGCCCCCGACACCGTGGGTCTCGGCCAGGATCAGCAAGGCCGCATCACTGCCGTGTGGCGCACCTACGACGACACGACCGGCGGCTGGGGCGTGGCCGCGCGGTCCAGCACGCTCACCGGCTCGTGGACGGCCGAGGCCGTCACGCTCGCGCAGGACGTCGGCGTCGTGTCGCGGCCGTCGCAGGCCGTCGACCTCAGCGGCGCGGCCGTCGCCACGTGGGGCACCGACGACGGCGTCCGGGCCGCCGTGCGCCGCGCGGGAGCCGACGCGGCCACCTGGGAGCCGAGCACCACGCTGTCCAGCGGCGCGGCGAACGCTGCGCCCGCGACCGCGGCGCACCTCACCGCCGGTCAGGGGATCCCGGCCGTGGCCTTCGACGAGCACGGCACGGCGACCGTGGTGTGGCCCGAGAAGAGCCCGGTCGCGCGCGTCGCGGCCCGCTCGGTCACGCAGGCCGGCGAGTGGGGCACGACGCAGACGGTCGCGGAGGGCACGACCACGAACGCCCCCTCGCACCCGATCGTCGTACCGGGTCGTGACGGCGCTCTCACCGTCGCCTGGAACGCCAGCCCGAGCCTCTCCATCGTCGGCGGCGTCGTCTCCCTCGGCGGTGGTCAGGTCCAGGTCGCGAACCGCCCGAGCCCCGACGGCGGCTGGAGCACGCCGACGAGCTACGTGACGCCGGGCAACGGCACCTACGGCACGGTCTCGGCGCTCGGCTGGAACAACCTCGCGGCCCTCGCCGTCACCGGAGACGCGCTCGGCAACGTGATCGTCGGCTGGGCCCCGTACAAGAGCGCGGTGGTCCCGCTGGGCGACGTCCCGAACCAGACCGTCGACTGGACGGTCACCCCAGAGCCCGCTCTCGACTGGACGGCACGCGGCGTGACCGGTTCGAGCAACCTGCGCAGCTGGCTCGGGTACCTCAGCACCGACTGGGCCTCCGGTGGCGCGGCCTGCCCCAAGGGCGTCCATGGCACCGTCGTCAGCGGGGGCGCCACACGTCCCGCGGCGAGCGACCCCGAGTCGTGGCGCTTCGCCCAGACGGACGCCTACGTCGACGCCGCGACGGGCAAGACGATCGTCCAGTACTCCGGGACGCTCTCCTGGGTCCTCGACGCGCACTGCATCGACATCGCGTTCACGAACCCACGTCTCGAGATCGCGGCCGACGGCGCGTCCGCACGGATCTACTCCGACGGCACCGCCAGCGGCTCGATGGCGGACGCGATCTCCGGCAACCCCACCACCGCCCCGGTCACCAACGTCCGGCTGCTCGAGCTCGACCTGTCCGGCAGCGCGGCCCGCGTCAGCGCGGACGGCACGGTGAAGAGCTGGACCCGCGTGCCCGCGAGGCTGGCCGCGGCGGCGGCCTCCGCGTTCAGCCTGACCCAGTACGCACAGGGCGACTTCGGCCGACTGACCTTCTCCGTGCCGACCGACCTCCCGACGCGGTCGGGCTCGACCGGGGACAGCGCGATCACCCTCGCCACCCCGACGGTGGCCGGCAGCCCCGTCGTGGCGACCACGCTGACGGCCGCGGCGACCGCCGACGTCGTCGGCGCGACGCTCGCCTACCAGTGGCTCTCCGACGGCGCGGCGATCCCGGGCGCCACGGCGCGCACGTTCACGGTCACCCCGGCCCAGCTCGGTCACCGGCTCTCCGTGCGCGTGACCGCGACCAAGGACGGGTTCACCGGGGCGACCGCGACGTCCGCCCCGACCGCGCAGGCGGCCTCGCGCGGCACGGTGAAGGTCTCCGGCAAGGCGGCGACCGGCGGCACGCTCACCGCTCTCACCGCCGGGTGGACCCCCGGCGCGCGGCTCGCCTACCAGTGGAAGGCCGGCGGCAAGACCGTGAGCAAGGCGACGAAGAAGACCCTGAAGGTCACCAAGACGCTGCGCGGCAAGAAGATCACCGTGACGGTCACGGCGACGAAGGCGGGGCACCCGACCCTCACGGCCACCTCGGCGACCACGAAGCGCACGATCCTCACGGCGACCCCCAAGATCAGCGGCAAGGCCAAGGTCGGTGCCACGCTCAGGGCGAAGCCGGGGGCCTGGACGAGCAAGGCTCGCCTGACCTATCGCTGGTATGCGAACGGCAAGGCTGTCCGCAAGGCGACGAAGAAGACCCTGAAGGTCACCAAGACGCTGCGCGGCAAGAAGATCACGGTGCGGGTGACGGGCGCGAAGGCCGGCTACCCGACCGTGACGAAGGCGTCGAAGGCGACCAAGAAGGTCGCCAAGCGGTAAGCCGGACCGGACCGACGCACGACGACGGGGACCGCACGGGCCGACCAGGGCCGGTGCGGTCCCCGTCCGCGTCCTCGTGGACGCGCTGCAGGACGACGTCCTTCGAGGTGAGGCGGTACGACGGCGGTCTCAGCCCGGCCCAAAGAATCTCCAAACCTGTGACAATCCCCTGAAACGTCAGGATATGAACCACGGACGACCAGCGATGAAACATGGGATGATCTCGGCGCGACGTGGTTGACGCACTGTAGTACTGATGCGTACCGTCGCAACATGACATCGTTGTCCTATGAGGGCGCCGCCCTGAAAAATCTCCGATCATCCCGCGCTCCCCGCGCCCGACGCGTGGTGCTTCCCGCCACGCTCGCGCTGCTGGCGTCGGCTCTCGTGGTACCGCTGGCTGCGCCAGCGAGCTCCGCGCAGGCCGCTACCACCACGGACTATGCCTCGCTCGTCAACCCGTTCATCGGCACCCAGGGCGACCACGGGCACGACGGGCCGGGCGCCATCGCGCCGTACGGGCTCGCGACCGTGACCCCCCAGACGAACAACCCGTCCAGCAACCCGACGGGCTACGACTACGCGGGGACCACGTTCCAAGGCTTCACCAACCTCGCCCTCGACGGCGTCGGCGGCGGCGGCGGCGCGGGTGACTTCTTCGTCATCCCGACGTACCAGACCTACACGTCGCGCCCCTCGACCAGCAGCTACAGCAAGACCATCAACACGAACGGCGGCGCGAAGGTCGAGTCGGCGACGGCCGGCTACTACTCGGTGAGCACGACCGAGTCGAGCAAGAGCATCGACGCCCAGGCGACCGCCGCGACGCGGACCGGCGTGCAGGACTTCACCTTCGGCACCGCGGGGCACACCGCGCTGGTCGTCGACCTCCAGCACAACGTCGCCTCCGGCGGGCGCAAGGCCGCCGACCTGACGATCGGCACCGCCGCCAACGGCAACACGACGATCTCGGGCTCGTTCACGGCCTTCTTCTACACATCGACCTACAAGCTGTACTACTACGCCGAGACGACGGCCCCGACCTCCTCCGTCCAGACGTGGAACGGCTCCACGCTGGGCTCTGCGACGTCGCAGAACGGCACGGACATCGGCACGGTCCTCAACTTCAACAGCACCGCGGGCCAGCACGTGGGCCTGCGAGTGACGCTGTCCCCGATCAGCGTCGCGCAGGCGCAGCGCGACGCGACCGTCGAGGTCGCCAACAAGACCTTCGAGCAGGTGCGCGACGCGACCAAGGCCGAGTGGAACGCCCGTCTCGGCAAGGTCGAGGTCGACGCCTCCACGACGAACGACCCCACGGGTGACCTCAAGGTGCAGTTCTACACGCACCTGTACCGCCTCGCCGACACCCCGATGAACGCCACCTCGACCGACGGCACCTACCGCGGTGCCGACGGCGGCATCTACAAGGCGACCGGCTACACGCACTACGACTCGTGGTCGCTGTGGGACGACTTCCACAAGTACGCGGGCATCGCCTCGGTCTTCCCGGACGTGTACCGCGACACGGTGCAGTCGCTCGTCGACCTCTACGCCTCCGTGACCACGGCCGGCGCCTCCGGCGTCAGCGCCCTGGTGCAGTCCGCCCCGACGGTGCGCTTCGAGCGCGCCCCGGTGGTCGTGGCCGACGCGGTCTCCAAGGGCGTCCAGCTGCAGGGTCTCGAGCAGGCGTACCCCGCCCTCGCGGCGCAGACCGGCAGCGCGGCGAGCCTGACGAACCCCGACTCGCGGTCCGGCGGCGTGACCGGCTACGCCTACGACGCGTACGGCATGTCCGTCATCGCGAAGGCCCTCGGCAAGACCGCTGACGCCAAGAGCTACCTGGACGGCGCCGCGCGCTGGGCCAAGCTCTTCGACAAGGACGCTCTGGTCGACAACTCCAACGCCAAGGCCGCGACCGGCGTCGCCGCCGGTGTCGACAAGGTCGGCCTCATCATGCCGCGCTCGAGCAACAGCGACACGGCTTCCTTCAGCGTCCAGAACCCCGAGGCCTGGCAGGTCTCGAACCTGTACCAGGGGACCCTGTGGCAGTACAACTGGTACGACGCCGCGGACCTCGGCGGCATGATCGACGTGATGGGCGGCAAGTCCGAGGCGTCCAAGGCCGTCAACTACTTCTTCGGCACCTACACCTCCGACTGCACGCGGATGCTCCACCTGTACGCGAACGAGATCTCGGTGCACGCGCCGTTCCTGTTCAACTACGTCGGCGAGGCCGCGAAGACGCAGGACCTCACCTACAGCGCGCTGACCAAGCCGGTCTGCCCGGGCTACAACGCTGACGGCGGTTCCCCTGGCGCGACGAAGCAGATGATCTACCAGAACACCCCGGACGGCATGCTCCAGACCATGGACAACGACGCCGGGACCATGTCCGGCTACTTCGTGACCACCGCGATGGGCCTGTACCCGGTCGAGACCGGCGGCGACTCGTTCCAGATCACCTCGCCGATCTTCGACAAGACGACGGTCCACTACCCGGGCGGCAAGGACCTCGTCATCGAGGCACCCGGGGTCAGCGCGTCGAACCACTACATCCAGAGCGTGACGCTCAACGGCCAGGCGCTGAACCGCACCTGGCTCACCGCAGCCGAGCTCGCCGCGGGTGGGGTGCTCCACTTCACGATGGGCTCGACCGCATCCACGTGGGGCAACGACAGCATCGCCGAGGACTCGGTCAGCGACCACGTCTCCAGCGCGCTCTACCACCCCTCCGCTGCCGTCACCACGAGCACGCAGGTCTTCGACGAGGCCGCTGCGAGCGACGGTTCCATCGGCAACGCGGTCACCGTGTCCGTCTCCGGCGCGACCTTCACCGGTGAGGTCGGAGCCGACCTCACCTCGCAGGTCACCGCGACCGGCGTCCCGGCCGGTCTCACCCTCAAGGCGACCAAGACCGGGGCGAGCACGCTCGACCTGACGCTGACGGGCAAGGCCACCCAGCACCTCGTCGACAGCTCGACCGACAAGCTCGCCGTCACGCTGGCGACGGGTGCCTTCACCGGCACCGTGCCGAACGTCGACGACCGCGCGCTCACGCTCAAGGTCCGCTACACGGGCTACAGCCTCGCGCCGAGCACCACCGCTGTCACGGCGGGCGCGCACGGCGCGGTGAACAGCACGATCGACGTCACCCTCAACGGCGGCGCGACCTTCACCGGGACGACCGGCTCCGCCCTCCCGGCGGGATCGGTCTCCTTCCCCGGCCTCGCCTCCGGCGTCACGGCCACCCTCACCAAGACCGGTGACAACAAGGCCCGCCTCGCGCTGACGGGGACGATCTCCGCCGCCTCGTCGTTCACGCTCCTGCTCACCGACGCCGCGCTCAACGGCGCGACGGCATCCCAGGTGACCGGCGCGGGCACCACGTCGCTCCATCCCTTCACGCTCACGCCCGAGTCCACGACGCGGTCCGACCTGCAGGCGCTGTACGACGACGCCCGTCTGGTCACCGCGGACAACTACTCCAAGGACTCGTTCACGTCGCTCACCTCGGCCGTGGCCGGGGCGAAGTCGGCGCTCGACAACGCTGGCTCCTCGGAGTACGTGCTGTCCCAGGCGCTGGCCGGCCTGCAGGCTGCCGTCGACGGTCTGGTGATCGCGGACCAGTACGTGCAGCTCACGCCGAACAACGTGACGGAGATGGCGGCCACGCTCGGTCGTGACGGCTCGGCGGGTGCGTACACCAACTTCGGTGCCACCCACAACGAGCTGTGGGCCAAGTACGCGGGCGTCAACGTGGACGGGGCGGGGACGTTCACGTTCTCGTACGACAAGCCCACCGACAAGTCGACCGCGAACACGTGGATCGACCTGCGGCTCGGCAGCCCGACCGGCACGACGGTCGCGTCCACCCCGATGCTGGCCTTCACGGGCACCGGATGGGGCCACTACGTGACCCAGACCATCAACGTCGACCCGACGAAGTTCACGGGCACGAAGGACGTCTACGTCGTGTTCCG
>Ga0182744_1001029_pt1 | contig 25174 bp, 22 predicted proteins | sample eDN3rd30CKraftMG_FD_128525 | JGI IMG/M metagenome (GOLD analysis project Ga0182744, IMG submission 128525) | Enriched Miracle-Growth compost microbial communities from Emeryville, California, USA - eDNA 3rd pass 30_C Kraft MG (version 2) (version 2) ... | reverse complement strand
CGATCGGGCTCGACATCGCCATGCCGGAGGCGACGCGGTTCATCGAGCGTTCGACTTCGCGGATGGCGCTCGCCATGCGTCCGCGCATCGTGTTCTCGAGATTGAACGATTTGACGATGCGGCTGCCCTGCACCGTCTCCTGCATCGTTTGCATGATCAAGGTCGAGCCGTCGAAGGAGCGGCGCGCAAACTTGCGCACCTTGCCGATCATCCGGCCGAGCAGCAGCGCGGCGACGGGCAGGGTGAGCAGCGAAAGCGCCGCCAGCAGCGGGTCCTGCACGAACATGACGACGATGAGGCCGATCAAGGTCAGCAGTTCGCGGCCGAAGGCGGTGATCATCGCCTGCAATGTGTCGCGCACGGCATTGGGCGCATAGGCCAGCCGCGCCATGAAATCGGTCGAATGACGGTCGTTGAAGAAGCGCATGTCCTGGCGCAGCAGGTGGTCGAACACCTGCGACTGTACGCCCGCGATGATGCGATTGCCGGTTCGCGACAGCACGATCAACGACAGATAGGTGGCGATGCCGCGCAGGGTGAACAGGCCGAACACGGCCCAGGCGAGCATCCGCAGGCCGCTGAATTTCGTGCCGTCGACAATGCCGTTCAGCACCGGCTTGAGCAGATAGGCGGAAGCCGCCGTGGCGGCGGCGCCGATCGCCAGCAGCACGGCCGCGAGAATATAGGCTTTGATATGCTGGCGGCCGTGATCGAGGAAGATACGGCGCAGCATCGGATAGGTGTCGGAATGGATCCAAGGATCCTTGGTCGACGCATCTTTGGTCGACCCGTCACGGGCGGCTGCGTCCAGCGCACCCGGCTTGAAGGCTTTCTTTGACATGGGCACGGGTTAGCCTTGTTGGCGGCAGGGAGCAAGTCTGGGCTGGATGGGAAGCAGATCTGCGGTTGCACCGAGTGTCGCGGCGTTGCAAAGCAGAGTAGTGTGGGTTCAATAACTTGCTGCAATTGGGAGGATTTTATGTCGACGCCAATAGATGAGCCCGAACTGCCGCTCGTCATCGCGCGCCAAGGCTATTTTTATGCCGGCGGGGCCTATGACGAGACGCTGCCCGGGACGCCCTTCGTCGGCCAGATGTATGTGGAATTTCAGATACCTCAGGATCGCAAGCATGTGCACCCCATCGTCATGGTGCATGGCGGTCAGCAGAACGGCACCAACTGGACCGGCACGCCGGACGGCCGCGAGGGCTGGGCGCAATATTTCCTGCGCCGCGGCCATGCCGTCTATGTGGTCGACCAGGTCGCCCGCGGCCGCTCGCCCTGGCATGAAAAGGCACACGGTCCGCTGGCGCCGCTGAATCGGGAATTCGCCGAGAGACGTTTCGTCGCGCCGGAGCGGTACGAGCCCTGGCCGCAGGCGAAGCTGCACACCCAATGGCCGGGCGAGGGTAAACCCGGCGACGAGCATTTCGACGCCTTCGTCGCCGGGCAGATGCCGTCGCTCGCCGATTACGCCCGCCAGCAGGAACTCAACAGCGCGGCGCTGATCGATCTCTTCGAGCGGATCGGCCCGGCGGTTCTGATGGTGCATTCGCAGGCCGGCGCCTTTGGCTGGGTCGTCGCCGATCGCAGGCCCAACCTGGTCGCGGCGCTCGTCGCCGTCGAACCGAATGGTCCGCCGCTGCGCGATATCGCCAATCTCGGCGCGCCGGACTGGTTCAAGGACGACGGCCGCTACAAGATTTCAGGTCTCGGCGATGTGCAACTGACCTGGGACCCGCCGCTGCAGGCGGGCGAAAGTCTCAACTATGTGCAGGAAGAGACGGCATCACGGCCCGATTGCGTGCGCTGCTGGAGCCAGCAGGCGCCGGCGCGACGCTTGCCCAATCTGGCCAAGGTGAAAATCCTGATGATCAGCGGCGAGGCGTCCTATCACGCGCCCTACGATCACTGCACGGCGATCTTCCTGCGCCAGGCCGGCGTCGCGCTCGATCATATCGAGCTCAAGGAGATCGGCATTCACGGCAACGGCCACATGATGATGATCGAGAAGAATTCCGACGAGATCGCCGCCGTCATCGCCGGATGGCTGGAGAAGCAGGAGAGATAATCGAGAGCCTCTTCCTTCTCCCGTTTACGGGAGAAGGTGGCCCTTGCGCAGCAAGGGTCGGATGAGGGAAGCGTGTGGAGTTAACCCTCCACTTCCTCACGCAGCATCTCCAGCTCCAGCCATTCTTCCTCTGCCTTGGCCAGCTTGTCGGCGGCCTTGGCGAAGGCCTGTGACAATTCGGTGAAGCGCTTGGGATCGCGCGCATAGAGCGACGGATCGTCAAGGTCCTTCTGCAGTTTCACCTGCGTCGCCTGCAGCTCTTCCATCCGCTTCGGCAATGTTTCGAGCGCATGCTTCTGCTTGAACGACAGCTTCTTTTTCGAATTGGAAGATTGCGGTGCGGACGTGGGCGCAGCCGCCTTCGGCTTTACTTCACGGGCTAAGGGTTCGCCGCCGACGCCATAGCCGCGTTGCGACAGCATGTCCGTATAGCCGCCCGCGTATTCCAGCCAGCGCCCATCACCTTCGGAGACAACGACGGATGTCGCCACGCGATCGAGGAAATCGCGATCATGGCTGACGACGATGACGGTGCCGGGATAATCGGCGATCAGTTCCTGCAACAGGTCGAGCGTTTCAAGATCGAGGTCGTTGGTCGGTTCGTCGAGCACCATCAGGTTGGAAGGCAGAGACAGCGCGCGCGCGAGCATCAGCCGCCCGCGCTCGCCGCCCGAGAGCCGTGTCACCGGCGTGCGCGCCTGTTCCGGCTGGAATAGAAAGTCTTTCATGTAGCCGGCGAAATGCTTGCGCTGACCGTTGACCTCGACCCAGTCTCCGCCGCCACCGGTCAGCGCATCCTTCACCGTCCATTCCGGCTGCAGCACCATGCGGCGCTGGTCGAGCGAGGCGATTTCGAGATTGGCGCCGAGCGTCACCTTGCCGCTGTCAGGCTGCAATTCGCCGATCAGCATCTTGATCAGGGTCGTCTTGCCGGCGCCGTTGGCGCCGACGATGCCGACCCTGTCGCCACGCATGATGCGGATCGAGAAATCATCGACGATCGACCGTTCGCCATAGCTCTTGGAAATGCGCTCGGCCTCGACCACCAGCTTGCCTGAAAGCTGCGCCTGCGAGACTTCCATCTTCACCTGGCCGGTGACCTTGCGGGCATCGCGCCGTTCCTGGCGCAGGTCGTCGAGCCGGCCCATGCGCTTCATGTTGCGCTTGCGCCGCCCGGAGACGCCGTAGCGCACCCAATGCTCTTCGTTGACGATGCGGCGGTCGAGCTTGTGCAATTCCAGCTCTTCCTGTTCCAGCACCTGGTCGCGCCAGGTCTCGAATTCGCCGAACCCCTTGTCGAGCCGCCGCGTGCGGCCGCGATCGAGCCAGACCGTGGCGCGCGACAGGTTCTCGAGAAAGCGCCGGTCATGGCTGATCAGCACAAGCGCCGAGCGCGAGGCGCGCAGGGTCTTTTCCAGCCACTCGATGGCGGGCAGGTCGAGATGGTTCGTGGGCTCGTCGAGCAGCATGATGTCGGGCTCGGCGGCGATGACACGGGCCAGCGCCGCGCGGCGCGCCTCGCCGCCCGACAGGGTGGCGGGGTTCTCTTCGCCGGACAGGCCCAGGTCGTTGAGGAGGTAGCGCGCCTTGTAGGGATCGTCCGTCGGATTGAGCCCGGCCTCGACGTAATCCAGCACTGTCGCAAAACCGCCGAGATCGGGCTCCTGCGGCAAATAGCGCACGCTGGCGTCGGGCTGGAAAAAGCGCGTGCCGCCGTCCGGCTCCAACTCGCCCGCGGCAATACGAAGCAGGGTCGACTTGCCGGAGCCGTTGCGGCCGACGAAGGCCAGCCGCTCGCCCGGCCCAACCGACAGTTCCGCCCCGTCAATCAGCGGTTTGCCGCTGAGGATCAGGCGGATGTCTTGCAGAAGCAGAAGCGGAGGCGCAGCCATGGGTTTCAAACGATCCAAAAAACATTCTAATCGGGCCTGTCCCTAACCTGCTTTGCCGCCGGAGGGAAACCCTGAAGCGAAACTCCCGGCAGGGCTCGGCCGTTCATCAAATATTGCCCTGATTTCGGTAGTCTGGGCGTAGATTCGTTCGGAGGCAGAAATAAAATGTCCAACAGCCCGACCGCCGCCGCATTTTCGGCTCTCAACGCGCACAAGACCCATCTTGGCAGCACGCACGTCGCGGAACTGTTTGCGCACAATCCCCTGCGCTTTCAGCATTTCCATGCGCGCCTCGACGATCTCCTGTTCGATTATTCCAAGCAGCGTGTGACGCAGGCGACCATGCCGCTGCTGTTCGATCTCGCCCGCGCCGCCGATGTCGAAGGCCGGCGCAAGGCCTTGTTTGCCGGCGAGGTGGTCAACACCACGGAAGGTCGCGCCGCCATGCATATGGCGTTGCGCAACATGTCGGGCAAGCCGGTCATGATCGAAGGGCGCGACGTCATGGGGGACGTCGCCGCCGAACGTGACAAATATCTCACCTTCGCCACCCAGGTTCGCGACGGCACTCTGCGCGGCACAGGCGGCGCGCCGTTCACCGATGTGATCAATATCGGCATCGGCGGCTCGGATCTCGGCCCCGCCATGGCGGCGCGCGCGCTCTCGCCCTTCGGCGGCGACGGGCCGCGTCCGCACTTCGTCTCCAACGTCGATGGCGCCGATCTCGGCGACACCTTGAAGACGCTCGATCCGGCGCGCACCCTCTTCATCATCTCGTCGAAGACGTTCACGACGCAGGAGACGATGACCAATGCAGCCTCGGCGCGCGCCTTCGTCGCCAAGGCGCTGGGTGAAGCTGCCGTCGGTGATCACTTCGCCGCCGTTTCCACCAAGCTCGATCTCGTCGCCAAGTTCGGCATCAAGAGCGACCGCGTGTTCGGCTTCTGGGATTGGGTCGGCGGACGTTATTCGATCTGGTCGGCCATCGGCCTGGCGCTCGCAATTTCCATCGGCCGCGAAAATTTCGAGGCGTTCCTGCACGGCGCCCATGATGTCGACACGCATTTCACCGATGCGCCGCTCGACAAGAACATTCCCGTGCTGATGGCACTGCTTGGCATCTGGAATCGCAACGTCTGGTTCTATGGCTCGCACGCCGTCATTCCCTATGATCAGCGCATGGGACGTTTCTCGGCCTATCTGCAGCAGCTGGAGATGGAATCCAATGGCAAGTCGGTGACGCGCGCCGGCGAGCCGGTGATGCACGCAACAGCGCCGGTCATCTGGGGCGAACCCGGTACCAATGGCCAGCACGCCTTCTTCCAGATGTTGCATCAGGGCACCGATATCATTCCCATCGACTTCATGGTCGCGGCCGAGCCCACGCACGCCGATCCGCATCATCACGATCTGCTGGTCGCCAATTGCCTGGCGCAAAGCGAAGCGATGATGCGCGGCCGCTCACGCGAAGAGGTTGAAGCGATCCTGCGCAAGCAGGGCCTGTCCGACAACGAGATCGCGAAACTGGCGCCGCACAAGGTCTTTGCCGGCAATCGTCCGACGTCCACCTTCATGTACCGCAAACTTGATCCGCGCACGCTCGGCCGCCTCGTCGCGCTCTACGAGCACAAGGTGTTCGTGCAGTCGGTGATCTGGGACATCAACGCCTTCGATCAATGGGGCGTCGAACTCGGCAAGGAATTGTGCAACCGCCTCGCGCCGATCGTCTCCGACGCCTCGCAGCCGACGGAAGGTCTCGACGCCTCGACCGCCGGCCTCATTGGCTATCGCAGATTGATGAAAGAAGGCTAAGTGCGCGTTCTTCCTTCTCCCGTTTACGGGAGAAGGTGGCCCTCGCATCGCGAGGGTCGGATGAGGGCCGTGCGCATGAACCTACCGCCCTTCCATCATCTTCGACACCACCTTCGCGGTATAATCCACCATCGGCACGATGCGCGCATAGTTGAGGCGCGTCGGGCCGATGACGCCCAGGACACCGACGATCTTCTGCGCGCCGTCGCGGAAGGGCGCCGCGATCATCGATGAGCCCGACAGCGAGAACAGTTTGTTCTCCGAGCCGATGAAGATCCGCACGCCCTCGCCGGTCTCGGCGCGCGCCAGAATGTCCATCACGTCCTTCTTGGTTTCGAGATCGGAGAACAAGAGGCGGATGCGCTCGAGATCCTCGGCCGCCTTCAGGTCCTCCAGCAGATTGGCCTGGCCGCGCACGATCAATTGATGGTTGTCGCCTCCGGGGCCGGTCCAGCTCGCCAGCCCGGCCTTTACGAGCCGCGCGGTCAACTGGTCGAGTTCCGCCTCGGCGGCCTGGCGCGATATTTCGATATCGGTGCGCAGTTCTGCGAGCGTGCGGCCGCGCAGGCGGGCGTTGAGATAGTTCGCCGCCTCGATAAGCGACGAGGCGGGGAGGTCGCGGGGGATCTGCAGGATGCGGTTTTCCAGCGATCCGTCTTCCGAGACAAGCACGGCGAGCGCCCGCTCCGGATCGAGCCGGACGAATTCGATCTGCCGGAGCCTGGCGTTTTCCTTGGAGGTGAGGACGACAGCGGCACCGCGCGAGAGCCCAGACAGCATGGCCGAGGCTTCCGTGAGCACGCCTTCCATCGTCTGGCCAGTGGAGGCGGCTTTCACTTGCGCTTCGATATTGCCGCGCTCTTCGACGGAGAGGTCGCCGACCTCCATCATGGCGTCGACGAAGAAGCGCAGGCCGAGTTCGGTCGGCAACCGCCCGGCGCTGGTGTGCGGCGCGTAGACGAGGCCGATGTCCTCAAGGTCCTGCATGACATTGCGCACCGAGGCCGGCGACAGGGTCATCGGCAGCAGGCGCGACAGGTGGCGCGAACCGACCGGCTCGCCGGTCGCCAGGTAGGAATCGACGATGCCGCGGAAAATCTCGCGCGACCGCGCATTCAGGGTTGCGAGCGAGGCGCTGTCTGCCGATGGTCTGTCGAAGGGGGAAGCCATGCTCATAAAATGGCGAAGCCGGAAGCGCTGTTCAAGCGCGCAATTGGGCGGAAGTGGCGAATTCCCGCCCGAATACCTCCCGGATTGGCTATTTCACGGTTGGTTCCGCTTTTGCCTGTAGCCGCTCGAACACATAGACTGCGATGGCGCCATAGATGACATGGCCAGCCCAGCTCATGAAGGACAGGCGTGGCTGGTCCGTCAGCAGCAGGAACGGCTGCCCGGCGAGCGGCGCCATGATGCCCAGGGCATTGAACCAGGAGAAGGAGCCCCAGCTCAGCGAATCCGCCCACAACGCATTGCCGTTGATGATGCGCGTCGCGGTCAGGCCCGTGACCAGAACCCAGAACAGGCCGATGAACATGGTCGCGCCGCCGTTTGCGGCGAGCCAGGCGACATAGGCGGTGAAGATCACCCAGACCGCGATGTCGAACACCGCACCCCAGGAGCGCAGTCCGCGCGAGACGATCCAGTAGGCGATGGGGTAGCCGACAATGCCGACCGCGTAATGGATCGATGTGGCGGTCAGCGACGACACCTGGACGCCGGTCCAGCGGGCGATGAGGGTGGCGACCAGCGCCGGCGGTTCGAGCGGAAAGCCGGCGATCGGCGGCGTGATGAAATGCGACCAGATTTCCCAGATCAGCAGCCCCGCAAGGCCGCCGGCGAACAGCCGTCCGAGCACGGCGACGTTCGGGATTGGTGGATTGGCGAAGGCGATGGATCTTGCGGTCATTGGTTCCCCTCCTCGTGGCCGCCACGGCTGATGAGCGAGGCACTCGAAATGGAGCGCTGTGGTGCAGCCTGAGCCAGAGCTTACGGGCAACGGCCGCGGGATGCATCTCATGCTTGCGTGATTGGCGCTGACATAGACCTCACGCCGCGGTGATGCGGGCGTGACCGGACACGGATCGCTTGACCTGAAGGCGTCGGACGCTTTCACTTGTACACAAGCGCCGAAGGAGCGCCGGGCGAGGGGAAACGACATGGGACATCGTAGTGGACTGCTGCAGCGCGCCGGCCGGCTTGCCGTTCTCTCTGGTTTGCTCTGCGCTGCAGGTGCCGCATCGGCGCAGGCGCCAGACGCGGAGTTCTACCGCGGCAAGACGGTACGGCTGATCGTCGGCGCGGCGCCGGGCGCCGCTTATGATTTCGCCGGCAGGGTCGTCGCCAATCATATCGGCCGCTACATTCCCGGCCAGCCCGCGATCGTCGTCGAGAACATGCCCGGCGCGAGCTCCATCATCATGCTCAACCATCTCTACAATCGGGCGGCGCGCGACGGCACGGCCATGGGCATGTCGTTGAGCGGCGTCATCCACGAGCGTCGGTTGCAAGGCCTGTCGCGCAACGGCTCCAACGTGCAGTTCGATATTTCCAGGATGAACTGGATCGGCACGCCGGCACAGCAGCCGTTCATCTATATCGTCTGGGGCAAGACATCGCTGCAGAGCTTCAAGGATCTTGTCGCCAACCCGGCGACCTTCGCCTCGACGTCGCAAGGCGGCGACAACTGGGTGATGCCCATGCTCACCAATCAACTGCTGGGCACCAGGATCAAGCTCGTCGCCGGCTACAAGGGCGTTAACGACATCTTCATGGCGATGGAGCAAGGCGAGGTGCAGGGCACCGGCGTCGTGCTGTCGAGCCTGCTCAGCAAGGAAGACTGGATGCGCGATCACAAGGCGCGCGTGCTGCTGCAGTTTGGCGTTGCCCGAAATCCCGCCATCAAGGACGTGCCGACAGCCATCGAACTTGCCACCAGCGAGGACGACCGCAAGATGCTGGCGGCCTATGCCACCAAGTTCCGCACCACCTATCCGATCATGATGCCGCCGGATGTGCCGGCCGACCGGGTGAAAGTGGTGCGGACAGCCTTTGACGCGGCGATGAAAGACCCTCAGCTCATCGCCGATGCCAAGAAGTTCGGCATCGACATCGATCCGGTCTCAGGTGAAGACATCGCCAAGATCGTCGCTGAACTTGACGCCCTGCCGCAGCCTGTCGTCGACAGGTTGCGCAAACTGCTGGACTAGTAAATCTAAGCAGGCGGCAGAAGCCGGGTCTCGCCCTCGTCGAGCTGCATGTCGAACACGCACAGCAGCGCGGCCGTCGCCGCGTAGGAGCCCATCAGGGAAACAATATCGACGAGCATTTTGATACCGAAATGCTCGACCGCCCGCTTGTAGGTTGCGGATGAGGCCTTGTTCAGCCCGAATGTCTCCCGCCCGAGTTGGATGATTACCGCATCCTCTTCCGGCAAACCGTCGAGTGGACGCCTGAACTTGATCGCATCGATGGCGGCCTCGGGCACGCCGCACGAGCGTCCCTCCCGTTCATGCGCGGCCCATTCAAACGGACTGTTGCACTCTCTCGCAGTGATGAGAATCGCGACTTCCCGCTGTCTCGGCGTAACGCCCGATTGAAACCGCAGATATTTGTTCGGCGGACGGCTGATCTCCGAATATTTCGGCGAATGCAGGCGAATGCCGCCGGGACCATGGAGGCCACGGATCGTGCCGCCGTTCGGATCGACGTAAGTATCGAAGACGGCGGCTCCGGCTTCATCCATGTCCTCACGTCTGGGCAACGGCACGCGGCAGCGCGAAACAGGGTCGATATCTTCGGGTAGCATGTGCTCTCCGCTGGAAGAGGGATTATTGATTGCGCGAGCGCGCCGTCTCGCGCGGGCTTTCGCCGAAGATCTTGCGATATTCGCGCGAGAACAAAGCATTGTTCCTGTAGCCGACACCGAAGCAGACGTCTGCGATGCTACTGCGCGGTCCTTGCAGGAAGGCATGCCGAGCCGACGACAGCCTGACCTCGCGCAGGAAATTCATCGGCGTCGTGCCGCGAAAATTCCGGAAGCCATATTGCAGGGTTCTGGCGCTGACACCCGAACTCGCAACGATGCTGTCGAGAGTCACCGTGTGACGGAATTGCTCGCGGATGTATTTCTCCGCCGACCTCACGTAATGGGGCGCAATCGCGCTGCGCTGCCCGACCGGCAGATTGTCGTATGTCTCGCGAATGGGTTGCAGCAGAAGGCGCAGGAGCAGCCGCTCGAAATCATTCACGATCAGCGGATCGCTCAGCGCCGGCGCGGCTGCCGTCAGGTCGGACATCATCATATCGAGGTACTTGGCCAGCACCGGATGTTGTTCAAACTCAAAAACGGTGAGTTTGGCTGCTTCCAGCAAGGACGAGGCTTCGTCGGAGGCGGCGATACATTGGTCGACGGCAAGGCGGTCGACAACGATATGCAGATCGGTGCAGGGGCCCGTCCATCTACGGCAGATCTCGCCCGTCGCGCTGACGATAACGGCCGCTCCGGGCTTGATGGCGCGCCACTCTTCCTTGTCCTTCACCTCGAAAGAGCCGGAGAGAGGGATGTGAATAGAGAGATGATGCCCGCGCGGCCGCCAGGTCTGCGTCACGCAGCCGGTGTAAGAAGCCCAATCGAAAACTTTGACATGGCTGCGACCGACGCAGACGTCGGCGACGGTGAGAGACACAGGCTTCGACCGATCTTCGACCGCTAACCGGCAGCGACCGCCGGTGATGGTCTCGATCGCCTTCATCGAGGCTTTAGCCCCGACGGCGCGAAGCGCATCCCGCGTGAGCACGTCGCACGTCCTGGCCCAGGATGTGATCAACGCCGGCATGGCCAGTGGAGACGTGGCCAGGGATCGCCGGTTGATCGGCACGATAACGTCGGGCGCGTTCGCCACGGCTTTCGGCAGGGCATTGGTGGAACGAGGCACGTTGATACTCCCTGCACTCACTAAGTGCCTTTCGATCCTGGCAGGCAACGGTGGGGCGACACAGAATTGCGGATTTGGACAAAATTTTGCGTTTTAGAGCAAATTCTGCGGATTTTGGGAAGACCCTCTCCTGACATCTGCCACGCCGTCACGTGGGACAGGCCGTCGCAGCCTTTTTGCGCTTTTGAGACAGTGTCTTCGTTTTCATGAGGGAGGGAGCTTGACCCATTCCGACGATCGGAGAATTTCAGGACCATCGGAGGAAAATGTCCATGAAGAAGACTGTGGCGCTCGCTGCGCTCGTTACCGCCTTTTCGACCGCCGTCGGCCTCGCGCCCGTGGCGCTGGCGCAGTCCGATCTCAAATCGTACTACGCCGGCAAGAACATCGATTTCCTGATCTCGACAGGCGAGGGAGCGACCTACGACGCCTATGCCCGCGCGCTTGGCAGGGTCATGAAAAAATACATGCCGGGCGAGCCGACATTCGTGCCCAAGCAGATGGTCGGCGCGGGCGGTCTCACCGCGGCCAACTACATCTACAACATCGCGCCGAAGAACGGCCTGGTTCTCGGCATAGTCAACAACCCCGTGCCGTTCCTGCCGCTGCTCGGCGAAGAGCACGCCCGCTATGATTCTCTGAAGATCAACTGGATCGGCAGCGCCGCTTCGGAAACAGCCCTGCTCATTGCCAGCAAGGAAAGCGGCGTCAAGACGATCGACGAAGCGATCGCCAAAGGCCTCACGGTCGCACGACGGGCGCCGGCTCCGGCAGCTATTTCAACGCCAATCTCATCAATCGGTTTGTCGGCGCGAAGCTGAAGATCATCTCCGGATACAAGGCCTCGTCGGACAGCCTGCTGGCGCTCGAACGGGGCGAGGTGGATGGGTTTCCCGGCATCATGCTGTCGACGCTTCACTTCGCCAAGCCCGATTGGGTGCGCGACGGGCGCATCAACATCCTGATGCAATTGTCGAGCGAGCGTCATCCCACCTTGCCCGACGTGCCGACGATCATGGAAAAGACGCCCCACGTGGAAGAAAAGGCGGCGGTCGCTTTTGCGCTGGCGCCGCTTGTTGCTGCGCGCCCCATCATGGCCCCACCGGATGTTCCGGCCGCCTATATCGGGGCGTTGCAGACGGCATTCGAGCGCACAATCCAGGACAGCGATTTTCAGGCAGAGATCGCGAAAGCGCGCATCGACACATTCGGCTGGATGACCGGTCCGCAGCTCACGGCCTTCATCCAGAAGATGTACAAGACGGAAAAGGCGCAGGTTCAGACCATCGCCGCCATCCTGAAGCAATAGGGAGTACGACTTCAATGACGTCCAAGCCGATCAGGCGCGTGGTCACGGGGCACGACAAGAGCGGGCAGGCCACCGTTATCGTGGATTCCATTGCGACGAACACAAGATCGCCGCGTCCCGGCCAGTACACGACGATGATGTGGTGCAGCGACGACATGCCTGTGTCCATGCCGCTTGGCGAAGACGTGGAAGACATGGGCGCGCGGAAGCTCGGAACCTATCCGCCCGTGAACGGCACGCGCTTCATGATCGCCGAATATCCGCCCGGCAATCACCCGCGCCGGCACAGAACCGAAACCATCGACTACATCGTGGTTCTGTCCGGACGTGTCCAGATGTTTCTCGACAACGAGGAAATGGTGGAATTGGGCGAAGGTGATGTGATGATCCAGCGCGGCACTTATCACGCCTGGCTCAATCCCGGCCCGGACGTGTGCCGGATGGCTTTCGTTCTGATCGACGCGAAGCCTTTAGGGATTGGCGATCCGCTTGTCCGGGAGAGCTAGCCGGCAACCGCCTCAGCCTCGGTGTCATTCCCGCTCGCCCGCCTGCCTTCGCACAGGCAGGCTACGCGGACGTCGGGAATGACAGTCCTTATTATTCCGCCGCGGCGGCCATCTCCAGCGGCTTGGTCCGGGCCAGATCCTTGATCTGCGGATAGACCTCCTTCGCGAACAGGGTCATGCTCTTCACGGTACGCGCGTGATCGAGCGAGCCTGCCTGCTGCATCATCAGCAGATGATCGAAGCCGCCGACAAGATTGTAGAGGCGCTTGATCTGCTCGGCGACACTGTCGGGCGTGCCATATACCATCACGCCTTCTTCCTTCAGGAACTCGAGCGACTTCTGCCGCATGGCGTCGGTGCGGCCGGTGAATGTGCCTTTCAGCGCATTGACGTTGAACTCGACCGGCACATAGCCCGGCGGATTACGGTATTGCGGCTCGGACTTGGCGGCGAGATACCAGGTCAGCTCGCGCGCGCCCTTCTCGGCTTCCTCTTCCGTGTCTGCGGTGTAGACGAGCGGCATGTAGGCCGTGCCGCCGCCGCCGGGCAGGCCGGTGTCGCGGAAGGCGCTGCGATAGCCGTCGAACATCCACTTCACCTTGGCATGCGGCTGCAGGAAGGTGGCGAAGACATAGCCGCGCGCGGCCGCCTTCTTGATGTTGTCGAGATCGCTCGAACCGGTGATCCAGACGGCCGGATGTGGCGTCTGATAGGGGCGCGGCCACAGGTTGATGGCGCGTCGATGGGTGAAGCGGCCTTCGAAGTTGAACGGGCCCTCCGTCGTCGTCCACGCCTTCACGCAAAGATCGATGCCTTCCCACAGGCGTTCGACCGTCTGCGTCGGATTGGTGTTGGCGGCGAAGATTTCATACGGCACGCCGCGCACGAAGCCCACGTCGAGACGGCCGCGAGAGATGCAATCGATCATCGCCATCTCTTCGGCGATGCGGAGCGGGTCGCCGCGATTGGCGACAGGGTTGCCGAGAATGCAGATGCGCCCCTTGCTCGTCTGGCGCGCCAGAATGGCGGCCGTGAGCGGCGCCGCCACGTCGATGCAGGTCGCTGTCTGGTGATGCTCGTTGCAGAGCAGGTTCAGGCCGAGATCGTCGGCGATCATATATTCGTCGAGATAGCGATTGTAGAGATCGGCGCCCACCATCGGATCGTAGTGCTGGTTCGACAGCGACACGCGCATCGTCGACAAGCTCTCCAGCGGCGGCAGGTTCGGATAGGGCATTTCGGTGAAGTGCCAGGCAAGCATAGTGTAGCCCTCGTGCGATCAGTTGATGAAGGGATGAAGCGCGGCCAGGAAGCTGTCCGGCGCTTCGAGATGCGGATAGTGGCCGGCGCCTGCGATGGTCGCGAATTTCGCGCCGGGAATGAGGTTTGCGTAGGCCTCCCCGTAGGCTGTATCGACGATGCCGTCCTTCTCGCCCCAGATCAGCAGGGCAGGGACGTCAATCCGGTGCAGCCGCTGCTTGAGCTTCGGGTTGTGCATGTACGGATCCCAGGCGAAGCGGGCGAAGCTTTCGATGTTGCGCGCCACGACCGTGAGCTGCTCGTCATTCATCTGCGAGAAATCGCGCTTGGCCTTTTCGGCGTCGGCCCATTTCGCCGCCGCGACTTCCGCAGGGTGCGATGTCCAGATGTCCATGATGTCGCGATCGTAGGGGCCGCGGACCTTGATGCCATAGGCATCGACAAGCACGAGGCGCGAAATCCGCGACGTGTTCTTGACCGCCATTTCGGCGGCTACCCAGCCGCCGAAGGAGCAGCCGAGAACGGTGACGTCGCTCAGATCGAGCTCATCGAGCAGGTCGAGCAGGATGTAGGAGATGTCGTCGGCATTGGCGATCCAGTCCGGCCGGTCCGATACGCCGAAACCGGGCAGGGAGGGGATGATGACGTCGAACTGTTTCGCCAGCGCATCGACAAACGGCGCCTCGCGTTCCAGTTGCTCCTCTCCCGCAAGGAGAAGGAGAGGGGTTCCGGCGCCCCGTCGTTCAACCTCCAAGGTGAGGTTCTGAATTGATACGCTACTGCTACGGGCTGTCGACGGCATCTCAGGTCCTTCGGGGCGCTTGTTTTCGTTGGTCGGCGGGATGTCTCCGCGTGCCTGACCGTGCGGGCACCGTGGCGTGTGACACTGGCGCGGGTCAATGCGATGGCGAGGCCGTTTTGCACATGCGCGCAATAGTTATACTTTGAGCGCGACATTGTTGTCTGGAACCGGCAAATGCCGCAAAATCCGGCTTCAACCGGCTCAGCCTACTGAAATCATCAGGAGTTCGACGTGTCCTCATCTTCGCCCGTCTCGCACGCCGATCGCGCAGCCTTCATCTGGGATGACCCCTTCCTGTTCGAGGATCAGCTCAGCGAAGAGGAGCGGATGATTCGCGATACGGCCCGCGCCTATGCGCAGGACAAGCTGCTGCCGCGCGTGGTCGACGCCTATGCCAGGGAGACCATCGACCATGATCTCATTCCGGAAATGGGCGAGCTTGGCCTGCTCGGCGTGACCATCCCCGAGGAATACGGCGCCGCCGGCGCCAATTATGTCTCCTATGGCCTGGTGGCGCGCGAGCTTGAGCGGGTCGATTCGGGTTATCGCTCGACGCTCAGCGTGCAGTCGTCCCTGGTCATGCATCCGATCTGGGCCTATGGCGACACGCAACAGAAACAGAAATACCTGCCCAAGCTCGCCAGCGGCAAGCTCGTCGGCTGTTTCGGCCTGACGGAGCCGGACGCCGGCTCCGATCCCGGCAGCATGAAGACGCGGGCCGAGAAAGTGTCTGACGGCTACCGCCTGACCGGCTCGAAGATCTGGATTTCCAACGCGCCCATCGCCGACGTCTTCATCATCTGGGCCAAGTCCGACGCGCATAAGGGCCAGATCAAGGGTTTCATTCTTGAAAAGGGCATGAAGGGCCTGTTGGCGCCGAAGATCGAGGGCAAGTTGTCGCTGCGCACGTCCGTCACCGGCGAAGTGGTGCTCGATGGCGTGGTTGTGCCGGAAGACAACCTGCTGCCGAATGTCGCCGGCCTGAAAGGTCCGTTCGGCTGTCTCAATCGCGCCCGCTACGGCATCGCCTGGGGCGCCATGGGCGCGGCGGAGGATTGCTGGCATCGTGCCCGCCAATATACGCTCGACCGCAAGCAGTTCGGCCGCCCCCTGGCGGCAACGCAACTGGTGCAGAAGAAGCTTGCCGACATGCAGACGGAAATCTCGCTCGGCTTGCAGGCGGCGCTGCGCGTCGGCCGGCTGATGGACGAGGGCAGGGCCGCGCCGGAAGCCATTTCCATCATCAAGCGCAACAACGCCGGCAAGGCGCTCGACATCGCAAGGCTTGCGCGCGACATGCACGGCGGCAACGGCATCCATGGCGAATATCACGTCATGCGGCATGCGCAGAACCTCGAGACCGTCAACACCTATGAAGGCGCGCATGACGTGCATGCGCTGATTCTTGGTCGTGCGCAGACGGGCCTGCAGGCGTTTTTCTAGAAGCACGCAAAACAAGAAAATAGTGTTGGGGGGAAGATGAACGCCCATGCCGTTGCCTCGCAGCCGATCTTCGGCCTTAGTCCGATGTGGCTGTCGGCGGCGCTGCTTGCCGCCGTCTATGCCGGGCTGATCTGGGACAGGCTCAACCGCGCCATCATCGCCCTGCTCGGCCTTAGCATCGTCATCCTCACCGGCCTGCTGTCGCAGCAGGAAGCGGTCAAGGGCATCGACACCAACACCATCGGCCTGCTGACCGGCATGATGATCCTGGTGTCGATCTCGCGCCGCTCCGGCATGTTCGAATATGTTGCCGTCGTCGCAGCGCAGCTTGCCAAGGCCCATCCAGCCGGCATTCTCCTGCTCCTGTCATTGGCGACGGCGCTGCTCTCGGCGCTGCTCGATAATGTGACGACCGTGCTGTTGATTGTGCCGGTGACCCTGCACATCACCCGCGAATTGGAAATTCCGCCCTATCCATTCCTGTTCGCCGAAATCCTCGCCTCCAACATCGGCGGCACGGCGACTCTCATCGGCGATCCGCCGAACATTCTCATCGGCTCGCTGGTCGGCCTGTCGTTCAATTCCTTCATCGTCCATCTGGCGCCCGTCATCGTCGTCATCATGCTGGTGCAGGCGGCGATCACCCATCTGGTCTGGGGCCGCGCCATGAAGGCCGATGCCGGCCATCGCGCCAAAGTCATGGCCATGCAGCCGGCTGAGACGATCAAGGACACGACCTTGCTCAAACAGGCGCTGTGCGTGCTCACTGTGATCATCGTCGCATTCATTTTTGCGCGGCCGCTGCACCTGGAACCCGCGACGATCGCCATTGCCGGCGCGGCGGTGCTGATGTTCTTCGACAACTGGCAGCATCACACCGATGCCCAGGCCGTGAACGTTCATCGCACCTTTTCCGACGTCGAATGGATCACGATCGCCTTCTTTGCCGGCCTCTTCGTCATCGTTCATTCCGTTGAAGTGGGCGGCCTGCTCAATCTGCTGGCGCAGAGGCTGGTCGCAGCTACCGGCGGCGATCTGGCGCGCACCGGCTTTTCAGTGCTGTGGGCTTCGGCGCTTCTGTCGGCCATCGTCGACAACATCCCCTTCGTCGCGACGATGATTCCCCTGATCAAGAGCATGGCGCCGGCCTTCGGCGGGCCGGACCAGATCGAGCCTTTGTGGTGGTGTCTCTCGCTCGGCGCCTGCCTCGGCGGCAACGGCACGTTGATCGGCGCCTCGGCCAATCTGACGGTGGCGGGCATCGCCGAGCGCAACGGCATCGGCTTCAGCTTCTGGACGTATACGAAATACGCTTTTCCGATGATGCTGGTCAGCGTCGCCATCGCGCATGTCTATGTGTGGTGGCGGTATTTTTGAGCCGTCGCGTTCCCTTCTCCCGCTCCGCGGGAGAAGGTGGCCCTTGCGCAGCAAGGGTCGGATGAGGGTGCCAAACAAAAAGGCCCGAAGCATCTCTGCTTCGGGCCTTTGAACTTGCAGCCTTGAAAACTTACTCCGCAGCGATGCGCGAGAACGGCGCGGCGTCGCGCACCTTCTCGTCGACATGGCTCTCGAACGCGACGAAGTTCTTGCGGAACATCTCGACGAGATGTTTCGCAGTCGCGGCGAACTCGGCCTTGTTGGACCAGGTCTTCACCGGCTCGAGGATATGCGGCTCGACGCCTGGGACAGAGGTCGGCACGGCGAGGCCGAAATACGGATCGGTGCGGAACGTCGCCTTGTTGAGCGAGCCGTCGAGCGCGGCCGTCAGCAGGCGGCGCGTGACGCGGATGGGCATGCGGCGGCCGGTACCTTCCTTGCCGCCGGTCCAGCCGGTGTTGACGAGCCAGCAATCGACCGAATGCTTGGCGATCAGTTCGCGCAGCAGGTTGCCGTAGATGGAAGGATGCAGCGGCAGGAACGGATGGCCGAAGCAGGTGGAGAAGGTCGCTTCCGGTCCGGTGACGCCCTTCTCGGTGCCGGCGACCTTCGCCGTATAGCCCGAGAGGAAGTGATACATGGCCTGCGCCGGATCGAGCTTGGCGATCGGCGGCAGCACGCCGAAGGCGTCGCAGGTCAGCATGATGATGTTCTTGGGCTGGCCGGCGCGGCCGGTGCGCGAGGCGTTGGAGATGAACTCCAGCGGGTAGGCGACGCGGGTGTTTTCGGTCTTCTCTTCGCTGTCGAAATCAGGCTCGCGGGTGACCGGATCGAACACGACGTTTTCGAGCACGGTGCCGAAGCGTTCCGTCGTCGCGTAGATTTCAGGCTCCGCTTCGCGCGACAGGCGGATTGCCTTGGCGTAGCAGCCGCCTTCAAAGTTGAAGACGCCTTCCTTGCCCCAGCCGTGCTCGTCGTCGCCGATGAGGATGCGGTTCGGGTCTTGCGACAAGGTCGTCTTGCCGGTGCCCGAGAGGCCGAAGAAGACTGCCACGTCGCCATCATCGCCGACATTGGCGGAGGCGTGCATCGGCATGACGTTCTGGTCGGGCAGGGTCCAGTTGAGCCACGTGAAGACAGACTTCTTCATCTCGCCGGCATAGTTGGTGCCGCCGATGAGCACGATCTTGCGGGTGAAATCCAGCGCGATGATCGTTTCGCTCTTGCAGCCGTGACGCTTCGGGTCGGCCTTGAACGACGGCAGGTCGATGATGGTGAGATCGGGAACGTAACTGGCGAGTTCGGTCTTGTCCGGGCGGATCAGCAGATTGCGGATGAACAGCGAGTGCCAGGCGAATTCAGTGATGACGCGCGATTTGACGCGGAAGGCGGGGTCGGCGCCGCCGTAGAGATCCTGGACGAAGAGGTCTTTGCCTTCGGCGTGTTTGCGGAAGTCCTGCAGCAGCACATCGAATTGTTCGGGCGTCAGCGAATTATTGTTTCCCCACCATACTTTTTTCTCGGTGGTTGCGTCGCGGACCGTGTGTTTGTCTTTCGGCGAGCGGCCGGTGTGGATGCCTGTCTCGGCGTTGATGGGGCCGCCCGGCATGATGACCGCTTCATTCCGTCGGATGGACTCCTCATACAGCATCGGTGCGTGCAGATTGTAGAAGACCGTCCCGAGATTCTTGAGGTCGAATTTATCGACGCCATAGGATGCGTTGAAGGTGCCCACCTGTTTCATTGCTGACTCCGAAGACCATTCGATTGTTGCTGCGCTGGAGGCGAGAGTGCCTTCATACAGGCCGCCTGCTGAACATTGAGGGCACCTTTAGTATTCCCCGTCCGTCCCGGCAAGGTCGCGACTATGCCATATGACGAGGCGATTAACGATTTCTGGCTGCAAAAACATGTTGTGCAGCGCATCATTGTTGAGCGCGTGCAGCAGAGGCCAGTTGCGCCAGTGTGGTGCGCAGCGCGGCCGCATCCGCCACAAAGTGCTGAAATGGCAGCCTTGCAGTGCTGTCTCCCATCGCCATGTCGATGCCGTCGGGATCGATTCCGGTGAGGCGCCAGCGCCCGTCGGCCTCGCCACAGAGCTTTGTGGCATAGAGCCGCACCGCGTCCGCATGATCGGCGTTCATATGCTCGATTGCCGAGGCTTCCGCTTCCATCAGCGCCTCGGTGCCGGCGAGCGGCGTCAGCACGGCTGCGCCTGGAAAGTCGGCGGCGCGGGCGAAGCCGCCGTTCAGATGCACGCTGGCGACTTCGAGCCGGTAGAAACCAAAGTCGCCGAAGTCGGCATAGAGGGCGGATTTGGGATGACGCGCCAGAAAGCGCCGCTTCAGCCGCTCCCGTTCGTCCGCAGCGTCGATGCGTCGCACCCGCCCCGTTACGGTCAGGCGCGGATGGGCGAGCGGATCGCCCTTGCCGCCCTCGGCCAGCAGGATCGACGCGCGAGGATCGGCGGCGAGATTTTTCGTATGCGCCGCCAGCCCCGACATCAGCAGCACGGGCGCGCCGTCGAAATCGGTGGCGACATTGACGAGGGTTGCGAACGGGGTGCCGTCGACGGTCAATGTCGCCAGGGCGCCGGCCCGCACGCCGCGCAGCAGGCGCTTGGACACGGCGATCGCGTCATACCCTTCCGGCACGCCGGGAACGGCCTTCTCGTCTTTGCTGGCCTCTGCCGTCATTTAATGCTCCATCCGCCTGTCTGTGGCGCTCAGGGTTTGAGGCCGCCGGTCGTCTTCAAGATCGCCTCGACCGTCTTGCGCTGGTCGTCGATCAACTGCACGAATTCCGCCGGCGTCGTCGTACGCACGAAACTTCCCATTTTCTGCATGCGCGGTGTCAGCTCCGGATCGGCGCCGATGACGCGAATCTCCGCCGCCATCCGTTCACGCACGGCGTCCGGCATGTCCTTTGGCCCGAAGAAGCCGCAGAAGCTGACCACCGTCAATTCCGGCATGCCGAGCTCCTTGGCCGTCGGCACATTGGGGAGCTGCGGCGCGCGCGTCCCGTTCAACACCATCAGAACATCCGCCTGCTTGGATTCGAGCAGCGGCACAATGCTGGCGTAGGAGGTCGCATACGCCTGGATACGGCCTTGTCCGAGATCCTGCAACGCCGAGCCGAGCACGGTGTAGGGCACATAGGCCATGTCCAGCTGGTTGCTGCGCAGGAACGAGCCGAAGAGCAGAAACGGCAGTCCCTGGGTGGCGCTCCAGTTCAGTTTGCCGGCCTCCGCCTTGGCCTGCTTCTTCAACGCCTCGAGGCTGTCGATCCCGGTGGTCTTCGACACTGCGAAAATCTGGACGAAATCGGCCACCACGGCGATCGGCTTCAGATCGGTCGCGGGATCGTAAGGCAGTTTCGATGGGGCGGTGAACGGACTGATGGTGATCGGTCCGCCGAACGAGCACAGCAGGGCGTGGTCGTCGTTGGCGTTGACGAAGGCTGAGACGCCGGTCACGCCGTCGGCGCCGGGGCGATTCTCGACCACGACCGCCTGTCCCCATTTCTGCGCCAGCTTCTCCGAGAAAATCCGGCAGGAGATATCGATGCCCGTTCCCGGCGGCTGTGGGGTGATGACCCGAACGGTCCGGGTCGGCCAGGCTGGACCATTTGCCGGGCTTTGCGCCGGGGCCTGCGCCGATACCGTCGTGGCGGCGATTGCGGACATTGCAAAAGTGGTAAACGCAAGCGCGTGGCGCAAAGAAATCATGGCTTTTCGTCCCCTCCCGGCGCGAAAATGGTCATTTCGGCGCATTTCAGCCGCAGATTAGCGTGCAGAAACGTCCGTGTCGTGGGACGGAAGGCCGCGATTGACACTTTTTCGACGGCAGTAAGGGTGATTTTTCAGCGCGATGCCTATATAACAGGGGCGATTGCATAAAAGGCTGGGGCGGGGCTCCGGTCCCAGTTTCGAATGCGTCGCTGCCAGTCGGGCCGTAAAGCGTCACAATTCCGCCTGCAATCGTGCCGAGTTTCGCCGCGCTGTCCTGTTGGGTACGTTATCGTGTGGATTCCACATGGAAATTCTGCGGCGTACCGCGAACTGAGGATTTTTAATGCCCACCATTGCTCTCGTAGACGATGACCGCAACATCCTGACTTCGGTCTCCATCGCCCTTGAAGGCGAGGGCTACCGGGTTCAAACCTACAACGACGGATCGAGCGCGCTCGACGGGCTGCGCACCAATCCGCCTGATCTGGCGATCTTCGATATCAAGATGCCACGCATGGACGGTATGGAGCTGCTCCGCCGCCTGCGGCAGAAATCCGACCTGCCGGTCATCTTCCTCACCTCCAAGGACGAAGAGATCGACGAATTGTTCGGTCTCAAGATGGGCGCGGATGATTTCATCCGCAAACCCTTCTCGCAGCGTCTGCTGGTCGAACGAGTCAAGGCGATCCTGCGCCGCTTCAACCCGAAGGAAGCTGCGACCGCCAAGGAGACCGAGGCCCGCATTCTGGAACGCGGCCAGCTCAAGATGGATCCGGAACGGCATACCTGCACCTGGAACGGCGAAGCTGTCACCTTGACGGTGACGGAATTCCTCATCCTGCAGGCCCTGGCGCAGCGGCCGGGCGTCGTCAAAAGCCGTAACGCCTTGATGGATGCTGCCTATGACGATCAGGTTTACGTCGATGACCGTACGATCGATAGCCACATCAAGCGCCTGCGCAAGAAGTTCAAGGTCGTCGATGACGACTTTGAAATGATCGAGACGCTTTACGGCGTTGGCTATCGCTTCAAGGAGGCGTAACACAGGTCCTGAACGGGCCCGCTCGCCGCGGGCACGGACGAAGACCACGAGCAGCCGATGAGCCTCGACGCGCAAGAAGAAGAACGGCTGGAAGATCGTCGGCTGCAGGACAATCGGCCGGAGGATCACGAGCCACGAGATCGGCCGGAAGATCGCCGTCCGGCCGACGACGGCGCAAAAACCATTTCGCGCCGCCGCAGGCTTGCCGTGCGGACACGAGCGCTGCGCCGCGCCCTGGCGATCCCCTTTGCCTCGTCGCTGACGCGCCGCATCCTGGCGCTCAACCTCGGCGGCCTCGTCGCCTTGCTGATCGGCTTTCTCTATCTCAATCAGTTTCGCGAAGGCCTGATCGATGCGCGCATCCAGACCTTGAAGACTCAAGGCGAGATCATCGCCGCGGCGGTGTCGGCGTCTGCCACCGTCGAAACAGATAGCATCACCGTCGATCCCGAAAAGCTGCTCCAACTGGTGCCGGGCCAGAGCACGGGGCCGGGCGAGGACAACGATCCGGCGCTCGAGTTCTCCATCAACCCCGACAGCATCGGCCCGGTGCTGCGCCGCCTCGTCGGCCCGACGCGTACGCGCGCGCGCATCTACGATCGCGAGGGCTATCTGCTGCTTGATTCGCGCTCGATGACCGAACGCTCGACCATCCTGCGCTTCGACCTGCCGGACGCATCGAAGGAAGAAAGCGCGCCCGGCATTTTCATGCGCGTGTGGAACGAGGTCGCCCATTGGTTCGGAGAGCCGAGCCTGCCGCTCTATGAGGACATCGGCCTCAACAATGGCCGCGCCTATCCGGAAGTGCAGAGCGCGCTCAGCGGTTCGTTGCGGTCGATCGTGCGCGTCAATACGGCGGGCGAAACCATTGTCTCGGTGGCCGTGCCGGTGCAGCGCTTCCGCGTCGTGCGCGGCGCGCTGTTGTTGTCGACGCAAGGCGGCGACATTGACAACGTCATTGCAGCCGAACGCTGGACGATGATCCGGCTGTTCCTGGTCTTTTTCGGTGTCATGCTGGTGCTGTCGCTGTTCCTGGCGCGCCAGATCGCCGAACCCATGCGTCGCCTGGCGGAAGCCGCCGACCGGGTTCGTCGCGGCATCAAATCGCGCCAGGAAATTCCCGACTTCACCGAACGCGCCGATGAGATCGGCCATCTCTCGGGCTCTCTGCGCGACATGACGCGCGCGCTCTACAACCGCATCGAGGCGATCGAAAGTTTCGCCGCCGACGTGGCGCATGAATTGAAGAACCCGCTGACGTCCCTGCGCAGCGCCGTCGAAACCCTGCCGATCGCCCGCACCGACGAATCCCGCGCCCGCCTGCTCGATGTCATCAAGCATGACGTCCGCCGTCTCGACCGGTTGATCAGCGATATCTCCGATGCGTCGCGTCTCGATGCCGAACTGGCACGCGGCGATACCGGCCCGGTCGATCTCGTGCAGTTGGTCAAAGCCGTCGTCGGCGTCGCCAGCGAGGTCAACCGCAAGGACGATGTCCGCTTCAGTCTCGATGTGGCGCCGGCAGCAGGTGAGGGCGCCGACGCTTATAGGATCATGGGGCATGATTCCCGGCTCGGCCAGATCGTCACCAATCTCATCGACAACGCCCGCTCGTTCTCGCCGCCCGGCGGCAGCGTCCGCATCGCCTTGCGGCGCGTGCGCGACACCGGCCGCTCCAAGACGTTGGAGGAGGGCGTCGAGATCGTCGTCGACGATGACGGGCCGGGCATTCCCGCCCATGCTTTCGAGCGCATCTTCGAGCGCTTCTATACCGACCGGCCGAACCAGGGCTTCGGCCAGAACTCCGGCCTCGGACTGTCGATCTCGCGCCAGATCGTCGAGGCTCATGGCGGCCATATCCGGGCTCTGAACCGAACGGACAGGGAGAGCGGCGATATCAAGGGCGCCCGCTTCGTCGTCTGGCTCCCGGTGGGCAAATGAGCGCCGTGCTGGACGCCAGCGCGACGGGGTTCGTCCACGCGACGGCTGTGGTGATCGGCGAACATGGCGTGCTGATCCGGGGCGCCTCCGGCGCAGGCAAATCGGCGCTGGCCAGCGCCCTGATCGCCGAGGCTGCGGCGTCGGGCCGGTTCGCGCGGCTGGTTGGCGACGACAGGGTGAGCGTAAGTGCCGCAGGGGCGGCGCCGGTCGCGCGCCCTCATCCCGCCATCGCCGGGACGATCGAGCAACGCGGCGAGGGCATTCTGGCGGCGCCTTATGAACCGGCTGCCACGCTCGCCGCCGTGGTCGATCTGTGCGGTGCAAAAACAGAGCGATTTCCGGAGGATAACGATCAATTCACCGACGTGGCGGGGCATCGTTTACCGCGATTGGCGCTGCAGGGCGGCAGTTTCGGCCCGGAATCGGTCCGTCGGGTGCTTTTCTTCCTCGATCGGCGCGTTCGATAGTGCAGAAGCTGGCAGAAGTTGGAACAGGTAAAATTTGTCCCTTGCCAATTTCGCTGCGATGCACATTATGGCCGCCTTTCCGCTGGCCGGGCGTTGGAGCGCGGTTGGCTCTAGCCAGATTGGCGGGAATTCTAATGGACGGTCAGTCCCGATGATCGGAATGGTCCTGGTGACGCATGGTCACCTTGCGACGGAGTTCCGCGCCGCCCTCGAGCACGTGGTCGGCCCGCAAACTCAATTGGAGACGATCACGATCGGTCCCGACGACGACATGGAGCGTCGCCGCAAGGACATCGTGTGCGCAGTCGAAGGCGTCAACACCGGCGATGGCGTCGTGGTGCTGACGGATATGTTCGGCGGCACGCCGTCGAATCTGGCGATTTCGATCATGGATGGATCGAAGGTCGATGTGGTTGCCGGCATCAATCTGCCGATGCTCATTAAGCTTGCTTCGGTCCGCGACGAGTCCAGTCTTGAGCAGGCGGTGATTCAGGCGCAGGATGCGGGCCGCAAATATATCTCGGTGGCCAGCCGGATCCTGAACGGTAAATGACCTACGACCTCGAAGAAGACTGTCCCCCCACCCCT
>Ga0182744_1001028_pt1 | contig 25176 bp, 18 predicted proteins | sample eDN3rd30CKraftMG_FD_128525 | JGI IMG/M metagenome (GOLD analysis project Ga0182744, IMG submission 128525) | Enriched Miracle-Growth compost microbial communities from Emeryville, California, USA - eDNA 3rd pass 30_C Kraft MG (version 2) (version 2) ... | reverse complement strand
TTCTTCTTTTTCCTCTAAATCTTTTACGACTTCTCCGATCAAAACAATTTCGAATTGAATATTTGAACTTTTTGTTTTGTATTCTTCACCCGTCATTACCGATACCATAAAGTGCATCGAATTTTGAACTAACAGGACATACTTCCCATCTTTTTTGATGGCATTTTCTACTTGGGATGTGGTAAGAGTTTGAGCTTTTACATCATTTAAAAAAGTTATTCCTAAAAGGGATAAAGCGATAATTATGATTTGTTTTTTCATTTTATTTTGATTTTAAATGTTATTGATTATTTGTTGTAAAGACTATATGATTTTGGGTTGTTGAGGATAAAAAACAGCAATCCTCCGAATAGGGCAATATTTTTCCAAAGCGGACCGTGTAGCACACCATTTCCCATTTGTATAGTTATTGTAATGGGCATGAGCGTTATAAACAAGATAATAGCTGACCAACGGGTAAAAATGCCCAAGAGGAAAGTAATTCCGAAAACGAGTAGGACGTAGCCTGAAAGAATCCCCAATACATGTGGATCGCCAAACATAGATGCAAAGCTACTATAAGGAGCATTTTGAATACGTTGGGTTACTCCTTCCGGATGCATAAGATGTGAAGCACCCGCAACTATGAATATACCGCTGAGTGTAATACGCAACAATAAAACGGATAATCCATTTATCTGAATTTGTTTGTCCATAGATAATTCTGATTTGATAAATACTAATCGAAAATGATACTGTTCTAAACAGTAAATTCATCAAGGCATCAAATCAAGAATTGTTGGTTTCGGATATGTGTGGGGATTTTTTCCTTATAGAAATGGTAATTATCTATAATCGGAGCAATGAAATCTACTGTTATGATGCTTTCATATGCATATAAGAAAAAATATGGTAATGCAGCTTTGCGGAATGTTTGGCTTTTTTGTTTCTTATTGGATTCCGAATATAGGGAACAGAAAGAAGTGCATCCTATTTTGGGAGAATTATTGCTTGTAGATTGGGTGCTTTCAGATTGAAATTGTTGCTTCAGATCTCTTTTTACCGAACACGGAATAGCCATTATAATCGTTAGCAAAACGATCACAATTTGGCGATATGTCTGCAGAAACTGAAACATGATACAACTGAAAACAGTTTGAAATTAAAGCAAAAATAGATAGAACCAATTCAATGTTTTGTAACCAATGTTACACAGTGAATATTTCCGATGAACTATTTTTGAAAGAAACTGAACAGTGAATTTTAAAATATTGACTTTATTACTGGGACTAACTGCAACTTCTTGTCAGCAAACTACTCATAATGAAAGAGAAATTGCTGACCTAAAAAATCAGGCTGATTCTATTGCGACAGTATCTCAAATGGTTTTACTGCAAAACGTAGCTACTGCTATACAAAAGGGTGGAACGGAATACGCCGTGGATTTTTGCCATGTTAAAGCGATACCTATTACCGATTCGTTATCAAAAGAAGTTCGGATGAGTATCCAACGTATCACAGATAAAAACAGAAATCCCAAAAATAATCTCAAAACAAAAACCGATCGTTCCATTTTTGATGAATTCAAAAGAAAGCAAGAATTGTCAGACACATTGCTTACGCAGAACGAGCAATATGTGTATTACAAAAGAATTAACCTCGCAATGCCTACCTGTATGAAGTGTCATGGAAACCCAACAACCGACATTGAAGAAAAAACCTTGCAAAAAATAAACACATTCTACCCAAATGACAAAGCTGTTGGATATAAACTGAATGATTTAAGGGGATTGTGGAAAATTAAAATAGACAAAATAAATTAGATTTCAATCTAAAAACAAATAGATTTTTTATATTTTTGAACCTTGATTTACAAGGTAATCAAATGAAAGCAAGTGTAGTAAGCACCATTACTAAATCGTTACCAATAGTATTTTCCAATCTTGTAAACTACTCTTTATGAACCTATTTGGTTTAAATAATCTTTTTCATAAAAAAATTTTTATTTGTCTTTGCGCGGCTATCAGGTGAATGCGGGTGCAGAATTGGACTTACAAGACGAATGAACTGCTCAGGGTTGAAAATGTGTTTACTTTTTTTTGAGCTTATTCATAACGCAACGCTTCGATGGGATCCAGCCGGGCCGCCTTTTGGGCGGGATAATATCCGAAGAAAACGCCGGTTACCCCGCAGACCAGAAATGAAATAATGATCGATGATTCAGAAATGAGGACTGGCCAGTGGGCGAGTTGTGTAATCAGAAAAGAGGAAAGCAGCCCCAGGGCAACGCCTATTAATCCGCCTGTAATACTGATGATGATCGCTTCGATCAGAAACTGCATCAGGATATCCCTGCCCCTGGCGCCGATTGCCATCCGAAGGCCGATTTCTTTGGTACGTTCCGTAACAGAGACATACATGATATTCATAATGCCGATCCCGCCGATGAACAGGGAGATGCCTGCGATGGAAGTCAGCAGCACAGTCAGCATACTGCTGGTGGCACTGATGGTGGTGATCAGCTCGGCCTGTGTCCGGACATTAAAGTCATCTTCCTGCTGATCGGTAAGCTTATGACTGGCTCTTAGGATAGCCGTGATCTCCTGGGTAGCAGAATCGCTGGCCGATTCACTGATCGCGGAAACGTAAATCTGGTTCAGATAAACGGTACTGGCGGTGATCCTGTTTTGTACGGTCGTATAGGGAGCCAGGATGATGTCATCCTGGTCCTGCCCGAAATTACTTTGCCCTTTGGGCACCAGGGTACCAATCACCTGGAACGGCGTTTTACCAAAACGGATATATTGACCAATCGGGTTTACGCCTTTAGCAAATATATTATCGATAACCGTCTGGCCGAGCAGACAGACTTTGGCGGAGGTCAGTATATCTTTTTCACTGAAATTTACCCCGTCCTGCAAGGCAAATTGGCGGATATGCAGATAATCCTGGCTGACACCGTAAATAGTGGTCGGCCAGTTAAGCCCCCCATTGACAGCCTGCCCGCTGGCATTGACTACAGGTGAAATGCCGTCAATTTTAGTCGCCCCTTTCTTAATGGCATTCACGTCTTTCATGGTCAGGGACTGGAAGCTGCTGCCACCGATTCTTACGCCGCCCTCCCGGTTACTCTGGGGAAAGATGGTGATCATGTTGGAGCCCATCGTTGAAAGGGAATTACGGATACTTTGTTTGGAGCCTTGCCCGATCGCCATCATGGCGATCACGGCGGCCACGCCAATGATGATGCCCAGCATGGTGAGAAAGGCCCTTAGTTTATTGCGCTGCAGGGCTTTTATTGCGAGTCTTATGAGATTTAAAATGGCCATTGCTGTTGATTTATGTTGTCGCTTTTTGTCCCGGATCTTCCTGATGTGCCATCTTCTGTTCCGCATACCGGATGGAAGCTTTGCGCTTACAGCAGGAAGGAATCATTATTTTCAAACTATTCATTGTCATTTGTTTATGTATAGCGCATGCGTAGCGGACGCCGCTAAATAGAATAACTGTCCGCAGGGGGCAGCTCCTGGAGTGCCTGTTTTGCAGATCGGACGACTTCGTTTTTAATATCTTTTTGAACCAGTCCGTCCCTTAGCATGATGGTCCGACTGCTGAAAGCGGCGATATCCGGTTCATGGGTGACAAAGACAATGGTTTTACCTTCCTTATTGAGGTCCTGCATAAGGGCCATGATCTCATAGGAGGTGCGGGTGTCCAGATTCCCGGTGGCCTCATCGGCTAATATCATGACCGGCTCGCCTACCAGCGCCCGGGCAATCGCTACCCGCTGCTGCTGGCCACCAGAGAGTTGATTGGGCGTATGGTCCAGACGGCCCTCCAGTTTGACCGCCTCCAGGGCTTTTATGGCTCTTTCTTTGCGCTCGGTGGCGGATACTTTTTTATTGTAGAATAAGGGAAGTTCCACGTTTTCCAGGGCGGAGGTCCTGGCCAGGAGGTTATAGGATTGGAAAACAAAACCGATTTTTGAATTGCGTACGCCTGCCAGCTCATTGCGGTCCAGTTTACCCACATCCAGGCCGTCCAGCAGATAAGTGCCGCTGGTGGGTTTATCCAGGCAGCCGAGGATATTAAGCATCGTGGTCTTGCCTGATCCGCTGCTGCCCATAATGGTGACAAATTCCCCTGCCTGGATGGAGAACGAAACGTCTTTTAAGGCGTGTACTGTTTCTCCACCCATGGCAAAGGATCTTTTTAGATGCTGGATGTTTAATATTTCGTTTGCCATGAGAATCGTTTTATAAAAAAAGACATAAAGTCTGCTGAATGGGTCTAGCTTGATTGCTTCTATTTATTACTTTACTTTCCTTTACTTCTTCTTTTTATTATTTCTGTTGGGCCGGTGTGGCATAAACGGACTGGCGCCTTCAGAAGCCCTGGCTTCTTTTGCCGTGGTCTGTTCCTCGGCCGTTACGACCTGGTCTGTGCTGTCCAGGCCGGACAGTACCTGGATCTGTGTATTGTCATCCAGACCGGTGGTGATCCTTTTTTGAATCAGCTGATTGTTTTTTTTGATCCATACAAATCGTTCATTGTCCTTCAGCTTGGACGTGTCCTTTGCCCTGACAAGGGTGTAGTAAGCATCTGGTGCCGGTGTAGCTGGAGAATAAGAAGCGGCTTTTTCAGGGATCAGCAGCGCATCATCCGCTTCACTGGTATAGATAATGATGCTGGCTGTCATGCCGGGCTTTAATTTAAGATCATTATTGGGCGCATTGATGATGGTCGTATAGGTAACTACGTTGGAAGAGGTGGCGGGGCTGAGCCTGATTTCCTGGACCCTTCCTTCAAAGGTCTGTCCCAGAAAGGCGTCCACCGTAAAAGTGACTCTTTCGCTGTCTTTAATGCCGCCAACATCCGCCTCGTCAACGGCTGCCTGGACCTGCATCTTTTTCAGGTCTTTGGCGATGGTAAATAAGGTCGGCGTGCTGAAGCTCGCCGCAACGGTCTGGCCTTCGCTGACATTTCTGGAGAGCACTGTGCCGTCAATGGGAGAATATATTTTAGATAAGGACAGGTTTTTTTCAGCGGTAGCCAGGCTGGCACGCTGGGTACTCACGCTGGCCTTGGCAGAGTTATAGGTATAAACGGCGTTGTCGTAATCAGCCTGGCTGATGGCGCCTACTGCAAAAAGCTGCTTTTGACGGGACAGGTTACTGGTCTGATAGTTGAGGTTACTCTGCGCGGCTGCCAAGTTGCCCTTTGCCTGATCCACTGAAGCGATAAACAAAGACTGATCCAGCACCGCCAGTAGCTGTCCTTTTTTAACCACTGAATTATAATCAGCATAAATTGCCTGTACGGTACCGGAGACCTGGGTACCGACAGCGACGGTATCTACCGGCTGAATGGTGCCTGTGGCCGTGACCGTTTCTGCAATATGTCCTGTGTAGGGCTTTTCGGTGCTGAAAGTGGTCACCACCGGACTGGGTTTTAAAAAGAAGAACCAGATAAGCAATACCAGTATCAGGATGGTCAGCGTGATAATAATAGGTTTCTTTTTCATCCGTATTAATTTAGAAGTGATTTTTTTATGGGTGGGAAGCAACCGGAATACCGGCATAGAAATTATAGATACGTGCCTGTAATGCGGCCGTGTATTTAGCCTGTATGAAATTTTGCTCTGCCTGGATATACAGCGCCTTTTGCTGCAGGTAATCGGCTGTTACATAATTACTGACTTTCATTTCTTCTCCGGCTACCCGAAATGCTTCTTTTGCGTAAGTCAGCTGCTGCAGCGCCGCCTCATACTGGCTCAGGGCGTTATGGACATTAAGGTAGGCCTGTTCTACTTGCTGGCTTAATTGTAATTTGGTGTTTTCCAAAGACAGCTTAGCCTGCCGGATGGCAATATCTGCTTTTGCCTCATTTGTGCGCGTCTGTTTTCTGTCGAAAATGGGAATGCTCAGCGTTAGTCCTAATTGTTGATATAGGTTATTATTGAGCTGTGGAAAGTAGCCGCCGTTAACCGTTGAGCCGTAACTGGAACCCACTGATCCTCCCAGTGAAAGTGTCGGCTTCATGCCTGCTTTTATTTTGGCAAGTTCTGCCTGCTCTATCTGAACATCAATCGCACTGCTGGCCACTTCAGGGCGGCTGTTCAGTGCGGTGGACTGTACTTCGCTTAGAGGAAGCAGGGCAGGCACTTCCTTTAAGTTAATGCTGCTGCTGATGTCAAAAGGCGTGGACATGGGCAGTTGCAGGATTTGTTTTAAAGTCAGTATGTATTGTTTTTCGGTATTCTGTGCACTTATCAGCTGATAATTATCGGAAGCTAAGGTTGCCTGCAATTCAAGCACATTTTTTTTGGCGACCGTGCCTACTTTATAGAATTGTTCCCCTTGATCCACCAGGGCCTGGGTCGATTCAATCAAGCCTTTATAATAGGTGATATTTTCCTTGGCCAGCAGAATATTGAGATAAGCCTGCGTTATGGACAGTGTAATATCATTTTCCGTAGTCAGAATATCCAGTCCCGCAGCCTGCAGGCTTAGCTTTTTTGATAGGATGTCATTTTTCAGGTAACCGCCCTGGTACAGCGTCATGTCTCCAGTAACACCGTATGTTCCATTCACGCCTGTGCCGTTATGCTGATGGGAGATATCCTGTGACAGGCTGGCACTTACAGAGGGCAGGCGGTTGAATCTGGATTGATCCAGGTCTTTACCGGCACTTTCGGCAGTCAATCTCATGGACTGAATTGTGATGTTGTGTTCTTTGGCGTATTGCAGGCAAGTGGCCAGGTCCCAGATGGCGGAGTCTGACGTTTCGCTTGTTGCTAGATCCATTATGGATGGATCACGTAGACTGTCTGTATGGATAGCAGGTTTTTCAGAACCGGTGCTTACCTGCGCTAGGCCGGCCTCTGAAAAGCAGGCCATAAGCGCTGCCATGACGAGTGCCATCAGTGCTAAGCGTTTATATTTAATTGCAGGCTCAGATCTAATGTCAAGGGCAAGGCCCGGGCCTCTGTCCCTGGCAATATTCAGAGCGGCATTTATATTATGATGTTTCATTGCCATAGCCGTTTTCTTTTTCTTATGAGTATAAAATTAGCTAGAGAGGACAGGACGTTAGCAGGCTTTGTTGCCAAACCGGCAAATTATGAGACGAAAACTTCAGCGTTGACCTACGAATGTTTTGATCTTGTTTATATAAAGCGGGTGGCGAATGCGTGGCCTTTATAAATGTCATTGATAAAGACCATTTATCATTAATGTTTAGGTTTTATGGCGAGTGTTATTATTGGGTGGTTACTTGATTGATAACCACGCAAACAGCGGTAAAAATACATGTCTCTTCAAATTTGGATTGCGGTTTTTTGCGGGTTTATGTGTTAAGGTGGTTTCTAAATTAATTAAAATATCTATATTATTCACTGCTATTTAAGCATTGACAATCAGTTACTAATGTATAAAGGGTAAAATAATCATTAAAATTTGTGCAAAAATTATTGTTTATTTAACTGAATTTGTGTAATTCTGTAGGGTTATTGCGACGAATATTGTGATTTTTTGTGGGAGTGTTTTATCGAGCAAATATTTAAAGTTGGCAATAAAATGCAGAAAGATGAATTAAATAAGGACGACACGGTATAAAGGTTTTGTCGGCTTTTAATGTAGTACCGTTGAAATCCTTAATGTGCATTCGTGCTTTCCGCAAATCAGTTAAACCTAAAAGCTGTCTAGCCTTACAATTATTCTTTTTACTAAAATCTATTGTATGCATTCACCAAAAATTGAAACTGTCATGGCGTCTTTGGGCCGGCTAAAGGCTGGTATGCCAAAACGCTCACAGCCTGCAATTAAATTGGCAGGCAAGCTGCCAGTTTATCCGGCTGCTCAGCCGTCCCAAATACATGGCGGCAAACGATTAAAGCTTGTTTTAATGCCGATCATGCTCGCAGGTCTTTTAGTCGGACTTTCTTTATTCAACAGTGTCCGGGCGCAGCAGATGGACACAATCCGGGGGAATGTTTACAGTACGGTTGACGGTACACCTGTCGTAGGAGCTTCTGTCACCGTAAAAGGAAGTACCCAGGGAACACTGACGGATTCTAACGGTAACTTTCTATTGCTCGCTAATTTGCCGGTTATCCTCTCTTTTACGGATATAGCGCATTTACCCCAGGAAGTTCCTGTAAACGAAAATAAGCTGGTCAGTGTGGGCATGCAGCCTTCAACCACCAGCCTGAATGACGTGGTGGTTGTAGGATATGGGGAGCAGCAAAGAGGCCAGGTAACAGGGGCCGTAAGTACAGTGGATGTAACCAAAACGTTTCGTGATCGTCCGTTAACTGATCCTATTAAAGGTTTACAAGGGGTGGTGCCTGGACTTTCCATTAGTTACTCCAATGGCGGACTGACTGCCGGCGCTACTGTAAGAATTCGCGGTATCGGTTCGCTGGTTGGCTCAGGAAGTCCACTAATCATGGTGGATAATGTAGAAACGGATGATCTGTCCGTACTTAACCCGGATGACATTGAAAGTGTATCTGTTTTAAAAGATGCGGCTTCTACGGCGATATACGGGGCCAGGGCTGCATTTGGGGTTATATTGATTAAAACCAAAACCGGCCGTATGAACCGGCCTACGCAGGTTACTTATTCCAATAACTTTTACTGGAGTAATCCAACTACCTTGCCTGATTATGCTGATCCGACCAAGGAACTGCCGGGGATCATTAAGGCCGATGAACGTGCGGGGGTTACCCCTGAACTTTTTGGTATGGACCTGAACAAGTTACTTGCGGGTATCCAAAACTGGAAAGAAAAATACGCCGGCACACGCACTTCCGATGAAATGGTGCTTGGGGAAGATTTTGATATGACCGATAGTACGATCCCTTACTTTTACCGGATCTGGGATGTGAAAAAAATGATGCTGCGCACCCAACCCGGCCAGCAGCATAATATTCGGGTATCGGGTGGCAGTGAAAATATTGCCTATTACGTTTCTGCGGGTTACAGTAAAGAAGGCGGTATTATGCGGGTGCATCCGGATCAGGTACAGAAGTATAATATCAGTACAGGCGTCACTGCCCATGTCACCAAATGGTGGGACTTAAATGTAAAAATGCTGTATCGGAATTTTGAATACGATTATCCGTTTGGTTATTACGGAGCGACACAGAACTATTTTTATTATATGTGGCGTTGGGGCGCTTACTGGCCCTATGGCACTTATCAGGGGAAGTATTTCAGGAATATTCCGGCATATTTGAATGCTGCCCAGGATAATACTGTTATTGATAATTACAGCAGGGTGGATCTGAGTTCCAATATTAAGCTGACCAAGGACCTGAATGTTCATGCGGATTATAGCATTGTCCGCGATAACGTAGTTCGTCAGAATACCGGCGGCCCCGTCATGGCATGGAACAGCTGGACCTCCGGAACGCCTTTTGAGAACATTTCCTCCTCCGGTTATGATTACACCTCAGCTGAACAAATGCGTAATAATATTAACGTCTTTAATATTTACGCGACCTATGACAAGCACCTGGCAGGTTCGCATCATCTTAAGTTGATGGCGGGTATCAACGCGCAAAGTAACAGCAATATTGATTTTTATGCCGAACGCAAAAATATCCTGGATCCGACCAAAGGTTATCTGGACCTGGCATCCGGTGACATGACTGCTACAGGTGGCAACGCCCAGAGTGCTTTTGCCGGTTATTTTGGCCGTGTGAACTATGATTATAAGGATAAGTATCTACTGGAACTGGATGGCCGTTATGACGGTTCTTCTTCATTTGCTGCCAAAGACCGCTGGTCCATGTTCGGTTCAGGATCTGTGGGCTACAGGATCAGTAAGGAGAAATTTATGGAGTTTATTAAACCCTTCATTACCGACTGGAAATTCAGGGCATCCTACGGGGCCATCGGTAATCAGGATTTGGGTGGTAGTAACCGTTATCTACCGCTCATGGGTGCCGGGGCAGTTGCCTGGGTCGTCAACGGGGTAGAAGCACAGGGCGTGGGCGCACCCAATGCCGTTGCCAATTCACTGACATGGGAGAAGATCACCACGCTGAACCTCGGTACAGATATCAGTATGGCTCATGATAAGGTTTCCCTTAGCTTTGACTGGTTCCAGCGCACCAATGATGGTATGTTGACCCAAAATGCGGTTGCCAGTACTTTTGGAACGGCTGCTCCATGGGTCAATGGAGGAAGTATGCGTACCAGGGGCTGGGAATTGAGCCTGAATGGTAATCTGCCGGTAAATAAGGACCTCGCTTTTTACGGATCCTTAACTCTCACGGACTATAAAACGGTTATTACAAAATGGGACAATGCTTCCAAATTGATTTCGCAGAATTATTCCGGAGAGACTTATGGGGATATCTGGGGATTTGAGACGGACCGCTATTTTACCGCAGCGGATTTTAACCAGGATGGCAGTTATGCCACCGGCGTAGCGGATCAATCCGGCCTTGCCAGCGGTAACTTTAAGTATGGTCCCGGCGATATTAAATACAAGGACCTGGATGGTAACGGCGTGATCAATGGTGGTGATTTTTCTGCCAATAATCCGGGGGATTTGAAAGTGATCGGCAATACCCAACCGCGTTATATGTATAGCTTCAGATTAGGCGGTGTTTACAGAAACCTGGATTTTGATTTCTTCTTCCAGGGCGTAGGTAAACAAAGCTACTGGGGGACAGGAGATGTGGCTATGCCCAACTTCAGAGGCGGCGATATCCTGTATGCGCACCAGTTGGATTATTGGACACCTGATAATACGAACGCAAAATATCCCAATCCATATGCGGGCAATGCGAGCGGTAAGATCCCGGGCCTTGCTGCGGGAGGAAATAATTTTTACCCACAAAGTAAGTATTTGCTGAATACAGCTTATTTAAGGCTGAAAAATGTATCCATCGGTTATACTTTGCCCCGGCAGTGGCTCAGTCGGTATGATATCAAGTCTGTCAGGCTTTATGTCAGCGGTGAAAATTTATTTACTTTCTCTGATCTAGGTGTGCCGCTGGATCCGGAAGCCTTGGATGGATATAGTGCCTCAACGGGTAGAACATTCCCCATCCAGAGAATGTATTCCTTTGGAGCACAAATCAGACTCTAATTTTACCAGACTGAAAAAATTACAATTATGAAATTTAAGATCAATAAATATTATAAACTCGGATTATCGCTGATGGCGGTGGCCTTGTTTACCGGTTGTGCCAAGTTTGTGGATAAGCCCCCGCTGGATAATTTCTCCAATGATGAATACTGGACCAGTGAAACCAATGTCCGGACCTATAACTGGGGATTTTATGAAATGTTCACCGGTTTTGGGACGGGGACCAATGGTGATTTTTATTTTACCTGGCTCTCTGATGATCAGGCGCCTTCCGGATTTACCAATTTTGTTTTAAATGCACCGGCCAGTGACGGCCGCTGGACATTTGCCAATATCCGAAAGGCGAATATTATGCTGGAAAACATTGATAAAGTACCCATGGATGATGAGGCTAAAAATCACTGGAAAGGCGTCGCCCGGTTTTTCAGGGCCTTGGCTTATTTTAGGTTGGTGAAAGTGTTCGGGGATGTGCCCTGGATCAATAAATCCCTGGATATTTCTGAACAGGATATTATTTATAAGCCCAGGGATTCCAGGGCGCTGGTTATGGATAGTGTGCTGTCCGATCTGAACTTCGCCTATGCCAATTTAAGACAGACGGACCAGGACAATACGGTAAATAAAGATGTGGCACTGGCTTTAATCTCCCGGGTAGGGTTATACGCAGGGACTTACCGTAAATACCATACGGAGCTTCAGTTACCTGATGCAGAAAAGTTTTTAACTGCCTCCAAAGAGGCCAGCGCAAAACTGATGACGGCAGGTTACTCCCTGAATCCGGATTTTAGAACGGTTTATAGCTCACTGGACCTGAGCGGGGATAAGGAATGTATTTTGTATAAGCAATATGAGCCTGGTGTACTGACACATTCTGTTATTGGCTATACCAATAGTAGTACGACTATGGCGGGTTTAAACAAAAATGCCATAGAATCTTTTGTCTGTACGGATGGTTTCCCGATTGGTGTTTCCAAAAACTATGAAGGGGATGAGGACCTGGACCATACCCGTGCCAACCGGGATCACCGCCTGCTGGAAACGATCAGTGATTTTCTTTGTTATAAAACGCATCTTGTGAATGGACTGAGTGCTTCTACCGGCTACCGGCCAGCCAAGTTTTTGCAGCCTGCGGATGAAAACCAACTGGCACCTTACAATAGTACAGATGCCCCGATTTTCTGGTTGCCGGAAATTTTGGATAATTATGCGGAAGCCTGTGCTGAACTGGATGATATGGGAAAATATACAATTACGCAGGCTGATCTGGATAATTCCGTGAATAAATTAAGAGCAAGATCCGGCGTAGCGGCCCTTCAAGTGGTCGGCCACCAGGGAACCGCTATTAACGGCGTTGCCTTTACGGATCCTGCTAAAGATAAGGATGTGCCCTCTCTGATCTGGGAAATCCGCCGGGAGAGAAGGGTAGAGCTCATGATGTGCGGCTTTAGGTTTTATGATCTGATGCGTTGGAAAAAAGGTGAAAAACTGGATAATACGAAAAACCCGGACATTTTCCTCGGCGCGAAAGTACCGCCTGCAGATAAACTGGATCTGAACAGTGAAGGATATATTGAGCCTTACGCGGCAGGTAGCAACAGGATATTCACCAATAAGTATTATTTGTCTCCTGTTCCTACCGGTCAGATTGCCTTATATCCGAAGGATATCCAGGACGGAATGCAAAATCCAGACTGGTAAAAATTACCAGTAAGGATGGTTTTAACCTTTAGGCTCTTGAAACCTAGCTAATGATGAAGATTGAAGTACAGCCTGCCTTGCGACATTCAAATGGAGCAAAGGCAGGCTGTCTTTTTTTTAAAATGGTATTCTACTATTTTGTAGCCTTCATTAATCATGAATGGACGCGTACATAGCATTTAAACAATGCCTTGTAACCTTGAGCTATTGAACGCTGGTAATTTTCAGCGTATTTGTTTTTTATTTTTCTTTCCCGACTAACGTAATTTTAATGTCATCATAAAATGCGGGATGCCTACTTCTTCAAATGGTTCGCCATATTTTTCAAATCCTAATTTTTCATAAAACTGGGCTGCATATGCTCTGGCATGGCAGGTGATTTCATTTAATTGATGTAGTTGAGCAAATTTTATAATTTCAGTGACCAGCGATTTGCCGATACCTTTTCCTTGTATCGTTGGATCAACAGCCATTTGAATCAATTGTGCAACATATTTATTTTCCTTAGAAGGCACTAATAAGGCACACCCAACCACTTTATCTTCATCAAGTGCTGCAAAATGCCAGGCTATTTGATCATGCATTTCCCAGGCATGATCAGCAATACCCAAAGGACGCAGCAGCACTTTGTTTCTTAATTCTCTCATATCCTGATAATATTCAGTATCAGTGGGTACGTTTTTTATCGTGATCATTCTAAACCGAAATTTTATTGTAAATAATTTGTCAAAAGCAAATATAATTACAAATACCTTTTAAAGGTTCTTAATAGGAGTGGACAAGAAGGAAGTGAAGTGAAGAAACAAGAAAGATTTAGGTAGAAATTCGGTGAAGGATTGGAGGTGCGACTGGTTGGTTCCATTTTGGAACAAACCACTCAACGGTGGTTACTGTTCTTATTTATCTTTTTTTGCGTAGCGGATTTTATCGTATTCAGGCATTTCTTTTTTGAGTTACTGGTTCTTACACTTTCATTACTTTATATCCCGGAACCAACAATAGAAAAAAATTTAAATAAAGAAAGAATTAAAGCGAGCCTTAATCTGCAACATCGCGAATAAGCGGGCGGTTATCTTTGGGGTTTCTTTTTTCATATTCCAGTTTAAATGCAGAGAGGTCCGGCATATATTTTCTTTTTCGCTGTAGTTCATATTGATATATGGCTTGCCCAAGGGCGGTCATAAATGGGAATCCAACTGTATCATAATCATATTTGTTGTCATTAATCACTCCGTCCTCATTGACGTACAGTGTGCAGCTCAGCATAAATTCTACGTTGTGTTTAAAATCGGCTATATAGGCTATATTGGTCAGGAACCCATAGGACCAGCCCGGTTTATTAAATGCACGTATATAGGAAGGTAGTTTGTGGCCGGCATTTCTGAAAAAAAACTTGGTAAAACTGTCGAAAAATTTGCTGCTGTCATATTTGGGGTAATTTGTTTCCCCTGGATACTGGCTCATGTATTGCAACAAAAATTGGCGATCAGCCGGAGATAAGCCGAATGGATTTTTGGGAACAACAGCATCGGGAAATATAACCGCTTTAAGTATATTGGTCAGGTCTTTCAGACTGGTCCGATTGCCCCTGGTAAAGTCATATGGGCCTTTGATCAGGCTATCTTTGCTGTCCATATGAGCTGTTCCAATCAGAACCGGAGGTCCGTACCGGAAGCTATCCTTGTTATAAGCAGCAGGTTGCGTGTAGAGCAAGTTTCCCGTCTTTGGGTTTAAAAACCGGATTTGATTGGTGTGGCGATTTTGATCCTCATTCATGGGATAAAACCTGCGTTCAATCCTTGTATGTATAAAGCCCTTTTTTTGAAGCTGGCTGTTAATATATTCTTGTCCTAAAAACTCATATAATCTATTATAAGCGTCATTATCACTGACAAGAAAAATTCTTTTGATATAAGCGGCAATGGAAGGGAACCCTGAAATAGAAGTAGTGTCCTTATGAACGGTTTGCTGCCCGGAATAGCTGCTGTCTGTCAGCATATAGCTATCTTTTGTGACTCCCTCACGCTTTAGCTGATGAAGCTTTTCCAGGCTTAAAAGGCTTAAGGGTAATTTTACTGTTGAGGCTGGATTGAAATACCTTTTTGGTGAGCAGTGGAAATCATAGGTCGTAAATTGGGGTTTATTATCCTTATCCCTGTTGATTTGTGTATAAAGAATCTGTAAACGGTATTTTTCAGGTTGGTGGTACACTTTATTAAAAGTAGGGTCTTGGATGGTATCCATTATAACTTTTAGCAAAGAATCTTTCTGTAAATGATGCTGGTTTTGCTGGCTGGATGCCTTATTGATTGGCATAAGAATAAGTATTATCCATATTATGTTTATGGCTGAGAGGGTTTTCCAACCCGCTTTGTGTTTAAGTATTGTTTGATGATAATACCTTTTGATCATTATTGAAAGTTAAGCAGAATTTGTTTTTTGTCCAACAAATTTCAAAAAAGAGCCGTTTTCCTTTTAAAGGATTTTCCCCGGGCTTTGCCTACTCTTTTTTCCGGAAAAAATCAGGTTGAATTCCCAACTATTTACCAGGGAATTTAATGCACTTTAAGCAGTTTTTTAAGCGGCTTTTTTTGCCGTACTTATCGCGCAAAATTTGTAGCTTTAGGAATCTGAATTTCCAAGACCCGGCCAGCATGCACAAAAAGGGCAACCGGTCAGTAATTAAGATTATAGAATGACTTAAATTTTATATGGAAATATTACAGGTATAATCACCCGCTTGGTCAAAAGACTGGAGAATACACAAATGGATGGACTCCATTTTTTAATTTTAAAACCTTTAAAAATTATCGTTGTGTCATTAGCAATTATCCTAAAATCACAGCTCATTCAGAAAAGGTCTGTTAACTTAATGTTGAAAGTCTCAGCCTGGATGATTTGGATTTTATTTTATGCAGGGAGTCTTTATGCCCAAACCGCTTCACCGCGTAATCACCTTAAAACAGACAAGCATCTGCAGGCTTCCTTGTCAACGCTTTTAAAGGGGTTTCATGGGACGGCCGGCGTTTATGTGGAAAACCTAAAAACCGGCAAAATAGCGGCCGTCAATGCGGATACGATATTCCCGACCGCCAGTATTATCAAAGTGCCAATCTTAGTAGGGGTTTTTGATAAAATTAAGTCCAGTGCATTATCCTATAATCAATCTTTGATTTATGACAGTGCCAGAACTCGTGGCGGTTCCGGACTCATGCAGTTCTTTAAGGACAGCAGCAAAACCAGCCTCGATGTGGTCATTTCGCTAATGATCAGTTATAGTGATAACATCGCCGCCTTATGGTGCCAGGAGCTCGCTGGCGGTGGTGTCCGGATTAATCAATTGTTACAAAATATGGGCTTTAGATATACCAGGGTAAATTCAAGAACGCCTGGCAGGGAAGACGCCTATAAGGCATATGGCTGGGGACAAACGACACCCAGGGAAATGGCCACCCTGCTTAAACTGATCCGGGAACAAAAAGCTGTAGATGCGGCCAGCAGTGATTGCATGTACCGGCAGATGAGCCATATTTTCTATGACGGATACGCATTATCGCAGATTCCGCCTTACATACAGACTGCTTCCAAACAAGGCATGGTTAACGACTCCAGGTCTGAGCTGGTCATGGTCAATGCCCCTCATGGCGACTATGTGTTTTATATCGCCACCAAAAACAATAAAGACCAGCGCTGGGAAAAAGACGCAGAGCCCTGGCAACTGGCCAGAAAGGTGTCGGCACTGCTTTGGCATTATTTTGAGCCCAAAGATCACTGGCAGCTCGCAAAAACGGCATTAAAGCTGGTGCCTTAATGCCGCATGATTTTTATTTTTCGGGCCGGTTTATTTGATCTCCAGCCGGCTTCTTTCCTGCAGTTTGCCGTTTTTATAGATCTCATAAGGATACCAACCGGTATGCAGGAAACTGCTTTTACTTAAAATGAGCTCACTTTGATTAAATCTTGGAATCTTAAACAAAACGGAAGTGCCGTTTCTTTTATAAATGGTCATGGAATACTGATCCAGGTCCTGCTGCGGGAATTTTAAAACGATATAACTGTCGGCATTCAGGTATAGGAATTTAGAAACCGGTTGCAATTGCGTGGCTGTACTGGCCATGGCCGCTACGGCGTTGTATTTGACATACTGGATGGTGCTGTCATTTACAAAATACAGGCTGTCGCTGGTAAAATTAACGACGGAGTCTTTTAGGTGATTTAGCTGGTTAAAGGCCAGCTTTTGGGGATGATCTCCCATAACCGTAATGGTTTTGCTGCTGTTTAACTGACTAAGCAAATTATCTGCAACGAATCCTGTTGCGATTTTTTTGGCTTTTGTGAAGTAATAACTGCCGTTTTTCATCATATAGTAAAACCTGTAATACTCAGCGCCGGGAACGGGTTTGTTATCTGTGTAGGCATTGGTGGCCAAACTGAGGTTGTCAACGGAGTGGATGGTGCTGAATCCTCTGACGCTGTCGGTTGACCTTTGGATATTCAGGACAACCAGATTGTCACCGAAATTATTTTTCCAGGAAAGGATGGTGTGGTTTTTAGGACCTTTTATAATATTAAAATCCGGTAATGCAGGCTGCGCGAAAAGGCCTGCAGATAAAGCGCATATTAAAATCAGTAAAACGTATTTTTTTTGAATCATGATATTACTTTCTGGCCGGATAAACGATCAATTTTCGGTCAGCCGGTTTTTTGCATAAATTGGCACAAATGTAATGCAAAATATGCTCCATAATTGCCAAGTGCTTGTTAGTTTTAATAGCAAAGTGTACCGGCTGGCAGAGACAGATTGCCTTGCAGACCGCCGGTATGTAAAAATAAGATCCTGCTGTCGGCCGCCAGTTCCGCTTTTTGCAGGTAGTCGTTTAATCCATAAAAGGCTTTGGCGGTATACACAAAGTCTAACGGAAGCTTAACACTTTGATAGGTTTGATTCATAAAATCGATTAAACCGGTGGTTTTCTTTGCATACCCTCCGAAACTGTAACCCGGCAGTAATTGATAATTTTTTTGCTGCTGTTGTGTTTCAAGCAGGTTTTTTATCTCCTGAAGGATACTGTCATCGTTATTGAGTACCGGTATGCCGATAATTTGCTGATAGGGTAGCGCTCCCTGTATCAGGCCCGCCATCGTCGTTCCTGTGCCTACGGCGGTTACCAGATGGGTATAGTCCCAGACCGGGATGCCTTTGAGCATATCCCGGATACCAGTAGCTCCGAGCTTGCCATAGCCGCCTTCCGGAATCCAGTAACAGGCGTTTTGGGGATCTGTTTCGTTTTGCACCTTTGATTTGTCCCTGTAAGCAGTTCTTGCGACAAAATGCAGCTCCATGCCGTATGATTGTGCATTTTCTAAGGTATGGGAAAGTTTGGCCGGTCTTTCTCCTCTGATGATTCCAACGGATTTGAACTGGTGCATTTTGGCCGCGTAAGCAGTGGCGACGATGTGATTGGAATAGGCGCCCCCGAAAGTAGCCAGGGTCTTTTTACCGGTCATCTGCGCCTCGTGTAAATATCCGGAGAGTTTAAACCATTTATTGCCGCTAACGACTGTATGTATTTTGTCCATCCGTAAAACATGCACAGGCCACCTGTACCCGGCGTCTCCCTGCTTGCTTAAGGATTGAATCGGAATTACGGAAAACATTTAAAAATAAATTGGAGTTAAAACGATAATATTTTAGTTTCGCCAAAGTTTAAACAAATAATCCAATTATGAAACAACCTACGCTGGTAATTTTGGCGGCGGGTATGGCAAGCCGTTACGGAAGTCTTAAACAAATTCAATCATTTGGCCCTTCCGGAGAAACAATCATTGAATATTCTATCTATGATGCAATCCGCGCCGGGTTCAAAAAAGTAATATTTATTATTAGAAAGGATTTTGTCCAGGAGTTCAAAGAAATATTTGAACCTAAATTAAAGGGCAGAATTGAAGTAGATTATGTTTTCCAGGAATTAAGCGCCTTTACAGAAGGTTTTGAAATCCCTGAACAAAGGACTAAACCCTTTGGTACTGCGCAGGCCATCCTGTGCTGCAAGGGTAAAATCGACGGGCCGTTTGCCGTTATTAACGCGGATGATTTTTACGGTAGTGACGCTTTCCAGAAAGCTTACAGCTTCCTGGATGCCAAAGTAGCTGATAATGTATATGGATCAATAGCCTACAAGCTTAAAAACACACTAAGCGACAACGGATCGGTTTCCAGAGGGGAAATTATTACCAATAATGAAGGTCAGATGACCGGCATTGAGGAAAGATTGAAAATCTACAAGAAAGACGGTAAAGTTGTTTATGAAGACGGAGATAATTTTATTGAAATGAATCCTGATACCTTCGTATCCATGAACTTCTTCTGTTTTGCGCCCTCTTTTGTAGACCTTTGTGAATCAGAATTCAAGCCATTTCTGGAAAAGAACATCACGGATATCAAAAGCGAGTTTTTAATGCCCAAGGTTGCAGACACCTTCATTAAGGAAAAAAATGGCATAATTGATGTGATTCCAACTGATGCTAAATGGTTTGGTGTGACTTATAAGGAGGATGCCCCCGTGGTTAAAAAGGAATTGGACCAGCTTTTAGCAAATGGTGCATACCCGGACAATCTGTGGGCATAGACCGGAACTTTGTGTACCAACACCGGATAACAGCATTTTGAAGTCAGTCAAGCGGTAACAAATTATAAAATATTAGCAAATGTTTTATAAAACATGCATTACCTTTATATTCAAATTTAAAAATAAGTAGTATATGGTAACCAAAAAATACAAGATCCTTCTTTGTGAGGATGACCAAAATTTGGGAATGGTTTTAAAGAACTACCTGGAACTGAATGATTATGAAGTGGTTCTGGAACGCGATGGCCGGCTTGGTCTGGCTGCCTTCCAAAGAGAAGGTGCTGACATTTGCTTATTGGACGTAATGATGCCGCATATGGACGGCTTTACACTCGCTGAGGAAATCCGGGATATTAATCCCGATGTACCGTTATTCTTCCTGAGTGCCAAAACCATGAAAGAAGATATCATTCAGGGATATAAATTAGGTGCAGATGATTATATCACCAAACCTTTTGACAGTGAAGTATTATTGTTGAAGATCAAGGCTATCCTGAAGCGCAACGAAGAAGTCAATAAAGAGAATGAATATGTTGAGTTTGATCTGGGCGGATTCCATTTTAATCCACGCCTGCGTCAGCTGATCCACGGTGACGAAACCCATACGCTTTCTCCAAAGGAAAATGAATTGCTGAAAATGCTCGCTGAGCACAAAAATGACCTTCTTCCAAGGGAAAAAGCCCTGAAAAAGATCTGGGGCAGCGATACTTATTTTAACGGACGTAGCATGGATGTGTATATCGCTAAACTCCGTAAATACCTTAAAGAAGACGATCAGATCGAAATTGTCAATATTCATGGCAATGGTTTCCGTCTGGTTGCACCTTAATAGGATAGCAAACAGTCGACCGTAAAACAACTTTTTAGGTAATTGTAATTAGCAAAGAGCTGGGCCTTTTATTAGGTTCAGCTCTTTGTCAATTTATGAGCCAATGTCCTGGAGATGGGGTATGATGAAGGCAATTAAAAGATTCAGTCAGAATAACTCAATATGGACAGCTCAATGATACCAATAAAAAGAGGCTGACCCTGCTTTATACAACAAGTCAGCCTTTCTTTAATTTTATTTTGTTCCACTTGAATTTACATGTGGAGCTAACTGCCCAGCTTAAAAGTACCAGTCTCGCCTTTATTTAGCATGCTTGCGGCTCATATAAAATGTCAGCTTTCCGCCCTGGGTGATATCTGCCTGGCTGATAGTCTTACCATTCAGCTTTTGACCGTTTAATTCTACCTTACTGACATAAACGTTTTCAGGAGACTGGCCCACGGCTTCAATGGTAAATGTTTTACCGTTTTCCAGCTGGATGCTGGCAGATTTTACCAGGGGACTTCCCAGATTATACAGGTCGCTGCCGGGCGCTACAGGATAAAAGCCCAGGGCGCTGAAAATATACCAGGCACTCATTTGTCCCGTATCGTCGTTGCCCCCTAAGCCGTCTGGCCCGTTGTGGTATTGAGATTTCAGGATCATCCGGACCGTGCTCTGGGTTTTCCAGGGTTCAGAGGTCCAGGTATACAAGTACGCTATATGGTGGGATGGTTCATTGCCATGTACGTAGTTTCCGATGAGCCCGTCCCTTGTAATATCTTCTGTATGTTCGAAGTACTTATCGGGCAGGTAAGTAGTGAACAGGGCGTCCAGTCTTTTAATAAAGGCCTTATCTCCACCCAGCAAACTGATCAGGCCCTTGGGATCATGTGGAACATATAAGGTATAATTCCAGGCGTTGCCTTCAATGAACCCTTCTCCGGAAGTTTCCAGCGGATCGAAGTTTTTGCGGAATTCCCCTGCTTTATCTTTGGGCCGCATATAACCTATGGAAGGGTCATAAACGTTTTTATAGTTCATCGCTCTTTTTGCAAACTGTTCGTAAATTTTCTGATTGCCCAGCTTCTTAGCCATCTGGGCAACACACCAGTCATCATAAGCGTATTCCAGAGTGGTTGATACAGAAGTGCCGCTCATGGAATCCGGGATATACCCGTATTTTTCATAAGCCGGTATATTATCATACAGCGGATTGGTCGCGGTAGTAACGGCTGCTGCCAGCGCTTTTTGTGGATCAAAACCGCCAATACCTTTGGCTACTGCGTCTGCGAGGACACTGACAGCGTGGTAGCCGGTCATGCACCAGCCTTCATTAGCGTATGTTGACCAGACAGGTAGCATATGAACGATGCTCTGGTCAAAGTGTTTCAACATGGATTTTACCATATCGCCGGCCCTTTCAGGCTGGAGAATGGTAAATAATGGGTGTAATGCCCGGTGGGTATCCCACAGGGAAAAAGTGGTATAATTGGTAAAATGGTCTTTGGTGGCATTATGGATTTGCTGGTCCAGTCCTTTATAGTTTCCATCTATATCCATATAAATGGTGGGATTGATAAAGCTGTGGTACATGGCCGTATAAAAATTCACTTTATCTGAATCGCTCATCGTCTGGATCTTTACTTTTTCCAGTTGTTTTTCCCAGGCCAGCTGGCCCGCCTTTTTTATCTGGTCAAAGTCCCATCCGGGCGTTTCTGCCTGCATATTGGCCAGCGCTCCGGCGTAACTGACCGGAGATAGCGCCATTTTGAGCTTTATTTTTTCCCCGGTGGTCGTATTAAAATTAAAATAGGCACGGATGTCATGGCCCTGGATTAAGGGGAAGTTTTTAGACAAATCAAACCTTCTCCAAAATCCAATATAGGGCTCATTGGTTGAATAATTCTTATATCCGTAGCTTTTAAAAGGCTTGGAAAACTGTAGGGCAAAGTATTCAGTTCTGTTTTTGGCCCAGCCGTTGGTCTGGCGGTAGCCAACAACGGTGGAGTCATTCAGTACCCTAATATAGGTCCAGACATCTTTGCCGGGATAATTATAAATATTATACATCATATCTAAAATGATATGTGCGCTGTCAGAGGCTGGAAAAGTATATTGGTGGATGCCCACGCGGGTAGTTGTCGTCAGTTCTGCCTTGATACCGTAATCTTCCAAATCTACACTGTAGTAATTGGCGCTGGCCAACTCTTTTTGGTGAGAGAACCTGGAACGGTAACCCTGATCAGGATCTGTGGCAGTCCCGGGATTTAAACGCAGCTTACCGGTTGTCGGCATGATGAGAAAATCGCCCAGGTCTGAGTGGCCTGTTCCATTAAAGTGCGTATGCGCAAATCCGACAATGGTATGGTCGTCGTACTGGTATCCGGCACAGTATTTATAGACATCCGGCTGGTATTTGCCATCCACGCTATAAGGTATCGTATCTGTTTCAGGGCTTAGCTGCACCGCCCCGAAAGGAACGGTTGCTCCGGGAAAGGTATGGCCCATTCGCTCGGTACCGATAATCGGTTTTACGTAACGGACCAGCGGCAGTTCCCCGGCTGATTGTCCTAATGCAGAACCGGTGGTAATGGCCAGCAGGCCTAACAGGATACCTGTACATTTAATCATTGCTTCCTTGTTTAACGGTGTTAATGCTTGTTTATATGTTGTCCTTATTGATCACTGACCAGCAAGTTTTTGGCCACTTCGCTACTGATCATCACAGGTGTGCGGTTGCCAATGCGGATGACCATGGAGTGATCGAACTCATGAATTTCCTTGATTTCTATTTTATCGTTGATAGTCATTTTGATTTTGTCTAAATATTGCAGGAAGGCCGTGGTATGATTGGCTACGCCAATCAGTTTATAGGTCGTTCCGGGTTCCTCTACAGTCACTAGAGGAAATGTCTGTGATTGTGGTAACTGGCCGTTTTTATCCGGAATCGGATCGCCGTGCGGATCAAATTTGGGGAAGCCCAGCAGCTTATCCAGCTGGCGGATCAGCTTGTCGGATTGGATATGTTCCAGCTGCTCAGCGATTTCATGGACCTCATCCCAGTTAAAGGAAAGCTTATTTACGAGGAAAGTTTCCCAAAGCCGGTGTTTGCGGATCACTTTCAGTGCCAGTGATTGGCCCTGGGGGGTGAGTGCCGCCCCATCGATCCGGTTATAGTCAATCAGGTTTTTGTCATTGAGCTTTTTAAGCATTTCTGTGACCGTTGCCGGGTTAATCCGCAATTTTTCCGCAATAGAAAGATTGGCAATTTTCCCCTTATTTTGCTTGGCGAGGCTATAAATCGTTTTTAAGTAATTCTCTTCAGTAAAGGAAATGGCTTGTTCCATAATAATAAAATTGAGTGCACGTTTAATACTGGTAAAGTTATCTTTAACTTTTGGGCAAACCTAATGATCAATAATGAAAGTTTGGTTGCCGGGGCCACCTAATTTAACGGTGCCGAAAAGATTTATGTATCAGTCATTATTTATGCATTCTTATCCTGGTGAAGTTTACTTTTTAAAATTAAAGATCAATAAGCCAAAATGGCCTTTATTTATTGTGTCCGCCCCTTATCGTTTTACTTTGCTGATTTTAGCATTGCTTGTACTTTCTTCCAGTTTCAGTCAGGCGCAGTCCGCTGATCACCTTCCCCTGCAAGATAGTATAGAATTACAAATCGTAAAGCAGGACAGTACAGCGTTAGGGGTTCATTTAAAATTTATTAGCAGTTTTCCTACAATTGACTCCTGCAAGCGCTACCTGGCTTCCTTACCCAAGGCCTTAGCGGACCAGGGTTATCTGGGGGCCTCTGTGGATTCGGTGTGGGTGCAGACGCCAAAGCTGGTGAAAGCAAAACTTTATGTAGGGCCAGTATACCAATGGATCCGTCTGGACTTAACCGAAGAGCAAAGCCGGATACTGGCCAGCAGACGTATTTATGCGAGTGATTTAGAGGGAACTTTGATGAAAAAAAAGCCGATTCAGGATATTACAGACGGTCTTGTGCAATATTATTTGGATGAAGGCTATCCGTTTGTCCGTGCCCGGTTAGACAGTGTCCGGTTTGAGCCGGTGACTGGCAAGCAGGGCATAATGGGTGTACATGCTCAGGTTCTGGTTGAAAAAGGGCTCCGTTATACCATTGATACGCTTCTGATTAAAGGCAATGCTCAACTAAAACCTGTCTTTTTAAGCCAGCTGCTTAATATTCATCCTGGCGACGCGTTTGATCAGTCTAAAATTGTGCAGGCGGACAGGTTATTGCAAAACCTGCCTTACGTAAAATGGAAAGGACCTACGCAAATCAATATGGGTATCTCCGGGGCCGCGGTAAATGTGCTGCTGGATAAACAACCTACTAACCAGATTGACGCCTTGATCGGTTTTATGCCGGCTAGTGGCGAGACGGGCGGTAAGTTACAGGTTACCGGCCAGGTACAGTTATTACTTAGGAACGCCTTTGGGAGCGGGGAGACCTTAAATGTCAATTGGGAACAGCTGCAACCACAGTCTCCCCGGATTGCCCTCGCCTTTCAGCGGCCTTTTATTTTTCATTCTCCTTTTGGGATCGATCTTAGCTTTGATCTTTATAAAAAAGACTCCGCCTATGTAAATGTAGCGGCCAACCTGGGAACCACTTATCAGTTTTCCGCTTTTCAGAAGGGAAAATTATTTGTCAACCTGGCTTCTTCCAGGCTGCTGGATGTGGATACGCTCTCTATTATTGCAGAAAAGCAGCTACCAGAAATTATGGATGTGCATTCAGTGAATATTGGCTTTGGTTATCAAATCAATACGACAGATTACCTTTTAAATCCTAGAAAGGGCAGCGAAATGGACCTTGAGGCGGTCATTGGGAATAAAAAGGTGAAGAAAAATAATACCATTACTTCTATTACGCCAACAGATGGCTTTGATTATGGCAGCCTTTATGATACCGTGCCTCTCAGC
>Ga0182744_1001024_pt1 | contig 25213 bp, 26 predicted proteins | sample eDN3rd30CKraftMG_FD_128525 | JGI IMG/M metagenome (GOLD analysis project Ga0182744, IMG submission 128525) | Enriched Miracle-Growth compost microbial communities from Emeryville, California, USA - eDNA 3rd pass 30_C Kraft MG (version 2) (version 2) ... | reverse complement strand
TGGCTGGCTGCACGCGCTCGGACATGGATTCGCAGCCGAAATACAACGAGTATAAGCAAGGCGCGCTGTTCCAGGACGGGCAGGTTCTGCAATCCGCGCCGCCCGGCACGGTTGCGCGCGAGGATGCCGCCCGCGCGCGGGAAGCCGGCAACAAGCCCGCGATCACCGCCGACCTGCTGGCGCGTGGTCAGGACATGTTCAATACATTCTGCTCGCCCTGCCATGACCGCACCGGGACCGGCAACGGCATGGTAGTCCAGCGTGGCATGCCGCAGCCGCCGAGCTTTCACGAGCCACGCCTGCGGACCGCCGACGACGCCCATTTCTACGATGTGATCTCGCACGGCTACGGCGCTATGTATTCCTACGCCGCCCGCATTCCGCCGCGCGACCGCTGGGCGATCGTCGCCTATCTGCGGGCATTGCAGTTGAGCCAGCACGCGCAACTTTCCGACCTGTCCGCCGACGACCGCGCGCGGCTGACGGCAGAGACAACACCATGAATGCGCGGCTCGACCGTCGCTTGATCGTCGGCGCCGTCGTCGGATTGGCCGGCTGCCTTACCGGATTGCTGATCGATCCGCGCGCCATGCTGGCCGCATATCTCGTTGCTTGGAACGCGCTGGCGGCGATCGCGATCGGAGCACTGGCGATCCTGCTGATCACCTATCTGGTGCGCGCCGGATGGACCCAGGATCTCCACGATCCGCTCGCCGGCGCGGCGCTCACGCTTCCGATGACCGCGATCCTGTTTCTACCGATCCTCATCGGAGCCGATGCGCTGTTTCCGTGGGCGCATGATCCGACCACGCTCACAAGATTCAAAGCCATTTACCTCACGCCCACATTCTTTGCGTTGCGCGCCGTCGTCTATTTCATGGTGTGGACCGGGCTGGCGATCTGGGCAACGCGCACCTATCGGCAGGGCCGCGATACCCGGCCCGTCGCCGCCATCGGGCTGATCGTATGGGCGCTCGCCGCCTCCTGGGCCGGGGTGGACTGGTTCGAATCGATCGAGCCGCATTTCCACTCGTCGATCTATGGTCTGCTGATCGTCAGCTTCGATCTTGCCGCCGGCTTTTCATTCGGTCTCTTGATGCTGCTTGGCGTCAAGCGTGGCCAGGCGATGAGCAACAGCGCCTATGCCGGCGTGCTGCTCTCGGTGCTGCTGCTGTGGGCCTATCTGCATGCGATGCAATACATCATCATCTGGGCCGGCAATATTCCCGACGAGGTGATCTGGTATCAAGCTCGCACCACCAGCGGCTGGGGCATTCCGCTCGCCGCGCTGTTCGCGATCCAGTTCGTGGTTCCGTTCTTCCTGCTCCTGTCCGCGCGATTGCGCGCCAACAGCCGGTTCCTGCTCCGCCTCGCCGGGTTTACGCTCGCCTGCCGCTATCTGGAAGCCGCGCTCCTGATCGTGCCGCCGCTCCACCTGTCGCCGCTCGCGACCACATTCGGCTTCGGCGCAGCTGTTCTCGCGACGACCTGTATCTGGCTGCTGGCCCTCATCGTCGCAATCCGCCGCTTACCCGGGCGGACGGCGGAGCGGCTGGCGGCGGCCGACCAGGATCAGTCCCCCGATTAGCAGAGCCAGAATAACGACGGTCGCGCCGCCGGTCCCTGCCATCAGCCGCGACACGGCGACGTTATAAGTGCCCTGCGCGGGATCGAAATGTGAGCAGAGCAACCGGACACGGTCTGCGGTCGTGCCAATCCTGCCGTCGCCCGCTTCCACCAGGGCGAGCCGCAGGTCACCCCCCGACAGACCGATGCCGGTCAATACGCGGGACACAGCGCCATCCCCGCGCAACACATACGCCGCCGCCGGATGAAGGTACTGATCGTCGGCCGCGTCGTAGCGATATCGGTATCCAAGCGCATCGGTCAGCGAGCCAATGGTTCCGGCATCGGCGGTGACGAAATGAGCGGCTGCATTCAATGCCGCATCGTCGCCGAGATGGTCGCGGCGCTGGCGCGCCGCCGCCTCGGCATCGTCTTTGGGATCGAGGCCGACAACCAGAAGCTCGAATTGCCCCTCACTCTTCAGCCCCGATTGCCGCAACGCTTCAGCCACGAACGCGACGACCGGCCCGCACAGCGTCCGGCAGGTGAAGTCCGAAAAGATCAAAATCGTCGGTCGGGATATGATGTCGTGCAGCGCCCGGCGCGCTCCGCTCTCATCGGTCACGACCGCTTGCATCGGCAATTGCGCAGGCACGGACAGACGAACCCCGACCGCGCGGTAATCGTCCGGCGTGGGTCTCGCTGAAGCCGGCACCGCGACGATCAGCAGCGCCAGCGTACCGATGAGATCAATGACTCTGCTGCGCATCGACCCGCGCCCCCGTACCGACAGTCTGCGGCGCGGCTTTGCGGGCATTGATCGCACCCCGCATGCGCGAAACCATATCGGACGCAACCGGGCCCGCCTTGTTGCCCCAGCTGTTGCGGACATAGGTGGCGACGGCAGCAATCTGCTGATCGTCAAGCTTCCATCCATAGGCCGGCATGGCGCTCGTGGTCGGCCGTTGCGCTGTCGCCGCGGTCTTTGCCCCTTCGAGAATGATGCGCAGCACCGTGGTCGGGTCCGCCTGCTGCACCATTGCATTCCCCTGTAGCGGCGGAAACATGTGCGGCACGCCGGTACCGTTCCCCTGATGACAGGCGGCGCATGAATCCCGATAGACCGCTTCGCCCGCCTGCATGAAATTCTGCGCCGGCGCCGAAACGCTGGGCGCGGACGATGGGCCAACATCCTTAAGATAGACGGCGATCGCCTTCAGATCGGCATCGCTCATCTTCGATGTCGAGTTGACCACCACCTCCGCCATCAGTCCGGTGGCGCCACTCAGCCGATTGCGGCCCGTCTTGAGGTATTCGGCGATATCCGCCTCGCTCCAGCCGCCCAGCCCCTCGCTCGTCTGCGCGGTGAGGTTCGGAGCTGTCCAGTCTTGGATTACGCCGCCTTGCAGCGCTTTGCTGGCTTTGTCGGCGCCGAAAATGTTTTTCGGCGTGTGGCAGGCACCGCAATGCCCCGGTCCTTCGACGAGATAAGCGCCGCGATTCCATTCGGCGCTCTTGTTAGGATCGGGCTGATAAGTGCCCTTGTTGAAGAACAGCATATTCCAGCCGGCCATGAAGGTCCGGATGTTCAGCGGCCAGATCAGCTCGTTCGGCGGCGGCGTGTTCGAGACCGGATCGAGACTCATCAGATAAGCGTGGACCGCCTCGACATCGTCGCGGCTCATCCGCGTGAAATACGGATAAGGAAACGCCGGATAGAGACGCTCGCCATGCGGTCCGACACCTTCGTGCATGGCGCGATAGAAATCGTCCGCCGTCCAGGCGCCGATGCCAGTGTCGCGATCCGGCGTGATGTTCGCCGAATAGATCGTGCCGAACGGCGTCGGGATCGCCCGCCCTCCGGCGAACGGTTTTGCTTTGTCCTGCGTGTGACAGGCGACGCAGTCGCCGGCATCAACCAAAGCGCGACCCTTCTCCAGCTTCGCATAGTCGAAATCGGTTGCACCGCTAACATCCGTCAGCAAAACCATCGCCGCCAGTGTCGTGATCGAGGTCCGGGTTAGCCGCCGCATGACATTATGCCTGAACGAGAGGACCGGGGTTTTTGAGATATTGCGAGCGGATCGCTTCCGCTGTCCAATAAGTGAGTGCGCCGACGGTGCCGGTCGGATTGTAGCCGGGGTTCTGCGGAAACGCGCCAGCGCCCATGACGAACAGATTGGGCACATCCCAGCTTTGCAAATAGCGGTTGATGACGCTGTCGCGCGGATTGTCGCCCATCACGGTGCCGCCGGTATTGTGCGTCGTTTGGTACGGCACGATCGAATAATGCCCCTTACGAGCATTGATCCTGATCTCGCGCGGCTTCATGGCGCGGGCCAGATCGGCAGCCCGCTCCGTCAGAAACTCCGACATCTTCATCTCGTTATCGGTGTAATCGAATGTCATCCGCAGCAGCGGCTGACCGTAGGCATTCCGATAGGTCGGATCGAGATCGAGATAATTGTTGCGGTGGCTCATCACCGCGCCGTGGGTGGAGACCGATGCCGTGCGTAGATAATTCTTGGCGACGGCACTCTTCCACTTCGCTCCCCATTTCGGGGTGTTTTCCGGCGTCGGGCTGTTTTCGATCGGCCGCCCATTGGTGTTCCAGCAAGCCAGATAACCGCCGCCGATGAAGCCCTTCCCTGCATGGTCGAAATTATCGCCGTTGAAATCGTCGATGACGATGCCGAGCGCGCCGGCACCGATATAGGGATTGAACAGCTTGTCGTCGAAAAATGCGTTGACCCCGGACACGATCTGGTAGGCGTAATTGCGCCCAACCGTGCCCTCGCCGCTCCGCGCATCGTATGGCGTGCCGATACCGGAGACGAGCAACAGATGAACATTGTGCAGGATATAGGCGCAGAGGATGACGATCTCCGCCGGCTGCTCATATTCCTGTCCCTGAATATCGACATAGGTGACGCCGGTCGCTCGCTTCCCCGACGAATCGCGGTTGACCCGCAGTACCTCGCTGTTGGTGCGCAGCTCGAAATTATCTTTTCGCAGCAGGACCGGAATAACGGTGGTTTGCGGGCTTGATTTGGAATAATTGCCGCAACCGTATTTTTCGCAGAAGCCGCAATAAGTGCATGGCGCGAGCGTCACGCCGAGCGGATTGGTATAGGCGCGCGACATGTTCGCCGACGGCGCCGGAAACGGATGATAACCCAGCTCCTTCGCGGCCGCGCCGAACAAGGTCGGGCCGTAGACCATCTGCATCGGCGGATTGGGATAATCGCGGCGGCGCGCCCCCTCGAACGGATTGCCGCCTTCGACGATCTGACCGTTGAGATTGCCGGCTTTGCCGCTGATGCCGCAAAGATATTCAAATCGATCGTAATACGGCTCGAGTTCATCGTAACCGACCGGCCAATCCTGGATCGTCATCGTCTCCGGGATCGCCTGCGCGCCATAGCGTTCGGTGTTGTGGCGAAGTGCGGCGAAATCGCTGGGCAGGAACCGCCAGGTCTGTCCGTTCCAGTGAATGCCGGCGCCACCGACTCCCGTCCCCGGCAGAAATGAACCGAGTCTGCGCATCGGCAATGCAGTCTGGTCGGGACTGTTGCGAAAGGTCAGCGTTTCCCGCACCGGCTCCTGAAACAAAGCCTGCCGGTAATAATAGCGCAGTTCGTCCTGCGCAAAGGTCACCGCGAAATCGGTCGGCGTATCGCGCCAACCGCCGCGCTCGATGGCGACCACATTCAAGCCCGCATCGGTCAATTCCTGGCCGAGAATGGCGCCGGTCCAGCCGAAGCCCACCAGCACGACGTCGACAGGCGGCAGCTTTTTCACCATTGAACGGCTCCTTTTTTAGCTTTTCGCAGGATTCCAACCGGGGCGGCCGGTGATCCCGACCGGCTCGAAAGCGAGCTTCTCGTTGTGTCTGCTGACATAGTCCCGGTAATCGTAGCGCGCGCCGGGAAAACCGATCAGCTTCCAGCCGACCATGTCGCGATTGCCACCATATATCGGATCGGAGAAATAACCTTCGATGGTGTTCTGCAGCAGCGCATCGAAGAATGTCTGCGCGTCGATATTGGCCAGCTTGATCTCGCCTTTCTCCAATCCCGACAGAACCTTGTCCTGCTCGTCGGGGGAAAGTGCGGTAAATTCGCGGCCACCGAGTGTCGAACGGCAGTGCTCATCCACCGCCTTGATCGCGGCACGATAGAGTTCGGCCGGCGTCATCCGCGATTGATAGCCTTGTGTCTTCTCGCCGCTCGCCCACGGCCCCTGCATATACCAATGCGCCGCCTGCCCGTAGGGTCCCGCAAGCTGGTGATCGATAAAGAAGGTGGCTCCCGCTTCCTTGGCGCCGGGCCCAAGGTCATCGGCCGGAATAAGGCGAGCCACTGCGGCGTCCAGAAACGCAACTTCTGCAGCCGTCAGAAACTGATAGTCGCCGCTTCGCGTGAACTCGGGAGTATTGGCGTCGCCGGCCGACCACGGCACCTTGCCCGAAACTTCATGCCCTTGGCTGATTGGAGGGTTGATGACCGCCGCAGCGCCGGCGGCCACGCCGGTCGACAGTAAATGGCGCCGATTCAATGCCAACGGCACGTCCTAAACTCCGTGGTTCCTGCCGTCGCCCACATCGACAAAGCGTTAAACGAGAAAAAGTTCAAAATACCCGCACTGAAATCTTGATCGGCGACCTAGACGCTTCAGACGGTTATGGCTCAATCGTCGCTTGCAGGATGTTTGAATGAGGTTGCATGGGACTCATGATCCCGTGATTAAGAGCAACATCGTCGGAACGTAGCGCGGCGCTCATACGTTCTCGTTAAACCAAAAGCGAGCATCCAGAATGAGCGCCGCCGTAACCGGCTGGCCTCGCCGCAATTTTCTCGCGACGACGATGATGACGACTGCCTCGGTCACGCTTCTCGATCAACGCGGCAACGCCAGAACAGCCACGCTTGGAACCGGCCCGCAGCCCATTCCCCGACGACCGCTCAATTTGTGCGTCAACGGCAACACGCACGCGCTCTCGCTTGACGTACGCACTACGCTGCTGGACACGCTGCGTGAGCATATCGGCCTCACCGGCACAAAGAAGGGATGCGATCACGGACAGTGCGGCGCCTGTACGGTGTTGGTCGATGGACGGCGCGTTCTCTCTTGTCTGACGCTGGCCGTCAGCGCCCAGGGCCACGATATCGTGACCATCGAAGGTCTTTCCGGTTCCGATGGCGCCTTGCACCCCATGCAGCAAGCCTTCATCGATCATGACGCGTTCCAGTGCAGCTATTGCATACCGGGACAGATCATGTCCGCCGTCGCTTGCGTCAATGAAGGCCACGCCGACACCGACGCGGAGATCCGCGAATATATGAGCGGCAATCTCTGCCGCTGTGCCGCTTACCCCAACATTGTTGACGCGATCAAACAGGCGAAGCCGCTGATGGAGAACGCCTGATGCGGGTATTTGACTATTCTCGCGCCGATGATACGGCAACGGCCGTATCCAGCTATGCCGATGGCTCGGCCCGGCGCGATCCGCCCGATGTCACTGCGCCGATCCAATATCTTGTCGGCGGCACGACGCTGCTCGACCTGATGAAGCTCGACGTGATACGCCCCGCCCGCGTCATCGAGATCAACGGCTTTCAGTGGAACACGGCGGATATTGTATTTTCGGATGGAGGTTTACGGCTTGGCGCGATGACCCGTATGGCGCAGGCGGCGGATCACCCCCAGGTGCGCGAGGCTTTCCCGGTGCTGGCACAGAGCCTGCAACTCGCCGCCAGCGGCAGATCCGCAACATGGCCTCGCTCGGCGGCAATGTCCTGCAACGCACCCGCTGCTCCTATTTTCGCGATACGTCCTATTCGAACTGCAACAAGCGCGCGCCGGGCTCCGGCTGCGCGGCGCTGGAGGGTTTCAATCGCCAGCATGCGGTGCTGGGCACCAGCGAAAGCTGCATCGCCACCTATCCCGGCGATTTCGCGCAGGCGCTGCTGGCGCTCGAGGCTCTGGTCGATCTCACCGGGCCTCTCGGGTCGCGCACCATCTCCTTCGCCGAGCTGCACCGCGCACCGCCAGGATCAGCTTGTCCAGCGTCAGATCCGACACCGCTCGACGGAGCCGGGTGTTCTCGGTCTCCAGTTCCTTCAGCCGCTTCACCTGGTCGCCCTTCAGGCCGCCATACTCATTCCGCCATCGATAATAGGTAACTTCCGTCACGCCGATCGCTCGGACCGCGTCTGCCACCGGCCGGCCCTGTGCCATCAGCACATCAACCTGCCGAAGCTTCGCAACGATCTCTTCAGCCGTATGCCGCTTCCTTGCCATCGATCTGATCCTCCATCCGAAAAACATACTTCAGGGAGGACCACTTCAAAGGGGGCAGATCACTTGTGACCGGCCCCCACGGAGTGGTCCGATTGGAATGTTAGTTTAGGGATCGCATTTTGCCTATCTCCTTTGGTGCAGGCCAGACGAGAGCTTCGGTGCCGGCGGTCGATATCTCAGCGATGAGTGTGGACGGACCGTGTTGTAGTGACGGCGCCAATTCTCGATCACGATCTGAGCCTCCTTCAATGTGTAGAAGATCTCGCCGTTGAGCAGTTCATCGCGCAGCTTACCGTTGAAGCTCTCGCAATAGCCATTCTCCCATGGACTGCCCGGCTCGATGTAAGCGGTCTTGGCTCCGACGGTGGCGATCCAATCCCGAAGCGCCTCGGCGACGAACTCAGGGCCGTTGTCTGAACGGATGTGCGCAGGGATGCCCCGCGAGACGAACAGCTCGCAGAGTGCCTCGATGACGTCGGTCGCCTTGAGCTTCCGTGCGACACGGATGGCCAGGCTCTCACGGCTGAACTCGTCGATGATGCACAACATCCGGAACGCTTTGCCATCGTGGGTGCGGTCAGCAACGAAGTCATGCGCGCGAGGTTGCTGCAATGACGCGTCATCGCATCTGAACAAATTGATTGGTAAAACGGGAATAATCTGTGTGGTTTCTGCTAGTTACGCCGAACATTTTAGAGGGCTATAGCGTAAACGTAGTTATCATCATCGCCCGGTGCGGTGCGCCAAAACCGTCGGTTTCTTCCGACATTCACCGCCGGTTCGGCTGTCGACATCCGGTTGTTCGCCGGCAGGCAGGCGCCGGAGTGCGTTCCTAACGAGCGCCGCTATCCAGCGCGACGTGCCGCTGTAGAATGTCCGGGCAAGCGAGAAGCTCTTTGCTGTCTCCCATATAGCCGATCTTCCCGCGCTTGAGGATGATGGCGCGGTTGGAGATCGACAGCACCTTCTTGGCCTGATGCTCGACGACAAGGACGGAGAGCCCTTCCTCGAACACCAGCTTGCGCAGCGACTGAAACACTTCCTGAACCAGGACCGGCGCCAGCCCTTCCGTCGGCTCGTCCAGCAGCAACAGCGGATTGTTGAGCATCAAGGCGCGGCCGATCGCCAGCATCTGCTGCTCGCCGCCCGACAACTGGTTTCCCATATTGCCGGCGCGCTCGCGCAGGCGCGGAAAGAGCTTGTAGATTTCCGCGACGGTCCAGCGGCCCGGACGCGCGACCGCCGTCAGATTTTCCTCGACCGTCAGCGACACGAAGATGTTGCGCTCCTGCGGCACCCAGGCCACGCCCGCATGCGCGCGCTGGTGTGGCCGCATCGCGGTAATATCCTGACCGTTGAGCACGATGCGCCCGGCGTACCGCCGCGTCACGCCGACGATGCTGTTGATCAGCGTTGTTTTTCCCATGCCGTTGCGGCCGAGGACGGCGACACATTCGCCACGCGCAAATGTCAGCGATACGTCATCGAGCACCCGCGCATCGCCGTAGCCAGCGGACAAACCCTCGATGCGCAGCATCTCAGTCATTGTCGTCGTCCTGACCGAGATAGATCTTGCGCACCTTGGGGTCGGACGAGATCTGGTCAACCGAACCCGAAGCGATCAACTGCCCGAATGCCAGCACCCAGATATGGGTCGCAAAGCTGAACACCAGGTCCATGTCATGCTCGACCAGCAGGATGCTGACATCGTCGGGAAGCTTGCGCAGCGCGTTGACGATCTCCGTGCGGTCGCCTTCCGGGACACCCGCCGCAGGCTCGTCCAACAGAAGAAGGCGCGGCTTGCAGGCAATGGCCAGAGCGATCTCTAGCAGCCGCTGCTTGCCATAAGGCAGGTCGCGGGTCCGCTCGTTCATCACCTCGATCAGATCGAACCGCTCGAGCACCACCATGCTCTCGCGCTGCATGGCCTTGTCGATACCGAAGCATTGCCAGATATTCGCGGCGAGCCCGGCGGCGCGCGTCGCGGCGAGCGTCACCGTTTGCAGCGGCGTCATGTCCAGAAACAGCTGGTTGATCTGGAATGTGCGGACGATCCCGCCGGCGACGCGCGCGGCCGGCGCCCACGCCCCGATATCGTGGCCCTCGAAGACGATCCGTCCGCTCGTCGGCGGCAGATGGCCCGTCAACAGATTGATGAACGTGGTCTTGCCGGCGCCGTTCGGTCCGATCAGGGCATGGCGCGCACCCCGTTCGAGGCGCAACGTCACGTCGTCGATCGCGCGCAGGCCGCCGAACTGCTTGCCGAGGCCGACGATGTCGAGCGTCGCCGTCATCGCGACAGTCCTGTCTTGCCTGTCTTGCCTGTCTTGCCTGCTGCCTTGCGCAACCGGCGAATCCGGCTTGCGGTCCAGCCGCCGATGATCTGCGGCAGGCGGCCGATGCGGTCCGACCCGACCAGGACGAATGCGACCAGCAGCAGGCCGACCCAGAACTCCCAGAACACCGGCGTGATGCCGGCAAGCTGATCCTGGAACACCATGAACACGGCGGCGCCGACGAGCGCGCCGTACAAGGTGCCCGCGCCGCCGATGACCAGCATCAGCATCGCGTCGGCGGAGCGCTGGAAACCGAGCACGTCGAGCGAGACGAACTGCGTGGTTTGTGCCAGTAGCGCGCCGGCAACACCGGCATAGGCGGCGGCGATCGTGTAGATCGTCACCAGCCGCGCATTGACCGGAATGCCGATCGCCCCCGCGCGCACCGGATTCATCTTCAACGCCCGCAAGGTCCATCCGAACGGCGACCCCATCAGCTTGCGTGCCAGCAGAAACAGCACGAACAGGACGATCAGGCTGTAGGCCGCGCCGACCTTGCCGAACAGATCGAACTCGAACATCCCGAGGATTGGCGACGGCGCGATGCCGTTGAGCCCGTCGGCGCCGCCGGTGAGCCAGACCATCCGGTTGGCGATTTCGCCGAGGATCAACGCGACGCTGATCGTGACCATGATGCGGGTGAGGTCCGAGCCGCGCAGCACGAAGAAACTGCTGATAAAGCCGAGCAGCGCCGCCGCCACCGCGGTGATCAGCAGGCCGAGCAAGGGGTCCGGGATGCCGTATTTGGTCAATAGGCCGGCGACATAGGCGCCGAAGCCGAAGAACGCGGCATGCCCCAGCGAGATGATGCCGGAATATCCCATGATCAGATCGAGCGACAGCACGAACAGGCCGATGATCGCAATCTGATTGAGCAGCGGATTCCAGTCGGGCAGGAAGAACCAGATCGCCGGCAAGGCGCACCAGAAAATCGTTTCGCTGGTTCGCCACGCCCCGAGCGACGACAGCGTCCGCTCCACCTGATCCTGGGTCCGGCGATCGGCGGCGGCCCCGGATTCAGCTGCCGTCCAAGCCTCGGATGTCACCGTGCCCTCGCAAACAGGCCCTGGGGCCGCAGCACCAACGTCAAAAGCATGACGACATAGATGATGAACGCGCCCGCCGCCGGCACATAATACTTGCCGGCGACATCGGCGACGCCAAGCAGCAAGGACGCAACGAACGGCCCGGTGATGGTGCCGGTACCGCCGACCGCCACCACGATCAGAAAGTAAACCATGTATTTCAGCGGAAACGAGGGATCGAGCCCGAGGATTTCGGCGCCGAGCGCGCCGCCCAGCCCGGCAAGGCCCGAACCGATCGCGAAGGCGACGACGAAGATCAGCCGCACGCGAATGCCGAGCCCTTCCGCAACCCGCCGGTCGTCGACGGAGGCGCGCAGCTGGCTGCCGAACCGGGTCTTCTTGAGCATCATGTGCAGCGCGACGGCCATCGCGCCGCATACCAGGATGATCAACAGCCGATAGGCGCCGATCTGCATGCCGAAGAGGTCGAACCGCTCGCGCAGCGACGCCGGCAGATCGACGAACACCTGTTCGTGTCCGGCGAAGTAGCTGACCAGCGCCACCGACATGAACACCAGCCCGATCGAGAACATGACCTGATCGAAATGACTCTTTTCATAGACATGCACATAGAGCGTGCGGTCGAGCAGCGCGCCGAGTGCCGCCGTGGCGACGAAAATTAGCGGCAGGCTGACGAAGAACGGCACGCCCCAGCGATTGACGGCGATCACCGCCAGATAACCCCCGCCCATGGCAAAGGAGCCATGGGCGAGGTTGATCAGGTTCATCAGCCCGAGGGTGACGGACAGCCCGCAGCCGAGCAGGAACAGCAGCATGCCATAGGCAATGCCGTCGAACAGGATCGTCATCATGGTCGGTCACCGATGGCCGGCCGCGGCTTACTTCTGCTTGGCCGGATCTTTCACCGCCGGGATCTTGTCGAACTCGATGTTCCAGAGCTGGCCGTCGCGCTTCTCGACCTTGCGCATATAGACGTCCTGAATGAGATCCCGGGTGTCCGGATCAATGGTCACAGGCCCCCGCACGCTTTCCCAGGACATGCCCTTCATCGCCTCGACCAGTTTGGTGCCGTCGGATGAGCCGTTGGTCTTCTTCAGCGCCTCGTAGAGCGCATGCATGCCGTCGAAGGCAAACGCCGCCATAAAGTCGGGGCGCATGTTGAACGCCTTCTCGAAGCTGGCGACGAACGCCTTATTCTTCGGCGAAGGATGCGCGGCCGAATAGACGGCGGCCGAGGTCACGCCGAGAACCACGTCGCCCATGGAATTCAGGCTGTCGTCGTTGACGACGTCGCCCATCACGATCACCCGGATGCCGGACTTGTCGAGGCCGCGCTCGACGAACTGGCGCATCATGATGGCGCCGACGCCGGACGGCAGGAACGAGAAGATCGCATCGGGCTTGAGATCGGCGATGCGCTGAAGGAACGGCGCGAAGTCCGGGCTGGCGAGCGGCACCCGCAGCTTGTCGAGCACCTTGCCGCCGTTGGCTTCGTAATCCTTGACGAACCAGGTCTCGCTGTCGATTCCCGGCCCGTAGTCCGACACCAGGCTGACGAAGGTCTTCACGCCCTGCTTCGCCGCCCACTGGCCGAGCACGCTCGCCACCTGCGGCAGCGTGTGCGACGTGCGCACGATGTACGGCGACTTCTCGGTGATCGAAGAGGTGGCGGCATAGATGATCTGCGGCACTTTGGCCTGCGCGGAAATCGGCGCGGCGGCCATCGCCAGCGGCGTCAGGCCGTAACCGAACAGCGCGTCGACCTTGTCGCGTACCACGGCCTCCTGCGACAGCCGCCGCGTCTGGTCGGCAACGCCTGCATCGTCGCGCAGCAGCAGCTCGATCTTGCGGCCCGCAACCGTGTCGCCGTTCTGCTGGATATAGAGCTGCATGCCGGCATGGATCTGCTTGCCATGCGACTGAAAGGGACCGGTCATCGGCAGGACAACACCGAGCTTGAACGGCTTTGCGTCCTGAGCCTGCGAGAGAGCCGCGCCGCCCGGCAGCACCGCGGCTGCCGCTCCAAGTGCCGCGCCAAGCGCCACTCCGGCCCGTGTGATGTTCCGCATCCGATATCCCCCCTGAAAAAATCACCGTGACGCGTCGCAAGAGCGGCGCGCGCGTGATGCGTTTCTTGTCAGTCGGGCTTTTCTAGTCAGGGAAATCTGTTGCGTCTTATCGTTTCTTTGTAAGATCATATAACCAACCGGCATAAGAACAGCGGGAAGTGCCCTGATCCATGGAAAGAATGCTCTTGCAGCGCCTCAAATTGCGGATGTTGCGTGCTGTCGACGCCATCGAGCGCCACAAGAGCCTGCTGAAGGCGTCCCAGGAATTGAGCGTGACCCAGCCTGCCTTGACCCGCACGCTGCACGAAACCGAAGAAATCCTCGGCGGCCGCATTTTCGAGCGGCATTCCCGCGGGGTCATTGTGACCGATTTCGGCGAGGTCGCCTGCATCGCCGTCCGCCGTATCCTGTCGCAGATCACGCGGCTCGATCTCGATCTCGATCAATTCCTGACCGGCGATCCGAAGCTGGTTTCGGTCGGCGCTATGCCGCCCGCCGCCGTCGGGCTCCTGCCGGATCTGTTCCGCAGGATCCGCGCGCAGACGCCGGATATCCACGTCCAGCTCACCCAGGGGCCGATGGAGGAACTGCTGCCGCTGCTTAGCGACGGCACCCTCGACATGGTGGTCGGACGGCTGTTTCCGGCCGTGACACCGGACGATTTCGTGCGCGAAGTCCTGTACTACGAGCCGATTTCCATCCTCGCCCGGACCGACCATCCGATTTTTGCCGAAGCGACCGTGACGCTGAAGCATCTCGCCCGGTATCCCTTCGTGCTTCCCACCATGAGCAAGGCCGTCACCGAAGAAGTCGAGATCGCGGCGGCAACCATGAATTTGAGCACCGCCGTCGAAATGCGCGCGCTGGCGTTGCCGTTCCTGCGGGAAATCCTTCACAGCACCGACAGCCTGATGATCTCGCCGCCGATGACCATGGCTGGCGACCTCAAACGCGGCACCTTGCGGCGGCTCGACTTCACTGTGCCCGGACCGCCGCGGCCGGCCGGCGTTTTACTGCGTCGCGACTACCCGATGAGCCCCGCCGCGCAGATCTTTCTTGAAACGATCCGGGCTTATCTGAAAGAAAACCCGCAGCCGTTCTTCGGCCGGTACTCGGCCGAATCCGGCACGCCCGCCGTCAAAGCCGCGATTGCGGGCTCGCGGCACCTGCGGATGGCGCCGGCGAATGGGAGAGGCCTAACATACGCGCTCAAGCGCCGGCCCAAAGCCCGATGATGTCATAGCTCGATGCGACGGTGCCGATATTGGTGCGCACGGTGGCGAGCGTTCCCTGGTGGCCGGTCTCGTTGTTGCTGCCGACGCAATCCTCGATCAGCACGATGTGATAGCCGAGGAAGAAACCGTCGCGTAGCGTCGAGTCGACGCAGACATTGGTGGCGACGCCGGTCATCAGCAGCGTACGGATCCCGCGAGCCCGCAACAGATCGTCAAGCCGCGTGCTTTTGAAGCCGCTGAAATGATGTTTGACGACCACGGGCTCGTCTCCAGCAGGCGCAAGCTGGAAGATCTCGGCGCCCCACGTCCCTTCGAGGCAACAGCCTTCGTTGCGCCGCTTGGCGATGTGGGCGGGCGTCAAATATTTGAAATCGTAGTGCGACTTGACCCAGACAACGGTCGCGCCCGCAATGCGTGCGGCAGCGGCGAGCCGACCGATGCGGACCGCGACGTCGGCGGCAAAGCCGACGTCATAGCCGCGTGCCTTCTGCAAATAACCGCCCTGGGCGCAGAAATCATTCTGCATATCGACGACCAGCAATGCCGCGTGCTGCGGGCACACCTGATCGGCGAGCATGCTCAGCGGCTTGTTCATTTTGCGGACAATTCGACCGGCGGCTTCACCGTGCCGCACTTCTTGCAGGTGCGGTAATCCTCCGAGCCGTTGAAGCGCTCATAGGCCCGCGTCACCGGGTCGGCTTTGTAGTCGTCAACGGTATAGGTCTCCGCGTGGAGCAGATTGTCGCAATTGTCGCAATACCAATGGAAGGTATCGATCTCGCCCGGCACCCGCGCCCGCTCGATGACGAGCTGGAATGAATCCGGTGAAAATCTCGGCGAGTGCGGCACCATCGGCGGCTGGAACAGGCACGAACCCTCCGGCACGAAGGCGACCTCTTCTTTTCCTTTCGGCGTGCGGTAGTGCAGGTTCAGATCGCCCTTGAGCGAATACTGGATTTCATAACTCGGATTGAGGTGGAATTCGTTGCGATATTCGCGGCCGCGCGCCACGAACGCCAGCGAATCCGGGGTCAGCCACAACTGATGCGTCCGCTTGCCCGTCGTCCGCAGGTGCTCCATGATTTTTTCGACGTCGATGTTCGGCATCACGAACATGGCTATCCCTTCTCTTCTGATAAAACGGCTCGGTCGGGCAGAGAGATAAAAGAGCGGCCATGGTCTGTCTTATGCTTTATCCAGACGTTCTTATGACGATCCGTCATGGCGGACACGATCCCAGCAGCGCATTTGATCGCTTCGCAACGCTGCGTTAGCCTGTTGCCCGACGCGCGGGTTTGATCGTGCATTCCAGATAGCCGCAAAGAAGAGCTGACCACCATGCAATGGGCATCGCTAAAGGCTTCAGAACTTCAAGCGCTCAGCAAGCAGGACGCAATCGTCGTCATCCCGGTCGCGTCCATTGAGAATCATGGTCCGCATTTGTCGACCGGCGTGGATATTGTCCTTACCGGCGAAATCGCCATGCGCGCGGCAGCACGCTGCAACGGCCCAGTCCCTGTCATCGTGACACCCACGGTATGGTGCGCGCTGGGGGCCATGCATATGAGCCTCGGCGGGACGATGACGCTGGACCTGGAAACCTTGGCCGCTTTACTGCGCTGCCTCGCTCTCTCCATCGTTCGTCAGGGCTTCAAGAGGATTTTTCTTCTGAATGGGCACGGCGGCAATGTCGGCGCCCTGATGGCGATCACCAACGATCTTGGAGCGGAACTGGACATCGCGATTGCCACGGCCAGCTATTCGCAACTGGCCAAGGACGAGTTCGCCGCCATCCTCGAGGACCAGTCGTCGCTGGAGCATGCCTGCGAAGGCGAGACGTCAATGATGCTGGCGCTTGCGCCCGACCAGGTCGACAGCTCTCTGTTCAGCCAGGCCATCGGCCCGACCTCGCCTACATCGCAGGACATTGCCGGTCCGGCGGTGCACCGCTGGCGTTCTTTTGCGGCGCGCAGCAGCCACGGCGCCATCGGCAATCCGACGCGCGCCAGCGCCGAAAAGGGCGAGCGGCTGCTGAAGGCCGCTGCCGATCGCGTATCGGATTTGCTCCGCAACGAAACCTTCTGGACCATGACATTCTGATCGGCCGCAACCGACCGATCAGAGAACGATCGTCTCGCCGGGCTCCGGAACGACGATCTCGACTCCGGCCGGCGCCAATTTCCGCAACGCATCCGGCTTGCCGGGGAGCACCGCGCGCGGCGGCGACGGTTGCGGTCCATGACGGTAATGGCTGGGAATACACCGCCGCACCTGCAACAGTTCAAGCGCGATGGCTGCCCCCTTCGGGTCCATCGTATAGTGGCCGCCGATCGGCAGGATCGCAACGTCGGGTCGATACATCCTTCCGATCAGCGACATATCGCCGAACACGCCGGTATCGCCGGCAAAATAAAGGCGCAGGCCGTCCTCCAGCATCAGCACCATGCCGCAGGGCGCACCGGCATAGCCGCCGTCGGGCGCGCCTCCGGAATGGCGCGCATCGGTCAAGGCAATGGACAGCCCCAGGACATCGACGGTTCCGCCGATATCCGGCCCATAGCGGTCGTCTTGGGGCAAACCCTTCCGCTCCAGCCAGCGTCTGACATCCTGCGGCGCAATGACGATCGGCAACGATTGCCGCCAGATCTCCATGGTCTGGCCGACATGGTCGAAGTGTCCGTGCGTGAGCAAGACCAGATCGGCATGACGGGGATCGCGCTCCGCCTGCGGGCAATCGCCGTTTTCCAGCCACGGATCGAGATAGATCGCGACGCCTCCCGGCGAGACGAGCCGGAATGCGTTGCTGCCGAGCCAGGTCAATGCGATCGGCATGCTAGGACTCCACCTCGGTCACGAAGGGACCGTATCGCTCAAGCGGTGCCATCGGATCGCACGACCTTCCAATCGGATAAACAACCAGTTCAGCGCATATCCCGCCGCGGCAAGACAGATGACCGCCGCATACATTTGATCGGGCCGCATCGCATATTGCGTCTCGATGATGAAATAGCCGATGCCGCCCGAGCCGGCGATCATTTCAGCCACGATGGTGGTGACGAAGGCAAGCGAAAGTGCGATCCGAAGACCAGCAAGGATCGACGGAAGTACGGCCGGCGCGACGACCCGCGACATCGTGACCGTCCGGCTTTTGCCGAAAGTACGCGCGGTTTGCAGCAGGACCCAGTCGATGCTCTGAACGCCGCCGAGCGTATTGACAAGAACCGGAAAGAATACGGCGATCGCGACGACGGCGATCTTCAACGCATCGTCGATACCGAGAAACAGGATCAATGGCGGAACGATCGCCGGGATCGGCAGCGGACGCAGCCCCTCCAGCAGAGGCGTAAACGCAGCCGCCAGACGACGATCCATGCCGAGGATCAGCCCGGCGACGACGCCGAGCACGCCGCCGATGCAGAAGCCGGCAGCCATCCGGCCCAGCGTCCCCAACAGGACGCCGAGCAACTCTCCGCTGGCCAGGCCCTTTGCTGTTGCGGCAATGACCGAATGAAAGGGCGGCCAGCTTTGCGCTTGCGACAGAATCCCGCTGATCTCCCACAGCAACAGCAACATCAGGATCAACAGCCAGCCGCTGATACGGCCGCGCAGGACCTTGCTTCCGCCGGCTTCGGTCATCGCGTCCGCCACGGAACAAGACGTTTTTCGACGACCTCGAACGCGGCGTTGAGCAGCATCCCGAGTACGCCGAGTATGATGATCCACGCATACATGTCGCGGATCTTGAACGAACGCTGCATGTCGAGAATGACGTAACCGATACCCCGCGAATCGACCAGCATTTCGGCCAGGACCACCAGGATCAGCGCGAGCGCCAGACTGATCCGCATCCCGGCGAGGATCATTGGCAGGCTGAACGGCAGGACGATGCGGAACAGTATTTTCACCGACGAGAAGCCGAGGGTGCGTCCCGTCCCGATCGCCACCGGCGACACCCCGCGCACGGCCTGGATCGTGTTGATGAGCACGGGGAAGAACGCCGCGAGCGCGACGATCACCAGTTTCGTCGCCAGCCCCATTCCCAGGAACAGAAATAGCGGCGGCAACAGCGCCGCTTTGGGGATAGGCCGGATGATCTCGACCAATGGATCGAACAGATCGTAGATGGCCCTGTTCCAGCCCATCAGCAAGCCGAGCCCGCAACCGATGCCGCAGCCTATCAGATAGCCCGCGGCCATTATCGCGAGCGTCTGCGAGAGGGGTTCGAGAATCTCGCCCGACAGGACGATATGCGACACCACAGGCAGCACCTGTGTCAGCGGCGGCAGCAGCGTCGGATTGACGATCCGGAAACCGCTGATCGCCTCCCAGAGAACGATCAGCGCACCGATCGGCACCAAGCCCAGCCAGAGCGGAGCCGCAGACGATCTCACGACAGCGCCTTGCCGCTCAACATTGCGTCCAGAAGCGAGCGGCGCAATGCCAGAAACTGCGGCTCTTCCCGCGTCGATACGGGATGGCGCACCTTCGACAACGTGACATCGACCGTTCTTGCAACACGCGATGGCCGCCTCGACAGCATCACCACCCGCTGCGCCAGAAAGACCGCTTCATCGACGTCATGAGTGATGAGGATCACCGTCAGCCCCGTATCGAGCCAGATGCGATGAATGAGGCTTTGCAACTCGATCCGCGTCAAGGCATCGACGGCTCCGAACGGCTCGTCCATGAGCAGCACCTGTGGCTCGGCCGCCAAAGCGCGAGCGATGGCAACCCGCTGCTGCATCCCGCCGGAAAGCTGCCAGGGGTAATGCTGCTCGAACCCGTTCAGGCCGACCCTTGCAATATTCTCCCTGCACCATTCCAGGCGCTGCGCGCGCGTTCCCGCCCGGCGGCCGTCGAGCGCGAACTCGACATTTGCCAGCACGGTCAGCCAGGGGAACAGCGACTTGCTGTAGTCCTGAAACAGGTAGATGAGGTCGCGCGGAGGTCCGGTAACCGGCTTGCGGGCCAGAACGATCTCGCCGGATGACGGTTTGACCAGCCCTGCCAGGATTTGCAGCAAGGTCGATTTCCCGCAGCCCGATGGCCCGAGAATCGAAAGAAATTCGTTCTTGCGGACATCGATCTCAATTCCGTCGAGGATCGGCACCGTCCCGAAATCATGACAAAGACGTCTGGCGCTCAGGAATGCCTGGTCGTCGTCGACAGGATTCAAAGACAAAGACATCGTCCCGCGTATCGGTCAAGGGCCCGTCTATTGCGCCGGCAACAGCTTCGGGTGCAGCAACTCACGGCCCGGACGCGCCTCCTTGATCAAACGATGCTTCTTCATCAGCCCGATCGTGAAATCCAACTGCGCCGGGTCGATGGTTTTCACGAAAACCGGAATCGTCGTCCCCCGCAAGCTTTCCGGGCTCACCTTGGTATAACCGGAGACGATTTTGAAGAACTCGTCGCTCTGTTTGTTTGCCGCAACCCAGTCGACGCCAAGATTATGTCCGCGGATGAAGCTTTCGATAATCTGCGGGTTTTTCTGGGCGTATTCCCGCGTCGTCACGAACTGCGCGACCGGAATGCCGCTGCGCACCGCGTGATACGGCCATGCCACCGCGTCGAGAATATTCGCTTTGATGGACGATGAGAGAAACGGCTCGACCAGCATCGCCGCATCGACGCGATCGTTTCGGACAGCGTCGATAATCTGCGGGAAGGGAACCTCGACAAAAGTCACCTTGTCCGGGTCTCCGCCGGTCTTGGCGACCCACTCCCGCGCATAAAGCCATAAAATGTTGTTGCGGGCGTTGACGGCGATCCGCTTGTTCTCAAGGTCCTTACCACTTCTGATTGTTGCGCCCTTCTTGGCGACCAGCCCGGCAAGATCGGGAGCATTTGCGCCCGTTGCATCGCCGGCGCCGACAATAACGATATCGAGGCCCTGCGAAGCGGCCAGAATAATGGATACGATATTGCTGGATGCGATCTGGATCTGCCCAGCCATCAGAGCGGGAATACCGAATGCTCCGCCGGCGACGGGAGTAGTATCGACTTCAAGGCCTTGCTGGGCGAAGAATCCCTTGGCCCGCGCGCTTTCAAAAGCGCCGTTGTCGGTGCTGGGTATCGTGCTCGCCCGGATTTTTGTGACCTGGCCCTGACCAGAAGCAGCTATCGGAAACGATAGCGCCACGGCAATGCTCGCCGCCAGAAGCCAGCGAAAATTCATGCTCATCCTCCCATGATTTCATGAATCTTCAGAGTTATCGGATCGGGTGTCGATTACCTTTTTTGCCGGCTGCTATAATAGACGCTGATAATAAAGAACTTCAGGAGCGGGAGCGCGCGGAATAGCCGCCGCCGAGCCTCAGCGTCCTCCTCGATCGGCGAAATCTCTTCTTTCCGAACCGCATCTCCTGTGAAAATCTCTTACAGCCACCTGTGTGTCGGTCTCAATACCGGGCGTTCGGACATACCCCTTGCCCATGGCGTCCGGAAAGGTGCCTTCGGTGATGATGAGGCCGGCACCGGCACGCTGGGCGTAATAGGTAGCGGCGATCTCGCCTGGCACGCCGGTCACGTCATCGGCGCGCGAGCGGGTCATCGGCGCCATGACCAAGCGGTTGGGAAGTTTTATGCGGCCCACGCGGACCGGAGTGAACAAATGGCTCATGGTAAAACTCCTTATTCTGCAGGTTTCAGATAGGGAGTCTTATCGATGGAATAAATTGGCTATATCGGAAATCATTGATCCATTGATGGAGCAATGAGATGGGATGGCTAAACTCTGGCTAATGGGCAGAATAAGGGGTTATACATCTCCAAAATAATATTCTTTATTTTCAAATGGTTGCGTATCAATTGGCGGAGAGAGGGGGATTCGAACTTCAGTTACGCAGACGACATTGGATCTGAGCCGAAAATTATCGCTCCTGGCTTATCTGAGCCACAACATTGCTGGGCTTTCGACTGGACTTCCCTGCGCAACAGAGCGTGTGTGTGGTGGCGAAAGGATAGTCGCCATGGACGCACAAACCATCGAAACCACGCTCAAATTTCATATTGCGAAGCTGCGGGAACGGCTGGAACAGGCTGCCAATGTTGCGAAGGCCGCGGAAGTCTGCGCGGACGCGGGCAATGTCAGCAAAGCCGTCGAGGTCGCGCTCGATGTCGAGCAGCAGATCTTTGAAGCCGATCCGTTCCTGAATGCGGCCAGCATGATGAACAGGATCGGCAAGGGCTGATATAGACCACAGCATTCCGAGCGGGATGCTGTGACAATTCTCTCCAGGATCGCGCCCCGCCGGCTTTCAAGCCCGATGCGGGGCTTGGGTGGTGCGACGCGATGCGTCGCGAACAACCACCTGGAGAATCCGATGGCCAAAGCCAGATCGAAGCGCAATAACGCACAACGTCGTTGCCCATCCCGCTCAGCAAAACCAGTCCGATCGCGTCAACGCCGCGCCCCGCACGGCCTCCGTTCGAAGGCATCAACCGCGACGGCATCTGATGTCCCCTCTTCCACCAAACGCGATCGCATCCTAGCGATGCTGCGGTCGCCATCGGGAGCTTCTCTGTCCGCGCTCGCGGAAGAGACACAATGGCAGCCGCATTCCGTGCGAGGGTTTCTGGCGGGCGTGGTCCGCAAGAAGCTCGGTTTAGAGCTGGTATCAACACCGACCGACCAAGGCCGCATCTACCGGATCGTCGACAAGACCGAGGCTGGATAGACCAATGCCGTCGCCTCGCATGAGCAGACCGCGGATTGCCCGCGTGTCTGTGGAAACCGAGATTGCGCAGTTGCGCAGTCTCGGTCTGCCGGACCTGCGCCGTCGCTGGCGGGCCTGGTTCCGCAAGCCGGCCCCCGAGCATCTGCCCCGCCATTTACTCTTGGCGATGATCACCTACCGGATTCAGGCCGATCGTCTGGGCGACCTCGACCGCGAGACCCGCCAGCTCCTTGATACGATCGGCATCACGGAGAGCAGTTCCTCTGTCATCGCCCGGCTCAAAGCCTTCGACCAGCGGCAGATAGGGCTGACGCCCGGCACGGTCCTGGTCCGGGAATGGGACAAAGCCTCCCACCACGTCATGGTCACGGATGAGGGGTTCGCCTGGAACGGCAAGACCTATGACAGCCTGTCGCAGATTGCTTTTGCCATCACGGGGACGAAGTGGAACGGACCGCGATTCTTTGGACTGAGAGACCGAAAGCTTCCTGATCAGACCCGCCCGGATCCGGCTGCATGACCAACCGGACACCCGTCAAAGCCGTCCGTTGCGCGATCTATACCCGGGTCTCCACCGACCAGGGCCTGGAGCAGGACTTCAATTCGCTCGATGCCCAGTACGAGGCATCCCAGGCCTATATCCGCAGTCAGGCCCATGCCGGGTGGACGCTCGTCCGCACCCAATATGATGACGGGGGATTCTCGGGCGGCAATACCGACCGCCCGGCCCTGCAGCGGCTTCTGCAGGATATCCAGGCCGGTCGGATCGATATCATCGTCGTCTACAAGGTCGACCGGCTGACCCGCTCGCTCGCCGACTTCGCCAAGCTCGTCGAATTGTTCGACGCCCACGGTGTCTCCTTCGTCTCGGTCACCCAGCAGTTCAACACCACGACCTCCATGGGGCGCCTGACGCTCAATGTCCTGTTGTCGTTCGCCCAGTTCGAGCGGGAGGTCACCTCGGAGCGCATCCGGGACAAGATCGCCGCGTCCAAGCGCAAGGGACTGTGGGTCGGCGGCCCGCTCCCGCTCGGCTACCGGATGCAGGACGGCAAGATCGCCATCGTCCCGGATGAGGCCAAGACCGTTCGGTACATATTCTCGCGCTACCTAGAACTCGGTGGTGTCAATGCGCTTACTCGCGATCTACGACAACGAAATGTTCGGACCAAGGTTCGTCCGCTCAAGACCGGTATTATCCGCGGCGGGGTCAATTTTGGACGCGGCGCGCTGTTTTATCTACTACGCAACCGCTTTTATATCGGCGAGGTCAGCTACAAGGGCGAGATCCATCCGGGTGAGCAGCCACCTATTCTGGATCGATCACTGTTTGAAGCGGTGCAGCAACGGCTGACGGAGCAATGGATACACAACACCCGCACCAGATCACGATCGGACTACCTTCTGTCCAACCTCCTTTATGACGACGTGGGACATCGCATGGCGTCGACGCACGCTACCAAGGCCGGCATTCGCTATCGCTATTACGTGTCACTGCCGCTCGTGCAGAGCCAGTCGGACATCATTGTCGGAACGGTCTCGCGGATTCCGGCAGCTAGCATCGAGAAGGCGATCATCAACGGGCTCAAGACCCGCGATACAAACGCCTCTCGTTCTGCTGCCGCGGATCAGGAAAATCGCAAGTCCCTATTAGATCGGATCGAGCGCATCGATGTTCACCCGGGAGAACTAATCGTCCGCTTCAAAAACAAGCCTGACGGGGAATCCAACAAGCCCCAATCATTGACGATCCCCTGGCATAAGCCGCCATCACGCGCACGTCGCGATATCATGGTGCCGAGCGGAACCGCACGAGATCAAATACGTCCGACGAAGATTGAACGCCGCGCGCGACTTGTCGCCGCTATCGTGCGAGGCCGGCATTGGCTCGATGAACTCGTCTGCGGGTCCGTCACCACCATCAACGAGCTCGCAGAAAAGCACAAATGCAGCGAACGTCACGTCAACATGACATTGTCGCTCGCATTCCTCGCACCGGATCTGGTCAAGGTCGCGGTGGAAGGTCGTCTCCCGCGCGGTCTCGGTGTCGAGCGACTGCGGGATGCTCCGCTCGAATGGAGCCGACAGTTCGACATGCTGGGGTTGTCCCGGGAATAGACCGGAACCGAGCTTAAATCTGCATCCAAAACTTGCTGGACGGCATTCACTGCTAGTGTGCCAGGAACGGGAATTTTACGGCTAGAGACAGAGGCCCGTTTTTGCCCTGCAGGGCCTAGGGCCCACGTCGAGAGACCGGATATCCGGGAAATACCCCGCAAAAATGCCGCAAAACCGGCCTCTCTGGAGACCAACGGCAAAACCTTCGTTCGAAGAAAGTGCGTGGTGGGCCCGGCAGGACTCGAACCTGCAACCAGACCGTTATGAGCGGCACAATTTTTCGGATCGACACATCAGCTTGAATGCGAAGTCCACTCAGTACACTGCCAACCAGCCAGCCAGTGCTAGATCGAACCATTCTCCAGCTATCACCTTCGCCAAACCGAAATTTCCTACGAACACGACAGAGATTTCTCGGTGCAATCGGACGGGCGGCTCAATCCCGGAATTGCGGAGACCGACGCGTAGCTATTTGTGGCACTCTCGCGTATTCGAGAACCAAAAATCCAAAGACCGCACTGGTTGGCTGGATTCGAACTTGTAAATTCTATAACTCGATGCGAAGGCCAACAAACATATCTGGTCCGTTCGCGTCATGACCTTCCAGCCCTAATCGTCCAAGCAAAGGTGAGCGTTTAGTTGTCGCCCTAGCCTACGCTCTAATGCGATTTATTGTTGGTGAGTTTTAGTTTTAGTGAGCCTTTTGGAAATTCTTCTCTAAGCCATTGAATTATTTGGCGCACCCGACACGATTCGAACGTGTGACCTTTGCCTTCGGAGGGCAACGCTCTATCCAGCTGAGCTACGGGTGCTTAGTGCCTTCACAAATCTGGCGCCTGCGCGGAACCTGACGCCTTC
>Ga0182744_1001023_pt1 | contig 25236 bp, 15 predicted proteins | sample eDN3rd30CKraftMG_FD_128525 | JGI IMG/M metagenome (GOLD analysis project Ga0182744, IMG submission 128525) | Enriched Miracle-Growth compost microbial communities from Emeryville, California, USA - eDNA 3rd pass 30_C Kraft MG (version 2) (version 2) ... | reverse complement strand
CTTCCTGAACCACTTTAATCTTCTTTCCGATCGAATCTACCAAGTGGAAGTCTGTTTGTGGGAATAGGATAGCCAGTGGAATTCCCGGAAAACCACCTCCTGTACCCACATCCAATACAGCGGATCCGGGTTGAAATTGAATAAATTTAGCAATAGCCAATGAATGCAGTACATGGCGTTCATAAAGACTTTCAATATCCTTTCTGGAAACCACATTGATCTGTGCATTCCAATAGCTATACAATTCGTGCAAGCGGCCCATTTGTGCTCGCTGTTGAGCGTTTAATCCAGGAAAATAATGATCAATTATTGTGACATCACTATGTTCCATCTCCCGGTTGCTTTCTATTTCCATGGTGTATCCTTTTTAAATCGTGCGCCAATGCCTTTTACAGCTATATAAATGACATGAAAAACATCCATCAATGGCCACCAGGCTATTAAACTACCCACTCGGAATCGCTTCATAACGGGACCACAAACAATGAGCATAAGCAATAATCGTAAAGCGTATGCGCCCACAGCAAAGTACCAAAAATGGGGCTGCAACAACAACAGCAATATGATGAACAAATAAAACAACAAAGTACTGGCAACCTGTATACTCAGTGTCCATTTATGCTTCCAACGATACATCTTGGACGCCCCAAAATGGCGTTCTTTTTGTCGTTTATAATCCCGATAGTTGGCTTTAGGCGTACTCCAGACAAAAGCGTCAGGGTGCACACAGATCGCTACATTCGAACGATTTGCATTCTGGTTGACAAAAAGATCATCGTCCCCCGATGGAATATGCATATGTGCGGCAAAACCTTTTCCTTTAAAAAATAAGCTTTTGGTGTAGGCCAGGTTTCGACCAACTCCCATGTATGCATTTTTTTTCAAGGCAAATGAAAGGTAGTTTAAGGCTGTCTGGAAAGTCTCAAATCGGATATATTTATTTAGAAATCCTTTTGCAGCTAAATAAGGTGAATACCCCAGAACAATGTCAATTCCGGGTGCAAAGCCTTGTGCCATATACCGAAGCCATTGATCGGATGATGGATAACAATCCGCATCGGTCAGCACCAAATGCTCATATTGTGCTCCTTTCACACCCAACGTAACAGCAAATTTTTTCCCTTGCCGAAAAGCTCCCTGTTCCGTAATGGCAACCACTTTTAAATGCGTGTAACGTTCTTGAAATTCTTTCAGCACCCATTTGGTATCATCGGCAGAACAATCATTCACCACAATGACTTCATAAGTCGGATAATCCTGCTCTAAAATTTCAGAAAGGTATAAACGCAGATTGGTCTCTTCATTTCGAGCACAGATAATCACGGATACAGGTGGATAAACAAATTGGGGGTCAAGTGTGGGTGCTTTATAACCCCTCAACCGTCCATAAACGAAAATGACATAATAAAGCTGTATGAGCAAAAAGAAGCCCAACAAAATCGGTAAGATATACATGAACTCGTTTTCCAAGGTTCTATTTCCGAAAAGTAAAATGACCTTGCAAACTTAGATAAATTTGACAAGAATTTACAAAAAGAACAAAAAACCTTAGCCATTTTAGCTAAGTTTGCACCTTAAAAAAGAACAGGCCTGATTGCCTTAGCGCAAAGCATACATGACGTTTACATTACAAGCAACCGATCATCTCTCTAAAGCACGTGCTGGCGAACTTACAACAGCTCATGGAACGATTCAAACACCTATTTTTATGCCCGTTGGCACAGCGGGGTCTGTGAAAGGTGTACACCAACATGAACTTAAAAACGACATACACGCCCAGATTATTCTCGGTAATACGTATCATCTATACCTCCGACCAGGTTTAGAGGTTATCCAAGCAGCTGGCGGATTGCATCGATTCAATGGATGGGATAAACCCATTCTAACCGATAGTGGGGGCTATCAAGTCTATTCATTGACCGAAGTCAGGAAGATAAAGGAAGAAGGTGTTACCTTCCGCTCGCATATAGATGGTTCTAAACACTTGTTTACGCCCGAAAATGTGATGGATACCCAACGCATCATCGGTGCCGATATCATCATGGCCTTTGATGAATGTACTCCGTATCCATGCGATTACCGCTATGCTAGTCAGTCGTTAGACATGACCCATCGCTGGCTCAAACGCTGTTGCGAGCGCTTTGACACAACAGAACCGTTATATGGTTACGGGCAAAGCCTCTTTCCTATTGTACAGGGCTCGGTCTACAAAGATTTACGAGAAAAGTCGGCAGAAGTGATTGCCTCTTTTGGTCGCGAAGGGAATGCTATCGGTGGGTTATCGGTTGGTGAACCCGCCGAAGAAATGTACGCCATGACTGAAGTCGTGACCAACATTTTACCTGCGGATAAACCTCGTTACCTTATGGGCGTGGGAACCCCCATGAACATCCTGGAGAATATCGCTTTGGGAATTGATATGTTTGATTGTGTCATGCCTACCCGGAATGCCCGGAATGGGATGTTGTTTACACAAAAAGGCATTATCAACATCAAAAACAAGAAATGGGAAGCCGATTTTTCACCCATTGATCCGGATAGTGAACTGGCTACCGATCAATTTTATACGAAGGCTTATTTGCGACATCTCATCCATTCGAAAGAATTATTGGGCGCACAAATTGCCACCTTACATAATTTACATTTTTATCTATGGCTGGTTAACCAAGCCCGTACTAAAATTATGGAAGGAACGTTTTACGAATGGAAGAATAAAATGGTTAAACAATTGGGCGAACGGTTGTAGTTGTCAGTTGCGAGTTGTCAGTTGTGGGTTATTGGTTGTTAGTTGTTGGTTATTCGTTGTTAGTTTGGTATCAAGTGGGTATCAAGTATCAAGACATAAGATACAAGAAGTGGCAGGAGCAGTGGCACTATATAGATAGCTATCCGCTTTGTGCTTTCCGCTTTACGTACTTAAAACTTATAACTTTTATTGGTTGTGGGTTTTGAGCAGTAATTTTTTTAAATTTTTACTTTTGATTTTTTAATTTCAAGTGACCATCATCGATAAATATATTATCCGAAAATACTTGGGAACCTTTGTGTTCACCATGGCTATTTTTACGGTGGTAGCGGTTATTTTCGATATATCCGAGCGGATGGATGATTTCTTAAAATATCATGCACCACTTTCCAAAATCGTTTTTGAATATTATGCCGGCTTTATTCCTTTTTACCTCAATTTTTTAAGTCCACTCATCAACTTTATAGCTGTTATCTTTTTTACCGCCAAGATGGCCGATCAAACAGAAATCGTTCCCATTTTGAATGGGGGTATGAGCTTTAAACGTTTCCTTCGCCCCTATTTTATTGCTGCTTCTATTATTTGTGCCGTCACCTTGATTTTTAACATTTATATTATTCCACGCACCAATAAATTAAAAATCGGTTTTGAAAACATTTATGTTAAACCCGTAGATGATAACAATAAGCGATCTACTCATATGCAGATCGACAAAAATAGCTTTGTTTACATTGATAATTTTGATAACGATCGTAAAATAGGATATAACTTTATTCTTGAGACCTTTAAAGGTCAGGAATTGAAAGAAAAATTGATCGCCCAACGTATCACCTGGGATTCGGTTAAGACCAAATGGAGAATTGAAGACTATAGCATCCGCACAGTCAATGGTATGGACGAGAAAATGACCAAAGGTACTTCGAAAGACACCACCTTAGATATGACCCCGAGTGATTTCGAAATTCGCGACAATATCTACATGGCCATGACAACCAGCGAGCTCAATGAGAATATTGCTAAAGAGGAAATTCGTGGAACAGGACGCATGACCGACCTCAAATTAGAAAAATACAAACGATTTATATATCCATTCTCTGCCTATATCCTTACCTTAATGGGGGTATCCTTATCTTCCAAAAAAGTGAGAGGAGGCATTGGCCTCAGCTTGGGAGTCGGTATCGCACTGAGTTTTACCTACATCTTATTTATTCAGTTTGCAACAATGTTCTCACTGAAAGGCGGATTGCCTCCGCTCATTGCAACATTTATTCCAAGTGTTATCTTTTTATGCGTAGGTTTGTACCTGCTTTACAAAGCACCAAAATAGTTTATTTTCATCCATAAATGTTTCGCATAAAATTAAACCGTAATCTGCTGTTATTGCATTTAACGGTACTTGTCTGGGGTTTCACAGGCATTCTGGGCGCGCTGATCTCCGTATCTGCCATGCATTTAGTCTGGTATCGGGTGCTAATTGCTACCATCACCCTATTCATCTATTTTAAATATACTAAGAAAAACATACACATTGCACGCAGACTTTTTATAAAGCTCATGCTAACGGGCGGACTGGTCGGTTTACATTGGTTTTTATTTTTTCAATCCATCAAGCTGGCTAATGTATCGGTTACACTCGTATGCCTTTCCTCATTAACACTCTTCACCGCCTTACTCGAACCTTTATTTAACAAACAACGGATCGCCTATCTGGAATTATTCATTGGTATGCTGATCATCTTCGGCATCTACCTTATCTTTAAGTTCGAAACGCAATATATCTATGGAATTTTATTAGGCCTTTCCGCAGCTTTATGTGGCAGCTTATTCACCATCATAAACGGTAAACTCATCAAAACCAGCAAAGCAACCATCATTAGCTTCTACGAAATGGCCGGTGCCTGGTTCTGGCTGTCTTTATACCTACTTATTTCGGGTGGTTTCAATGAAGAAATGCGCCTCGACCCCAATGACACTATTTATTTGATTCTATTAGGTACCGTCTGCACCTCCGCAGCATATGTCGCTGGTGTTTCTGTCATGCGCGAAATAAGCGCCTTTCGCGTGGCACTCATTACCAATCTGGAACCCATTTACGGAATCCTTTTAGCCTTGGTTATCTTCAGACAAGAAGAAAAAATGAGTGCCGGATTCTATGCTGGTGCCCTGCTCGTATTAGGAGCTGTTTTCTTATACCCCATATTAAAAACAAAGCTGGCGCACCGCAAATTAAAAAAACAGCTACCGACGGTTTAATTTAAGTATTGCCTTACCAGTTCACCAACCCAATGTATATCCCGTTGTCCATTCAATAAAATCTGCTTTCCCAGCATGGGCTTTAATGGATACGCCTGCAAATATATTTTTCCATACATCATATCGGGCTCCTATACGCAAGAAGACAGGACCTGTCTCTCGATTAAAACGATTGCGATGCAAGTAATACCCCACATTACCATTCAAATATAAACGAGAGGTAAGCAAATGATCGATATAAAAAGCCGGACCACCTGAAAACAGCGCGCCAAATGAACCCGCCTTTTCAGTCGCCACGGCCACATCATTTCCCGAAGCGGAATAAAACACATTTGCACCTAAGCCCAAGCGCCATTTATAACCGGCAAACTTTGTCCAAAACAAGCCAAGTGTCGATTTAAAATACTTCTTCGGATTCTCCATCGTGAGCTGTTTTAAACCAAACGCGTAACTCAGTTGCAACTGTTCATCTTTAGGATTCGAACCGATGTATGTCTTTGAAAAATCAAAATTTTGTGTTTGCGGCACATAGGTTACAGAAGCCGTAAAGGGAAGCAAATTAATACCCGTATTAGGTAATTTCAATGCCCCATTGGAAAAGTGATGGAAAGCCAACCCCAGCCCAGCTTGGAAATGCCGGCTAATAACATAATTCGCCTGTGCACCAAAGTCAATAAAAACATTATTTTTCGTACCAATAATTAAATTGAATGGGTTTTCATCTTCGTTATAAGGATTAAACCTACCGGAGAGCCCCAGCGCAATCCGATAGCTAAAGTTGATGCGTCGATTGATGCGTGGTCGAATGGGTACTGAAACAAATCCATATACGGCATAGGGATCGCCCACATGTGTCAATCCAAATGTACTGCTATATAAACCAATGCCATAAATGGGATAATTATATAATTGATGATAAATATCTCCCCCTCGTTGGGTTTGCCAACCAATCTTTAAATTCAATGCATTATAATAAGCTTCCTCCAACGATTCTTTTGCCCGCTCATTTCCGGTAAGGATTCCCCCACTTTCATGCTCCAACTGAATGATTAAATGCTTTTTTTTCGTCGCTTTGAATGCCGTATCTGTAGGCAAAAAACGAGGATGAATTTGAGTATATCCCGAGAAGTTCAGCAAGAAAAAAAACAAGGTAAATAATAAGGAAATTCGCGTATCATTCATGACATCAATCAGCATTTTTTAGGGAGGACAAAAGTAACCTTTTAACGGTTACAGGATGTAATCTCATCGTCAAAACATCTAAGCTAAAAATAGGCAAATTCAAAAAAAGACAGAAATAAGCAGCTTAAAACAATCTTCTATAGGAAATAGCCACTAACACCTTTCCTTTACAAAAACGTGCTTATAAAAGCTTAAAATGAGCCGAATCATTTTTTTTAAGACAAAAAAACAGGTCAATACATCAGTAAAAAAGGCCCCAATAAGCATATCTTCTAGTTTAAAATAACGTCTATATCCAAAATAAAAACAATGCCTTCGTGTACTTTTTTATAAAAAATCTACCATAACATTTAATATACCTATTGGATAAAATCCCCCTAGCCAAGCCGAAATTTCATGCACTCCGTTTTTCTTCCTTGACAACACCATCGCCCATCACGATATCGATTTTTCATGCCGTCATTTTAATCGCATTTTCTCATTGCATCCTCCCTCGTTATTTGGATCTTCTCCCACTCATCATCTCAACCTGCTGCCGAAGAAACTCCTTAACCAACCGCTTACTACAAACAGTCATTTAATATACCATCTTCCTAAACACACTCCTTTCGTAAATTACTCTCCTACTGAATGCTCAGGGACTGAATGACCGATACAAGCCGCATACATATTATTGTGTTTATTGAATCATCATATCACAAATAAAATACACGAAGTATCAAAAAATACAACATCATAAATGGGATATTTCTACCTCTTGAAAAGTAAAAAAATTTCAAAGAACCATAAAAAAATAAATGGATACAAACAGGTGTCAAACAAAATCATCACCTCTTCTTCAATCACCTCTACCACATCCTTGTTTCATATCCTTATTTCATATACGTCCGCAAACGAAAGAGACAACACTCAACTGAATCCAAAAAAAAATCTAAGGCAGCCAACAAAGCTGCTGGAGAAAAAAACATACTTATTATATAAAATAACGCTAAAAAAATTGCTTATTTCCTTCGTCATTCACAATAGTACTTTTCAAAGATTTCATCCAATCGATTAGCGTAGAAGCAGCCCAAGAAACAAACTACTGTAAAAAACAGCATGCTTTTTATTAGAAAAAAACCAACAGATATCAGGCAAAAGATAGTGTCATATATTCAAAAAAAACGTACATTTAAAAAACAAATGCTTCTTTGCTTGAAATAAGCCAAATGAACAATTTTAAAACATCCTTTTTATTAGAAATTTGAATATGATTCATATTCATAAAATTTTAAAAATCAATAAATTATATAATTTTAATAAATTAATAATTTATACAAAAATCTCCTCATAAACCAACAGAAAACTAATATTTTTAGCACAAAATGAATACAACACAAAAAAAACAATTTATAACACTATTAATCAGAACATTATTTGTATTCATATCTATATTTCATTCATCAATAGCAAAAGCACAGATTTTTGACGACAACCAAATGCCCCCTAGTGTAAAATGGCGTGAAATTCAAACACCACAATTTCAACTTATTTACCCAGACGTCTTCGAGGCGCAAGCACAACGATTAGCAAACAACCTGCTCTACATCATTCCAAGAGTCAGTCTGTCAATTGGTAAAAAACCAAGAAAAATAAGTATTATTTTACAGAACAAAAACGTCGTATCCAATGGTTTTGTACAACTCGCTCCCCGCCGATCGGAGTTCACCACCACTCCCCCACAGGCTACCGATTTTCAAGACTGGCTAAATAGTTTGGCCGTTCATGAACTGCGTCATGTAGTACAATTCGACCGATTAACCGGCTCATTGAAAGCACCACTTTTTGAACAATTGGCTTTAGCTATTTTTGGTATTACCCTACCCTCTTGGTTCTATGAAGGCGATGCTGTAGGAATCGAGACAAGCCTCACATCGGCCGGACGAGGCAGACTACCGTCTTGGGAACTTCCATTCAGAACAAATACACTAAGTAAGAAGAAATACAACTACCAAAAAGATTACCTAGGTTCATTAAAAAACATTACGCCGGGTTATTATCAGTTGGGCTATTTCATGACGACCAAGCTTCGCCGCGACTATGGTGACCATGCCATGAAAGACCTCATGAAACAAATGGTCGGACATCCTTTCCGGCCATACAACTTCAGTAAAAGCTTAAAACATATAACCGGTTACAATACCCGCCAATGGCATCAACAGACTGTTGCCGAACTCGATCATCTCTGGCAGTTACAACAACAAGAAACAGCACCTACTTCATACACTACCTTGCCACAGACAAAGCCAAAAGAAGTAGTCAGTTACCTCCTTCCAAAACCACTGCCAAATGGTGATATTTTAGCGCTAGAGAAAAGCAACCATAGTGTATCTAAACTGGTTTTAATTGATTCAAAAAATGATGTCCATGAGATCATCAAAACCGGCATCCAAACCGAGCCACATTTTGCTTATGACGGGGGGATGCTCACCTGGGATGAATTGCGCTATAACAAACGGTATCAGAACGAAACTTTTTATGTCATCAATACCTACCAAGTTGAACAAAAAAAGTACCGACAAATCACCTCAAAAACACGGCTTTTTTCACCCACCGTCAACGCGAAAGGAACCCGGATTGCAGCTGTATCGGTCGACCTATCGAACCAGAGTTACCTAGTTGTTTTAGACAGCGAAAACGGGAACGAAATCCAGCGCATTGTCATCCCAGCATCTACCTTGATTCAAACACCTTCATTCAATCGTATAGGCACAAAAGTAATTGCCATAGCACTTAGTCAAAAAGGAACGAACCTGATGGAAATCAATTTGCAAGACGGAAGCACGCGTCTGCTACTCGATTGGCAAGCGCAACAATTGGAACGCCCGATCTATACCCCTCTTGGCATCATCTTTAAAGCACACTTCAACGGTATAGATAATCTCTACCTATTCGGCCTAGACGAAACCATCCAACAACTCACTAACGCACCGTTCGGCGCAACCAATCCGGCTTGGGACGATCATGCACACCAATTATACTTCAACAATTATCAAGCAAATGGCTACCTCGTCAGTTCCTTAGCGGTAGGCGATTTAAACCCGACCCCAATCGGTCAGATCAAAAATCATTTTATTAGCTATTTTAAGCCGCTTATACCACAAGAAAAACCATTAGACAGCCTAGACCTTCAAAACGCAAAAACTTTTGATTCCAGCCCTTATAAAGACTTCAAACATCTATTTAACTTTCACAGCATCTCACCCGTGGGCGATGATCTTTCCAGTATTGATAATTTCGATTTAGGCTTACAATGGATGTCAGACAACTTACTGAACACCTTTTCAACACGAGCGGGATTCAATTACGATCAAAATATGAGTCGCACCGATTATTTCGTGTCCGCAACTTTCAAACGTTGGTTTCCAAAATTCACCCTGCAATACCGCAACCAGGCTCAACTAAGTAGCGTGCGCGTACAGAATCACCCCAATGAACGACTTCCTTTTCGTTGGCGCGAACACTATACCGAATTCAAAGCCACCATCCCCCTTACATTTAACCGGCTCAACACCATGTACAATACGGGCATTGCACTAGGCACCAGCTATACAAAACGTTATGGACTGAGTATACCCAATCTATCACTTCCCAATTTCACAACTGTCAGATTCCCTTTACTAACACAATTTTATTTTAATCGCAATAGCCGGAAGAGCCAGCTGGATCTCGCACCCAAATGGGGGCAAAACATCAACGTCATCTACCGAAGCATGACATTCGATAACCGTTTATCAGGAAACCTGCTTTCGTTCAAGTCTACGTGGTACTTCCCTGGGGCAATCAACAACCATTCCCTACAAATTCGCTTTCATGCACAAGAACGTTCTGGCGATTATAAACTAACCAATGATATCCCCTTAGTGAGTGGATACGATCAACTTGCACCCACACGGGTAAACAACACCCTCTTTACCGATTACAAATTTCCTATCTGCTATCCTGATCTTGCCGTGGGCCCATTAGCTTTTATCAAACGGATTAAAGGCGGTGTGTTTGCTGATTTTGAGAATTTTGCGCAAGAAGGCAAAGTCAATCCACGGGTATTCGGCATCGAGCTCCGTGCCGATATGAATTTACTACGGTTTTATCTACCTCATTTTGACGCAGGCATACGCGCCATCTATGTCAATGAAAACAATCCACAAAAAATAATTTTCACCTATGGGGTTACGTATTCTTATTAGTTTTAACCCCTTGTGCATGATGCGCTAAATTTGTCATCCTGAGAGATCCGTGTTTTGGGAAACACAAAGGAGATTAGATAACAAAGGGGGATGTGTCATTATCATGCCACACAGGGTTTTACCATCGTTATTCATTATAAATAATAAAATCTATTAATTCTATAGATTTTATTTGTTTTGAAAAAATATTATTCTAGCTTTGTCTCCGAAAATAAAAGAAAGGAGTTGATGATGATGTGTAAATAATTACCCCATTTCGTAAATAAAAAGAAGCCGCGTAAAGCGGCTCCAGATTAAAAATGAAAGAAGCTTTGTTCAATTGGCGTTGGTCTCCGCTTCTATGTTCAAATTAAACCATTACAAAACTATGCATTTTAACCAGAAAGTCGAACAGACTTTTCCTAACTTACTCCGTAGGCAGTATACCCGTATCTTGGTTGTTCTACTGCTTCTCACCACCATCTCGGGTTACGGAAAACAACATACAGCGGTACCATCCACACCGCTCACAGGCGTCGTGCGCGATGGTAATGGCGCCGCTATCCTAGGGGCCACTATCAGCATACGGGCTTCAGCCATCCATACGGTTACAGATGTTCAGGGCGAATTTCACCTAACCGTCCAACAATCCCTTCCCGTGACGCTATTGATTAGCTCTGTAGGATATAAATCACAGGAAATAACCATTCAAGAACAACCAAACAAGCCACTCGAAATTAAATTGCAGATAGATGACCGTGTCCTGTCAGAAGTCTCTGTAACAGCTAGGCGCCGGGTAGAACGCAGTCAAAACGTACCCATATCCATTTCTGTCGTAGGTGGTGCACGGGCTGAAAATGCCGGTGCGTTCAACGTAAACAGATTAAAAGAACTGGTACCTACCGTACAACTTTATTCATCCAATCCAAGAAATACGACACTGAATATCCGAGGATTAGGTTCTACTTTCGGTTTAACGAACGATGGCATCGACCCAGGCGTTGGCTTCTATGTGGATGGTGTCTATTACGCTCGTCCAGCTGCTACTACGCTAGATTTCATTGATGTGGAACGCATCGAAGTATTGAGAGGACCGCAAGGCACCCTATTTGGAAAAAACACGACGGCTGGCGCATTTAATATCACCACGCGTAAACCCAGCTTCACACCAGAGGCAATTTTCGAAGCGAGCTATGGCAATTATGGTTATATACAAGCTAAAACCTCCGTTGCCGGTCCTTTGAGCAGTAAGTTAGCAGGCCGGGTTTCCTTTTCGGGCACACAACGCGATGGCGTCTTGTACAATGTAGCCAATCAACAACATGTAAATGATCTCAATAACCTAGGTGCTCGCGGACAACTGTTGTATCAACCTACTGAAAAAACCAACATAATCTTAGCGGCCGATCTATCGCGACAAAGGCCTAATGGTTACGCGCAGGTTGTAGCGGGTGTTGTACCTACACAACGGGCAGCTTATCGTCAGTTCGAAAATATCATTGCCGATTTAAATTATGATTTACCAAGCCGTAATCCTTTCGATCGCATCATTGATCATGATACCCCTTGGCAATCAAACAATGATCTTGGCGGAGTGTCTTTAAATATCGATATCGATCTCGGTGCCGGAACATTGACCTCCACCACGGCTTGGCGTTACTGGAAATGGGGGCCCTCCAACGACCGCGATTTCACGGGTCTACCCGTCCTTTCTTTATCACAAGCTCCATCCAAGCACCAACAGTGGTCGCAAGAAATTCGCTATGCAGGCGATTTCTCTTCACGTTTAAATGGTGTATTCGGTATTTACGCCATTGGTCAGGACCTGAAGACCAATCCCTATCATACCGAAGAATCGGGCGCCGCACAATGGCGATTCTCCCAAAACTCCACTAGCCCATTATGGCAAACACCAGGTCTATTAGATGGTTATGGCATACATACCCGGTCGAAACTACAATCGTTCAGTGGCGCCATCTTTGGACAATTAGATTGGACAATCACCGATCAACTCCATGTTTTGCCTGGCCTACGCCTTAATTATGACGAGAAAAAAGTAGATTTCAATCGGCAGACCTACGGTGGATTAGAAACCGACGATCCGGATTTAATCGCACTCAAAAAAGCCGTTTACAGCGATCAGGCATTTTATGTAAATACCGATAACACCAATCTATCTGGACAGTTAACCCTTGCCTACAAATCAAGTGAGCGCCTAAACGCGTATGCCACGTTCTCTACGAATTATAAACCGGTAGGTCTGAACCTCGGTGGCTTGCCAACGAGCAACGGTGAACCCATGCTGGAACTAGCCAAAGTGAAGCCGGAATATGTAACCCATTATGAAGTTGGACTAAAAACCCGACCAAGTACCGGGTCTATATTGAACTTAACCCTGTACAATACGGATATTAAAGATTTTCAAACACAGGTCCAAACTGCCGAAGTAGGTGTCAACCGTGGATACCTCGCCAATGCAGAAAAGGTACGGGTTCGCGGTGCCGAACTAGATGGTAGCATCTTAGTCAACACCACCCTATCGTTATACGGTTCGTTGGCTTATACAGACGGTCAATATATATCTTTTAAAAACGCTCCTGTACCACTGGAAGAAACAGGTGGAGCATCTGCCTATAAAGACATTTCGGGCGGTGAATTACCCGGCATATCGAAATGGGCCGGTTCATTAGGGGGCGAAGTGGGCTTACCTGGTCATTTAATTGGCTTAAGTGGCAAATATTTTCTTGCTGCCGACTCCTATTACCGTTCTTCATTTTCTTCCAGTCCATCGCCGTCAGCCTATTTAAATATAGATGGTTATGTACTACTCAACGCGCGATTGGGTTTTCAAACACCTCAAGGCATCGCCTTCTTTGTGTGGAGCCGTAATTTATTGAATAAAGATTATTTTGAACAACTCTTACCTGCAGCCGGCAATGCCGGTCATTATGCAGCCGTATTGGGCGACCCCAGAACTTATGGCATTACATTGCGCTATGCTTTTGGTCGTAACCCATCTTAAGCTTGCTTAGACATCATTGCCTGCCTTGCTGGCAGGCAATGATGTACATCGCACAAACCCAGCTATTAAAAACAAAACGATGCGTTTCCTTGTTGAAAGAAAAATGCTATTTTAGCATAAATTTGATTTTATGCGTACAAAAACCGTATTCATCATTATCTTGACCGTACTGGCCACCATTATCATCATGAAAAATACCGATGAGGTTATTTTTTGGATTTTTGGCGATCGCTATGTACCTAAGTTAGCGGTACTGGGCACCATGTTTGCTTTTGGCCTTATTGTAGGCTTCCTGCTCGGCAGGCCCCGAAAGAAATCAGACAACACATCCGCTTCTACCGCTCCCTTTCAAACAGACACCCATACTTCAGATGATCTCACCGATCCCTATCGAGCTAATTTAAGTGATGATGATCGGAAATACATCGATTAAATCTACGTTAATTGAGGTTAAATGGTTGATTGTTTTTGATTATACTCTTTGATTCGAGTACTAACACGACCACCATGATGCCAATTACAATAGATAAAATCAACTGCAGTGTAGAAAAAAGACGCGTACCCTTCATAATAAATTGTGCATCCGTCATCAATTTCTTTCCTACCAAAGTCTGTAACTTTTCCAGTTCTGATAATTCATTGATGGCCGCTTCTAAAGCCGATTTTCCTTGCCGAACATGAGGCACAATCTGTAGTCGCACATGCTGCATATCCATCGTCAACAATTGTTTTTCTTGTGTTCTATAATCCGCTAACCGCTTTTTAAATCCTGCTAAAGAAGCCTTCTCTTGCGCTACCAGATAGGTCTGCTCATATTTTAACAACAAAGTATCTATCGCGTGGCTATGAGGCAACAATTGCCTTTCCAATGCCAAGAATACATCTTGGCTCCATTCAACTTCATGCTCAAAAGCATGTAGCAAGAACTTTTTGGCATATAAGTGTTCGGCCATATAAAAAATATCCGACGCCGGCACCAATCGGTCATCGTACATGGATGATAATGCCTGACTAATATTTTTAACATTTTTATCTTCTAAGATCCGAATGAGGATCGAGCACGCCATAATGCTAAATAAAAGCACCGCAACTTTTAACTTCTGACGAATAAAATAGGTCCACTTCATAAGCTGCCAGTCTGATTAAACCAGCAAAATACGGATTATATTTTAAATGACGATCAGATAAATTGCCCAAAGTACACAAACGCATCATCTCGCTTATATTAAAAAAATGCTTGACTGCTAAGTATAGCGGTCAAGCATTTTTACTTTTTACTTTTGAATTTTTACCTCCCTACAATCCAATCAACTCATATGGTACTCGTATCCCTTTCACCCGATAATAATAAGGATCGATCACACCTTCTTGACATTCGCCCAAGCCACAGGCTGAGTAATTCAGGCAATAGGTTACCAACAACTCGTTCCGTCCATTATCAAACTGCGGATGAATGGCAGGGGTGTAATAACGGGCATATTGCCCGTAAAAATATTCATTGATGGTATAGACCAACTTCCTTTCCGTAAACGGACCGGTGGGGCTATCGGCTGTAGCCATATAAATATTTCGTTTGGCATCACAGTTAAAACCTTGATCCATCGTCAACAGGATATATTTCCCATTCAAATAAGCAATCGCCAAGGTACCCAGTCCGTCAGCTATTTTCGAGGTCGCTCCTTTCACCGGATTGCTTATCCACGAAGTCCCATCAAAGAAGCTCCACTGTTGCGGGTCATCCTGCCGGAAACGGGCCACATGCAAGTAGGTTTCATAACCAAAACCTACGGCTTCGCTACCAAAGGCATACACATAGCCATCGGCCGCTTTCACCATACCCGAAGAATAAACAATATCGGTGTAACCGCTTAATCCAGCAGGTGTTGTCCGCTCAGCCTCCCAAACCGTTCCCGCATTTTCGGTAAAGACATAGAGCGACTGATCGGTAGCACTTAAACCCGAGCCTTCTCCACAGTGAATATACACCTTATTGCCAATCTCCACTCCCACACCCGGCCAAGCAAAAGTATTGTTGGGCTGTATGGTACATACTTGTCGCGGACGGCCGTTTGCCCCATTTGGGACGGTTACATTGGGCGTATGTAGGTTATTCCAATCATTCAATGTCGGCTGCAATAACATCGAATTTCCGTAACTAAAAAAATAGCCGCACGGAAATTTATTATTTTCCCGCAAAGAGGTCCCGTCCCAAGCATCCTGCGTTAACCACAACACTTTTCCGTTATTCGGCCCCCAACTTAAAGGAATACTGTTTCCTTGATCAAAAGCTACCGAGCCTTGGCTCGGATCATTCCGATTAAAAAACTGCACAACCGCATCATCCCGATAGGTATCGGAATTCGTCGGTGCAATGACCCAATGTTGAGCAGCCGTATTTCCTACAGCCGCTGAAAAATATTTGTTCACCAAAGTATAATGCCCCAGTTCAGAAGCTTCTTCCAACTTCCATAACTGCCTGTCGGCTTCGTCATCCAAGGCCGACCACTGTACCAATGCATCATCCGCTTCAGGCTTGTTCCCTACTGCCGTAAGCAATTTACCACTGTGTAGGTTTCGAATATGGTAGTAAACCCCACCCGCTAAATCCTGCTTCATCAAATGCCATTTCTGATATCGGGGCACTCGTGTGCCCAGTCCCTTAGGCAATGTACCAATCCGTGCCCCATCATCGTACTTTTTATTGTATAGGGTATCACCCAATACACTTAAATATTGTGCTTGCTGTTCATCTGTAATCAAATAGGTTCCGTACGCACCAATGGATAGCACCTCAAATTCTACTTTCCATTCCATCGTCAGGCCGGAGGCCGAAGTAACCGTGTAGGTATATTGATGGTTTTGTGATACGTCAATCGGCTGCTCAGAAGCGGGTGATATCACCGCACCATCCGAAATCACAATGTGTGGTACGAGGGCTTTCAGATTTAAACCTTCAAAGACCTGAATTTTGATCGTGCTTCCGCTTTCCTGTATCGTTACTTGTGGACTCCCATATTGTCCATTCGCTAACATAAACGATTTGATCAGCCGTTCCGGACTGGGAGGCATTTTATACTCTTTCGAGCAAGATGTTAGCGCTAGGATGGCCAACAATAAAAAAATTCGATTCATTTGTCAATAAATTAGTTAGTTGATGATTTATTTCAGGTTTACTTATTTAACAGATACAGATTACTTTACTTCTTCTTGGTATTAACTGTATGTTGGATCGCTGCTTGAACCAAAGGCTCCATAAGTTGGTAGCCCGCTAAATTAGGATGAACGCCATCTTCACTGAGCCCTTTTTTCAATCCGCCATCCACATCAACAAGGGCCGAATAATAATCAACATAGGCCAACCCGTTCTTTTGAGCATAATCTTTCAACAACTTATTCAGCGCGATGATAGATGGAGCTGGCGCTATGCCCGGATGCCAAGGAAAACTAAGCGCCGGAAGCACCGAGCAAAGAATAACCCGAATGCCGTGTGTCTGCGCAAGTTCGGTCATGGACATGATATTGCCCACTACATCTTCGATTTTAGAAGGGCCTGTATTTTCGGCAATATCATTGGTACCCGCCAGAATGACCACTACGCTGGGTTTTAGATGCACGACATCTTGTCGGAAACGAACCAACATCTGAGGGGTGGTTTGTCCGCCAATGCCTCTATTGATATAGCGATTCCCTTTAAAAAAGTCCGGGTTTTTCTCCATCCATCCCTCCGTAATGGAGTTACCCATAAACACCACCCGGTGTGCGCTATTCGGATCGCGAATAAGAGCTTCGTTATCGGCAGCGTATCGACCCAACCAGGCCCAATCGTTGCGCATTCGATCCTCAACGGCCTTCATAAAATTAGCCCACGCCTCCTCCTTTTTTTGCGCTTCTGTTTTCGGGGTCCCTTCAACTACAGTTGTTTGCGCATATGCCGAAACATAGGGAATAACAGTTACCCATATGATGAACAATATGATCTTTGTCTTACTCAATCTCCCTTTTTTCATGTATATCATTTAAATAATTATGCATTTATTTTAATTTAAATGTAGTTTCCAAACGCATCATCTGTTGGTATTCGGTTCGGCCCAATCATCTGTTCGGAACGGCATGGCGGGTAAGCCCGCACCATTCTGCAGGTTGGTTTCCGGATAATTAAAGAAAGCATAACGCACCGCAACCGGCTGCTGCACCTTTTTGCTCCTTAATGCAATGGTGTTACCTCGAATCACTGCTTCCGCAGGATAGAAAACACGATCTTTTCCGGCGACAGCAAAAAATGTGGGTGCACGATTGTCCGACGTACGCAAACCGGCTGTCAAGCTGTTTGGCTGGTAATGGACAATCGCCTGATCATCTTGATAAGTTACATATTGCATCGTTGGCCCTTCATACGGTACATCTAAACGCCCATAAGTGCGATTCAAGGCCGTCAATGCAAGCCGTTCACCCAAAGGTTTTTTGTTCTTGGGATGTAGGTTATTGGCCTCACCAATATCGACACTGACAATCATCGCCGTATTATTCAGAAGGGCTATATGTGCCTGTGCTTCTCTAAAGAAGGCATCTTCTGTTAATGTTGAGTCTCTTTTTTCATGATCATATGGAGCTATCAATACATAATAGAAGGGAAGTTGCCCCTGCTGGAACGCTTTCCGCCAAGCCGCTATCTGGAAATGTGTGAGCCGCGTATAGGCTGCTCTTTCTGTGTGATTGGATTCGCCCTGATACCAGGTAAATCCTTTGATAGACAAATGAACAAACGGATGAATCAGTGCATTATATAGCAGATAAGGTCGGGTTACTTTCTCAAAAGAGAAGCCACCATCGATTTTTTCTTTTGACTTCGGACTGTCTAAGTAGGGTTGCAAATAAGTCGCATTCAATAAAGAATCAGCCGCCAATACTGCCTTGGGCACATAGGCCTGTGCTGCCGATGCACCAATCCCGGTAAAGACCAAGCCAATGGGATAATTTAACGAGTCGAGTAGCTTGCGGCCCATATAATAAGCTACTGCACTGAAATCTTTTGCAGTGGTCGGTGTGCATACTTTCCATTGACCGCTGATTGAATCGATGGGCGTTTCGCTAAAATTCAATCCGGCACTGAATAAACGGATGTGTGGTTGATTGGCTTTTGGTATCTCTTCTGCAGCATGCAAATCTTCCTTGAGCGAAAACTGCATATTCGATTGCCCCGAACAGAGCCACACATCACCAATCAATAGCGAGTCTAATAAAATGGATTGATCGCCTGTGGAAACTTCCAACTGATGGTGATCAAAATCTCCTGCTTGTATTGCCGGCACTTCTATCGTAGCCAAAAACCGGTTGTGCTCATCGGCCTGGACGGCAACTGTTCCCTTCAGCCAATCTGCACGTACTTGTACAGTCGCTCCAGCTGACGCCGTTCCCCATATGTGGAACGGCTTATTTTGCTGCACAACCATCTTAGACTGCAACACAGGTGAAAGCTTAAAAACAGCCGATTGCTGCGCTATAGCAGTGGGTAGACAACCGTACAACCATAGAATCAAAAACAACAATGCGTGTAACCGAATTTTCATCAAACTATTCATATTACGGCTCCATGCTGGTTAATGAAAAAGGTTTGTCTGCTTCCTGGATACCTCTTCTCCTATTAGGTTGATTACCCATCTGCAATTTCAGTTCTCCCCCTTCGATGATATCCGCATAGTCTATCCAATTTTTTTCCAAAGGCACCCCATTTAAGCTTGCCGATTGGATGTACACATTTTCAGTACTGTTGTCCTGCGCCTCAATAACAAATTGCTTTCCATGCTCGAGGGTAATGGTGGCTTTGCGGAACACCGGGCTTCCGATATTATATTGGGTAGTCCCTGGACAAACACTGTATAAGCCCAAAGCACTGATGACATACCAAGAAGACATTTGCCCCTGATCTTCATCGCCCGGAAATCCTTTTTCGGTGGCATTATACAGCTGCCGCATGATTTTCCGTACCCGGTCTTGCGTTTTCCATGGCTGCCCTGCGTAGTTATAAGCGTAGGCCACATGCTGCACAGGTTGATTGCCATGGGCATACTGCCCCATATTGGCCAATACCATCTCGGTCATTTCATGAATTTCCTGTCCATAAGTACCCACCTTAAATTTCGAGTGCATGGTAAAGAAGGAGTCTAGCTTGTTTACAAAAGCTTGTTGTCCGCCCATCAGGTTGGCCAGACCACCAAGATCATGAAAGACCGACCACGTATACTGCCAGGCATTTCCTTCGGTAAAAGCGCCACCCCACTCAATGGGGTCGAAATTGGGTATCCAGGAACCATCTTCCAGTCGCCCACGCATAAAACCCACGCTGGCATCCCAAACATACCGGTAATTGTACATTTGGCGGGCAAATATATTGGCATAATATTCATTACCGATGGATTTGGCTATTTGGTAAGCACAAAAGTCGTCATACGCATATTCCAAGGTCTTAGCCGTGGTCTCATGTATTTTCCCATAAGGAATGAACCCCTTCATGAAGTAACTCTCCCAGCCTTCACGACCGTTTGACCCACCCCAAAAGCCACGGCCGGTTACTTCATGTAAATAAGCCGCCAATGCTTTTTCTGGATCAAATGTTCGAATACCCTTCATCCAGGCATCGGCCAACAGCGAGATGGCATGGTTACCCAACATCACGCCAGACATGCCCGGGTTAGACCAAGTAGGAAACCACCCAGCTTGCTCCTGCGCATCCAGCAAAGACTGCATATAACGGCCCTGCATGATGGGATGCAAAATATTACTCAAGGGGAATTGCGCTCTAAACGTATCCCAAAAACCGTTATCAGTATACATATAACCGGAGTAAATTTTACCGTCGTATGGACTAAAATAATACGGTTTGCCTTGCTGATCAAGCTCATAAAATTTACGGGAGAAAAGATTGGCCCGGAATAAACAGGAATAAAAGGTAGCCCGCTCTTCTTCCGTTCCCCCTTCTACCAACACACGGCCCAATAATTTATTCCATACAGCCGCTGCGGCAGTTTTGGTATCTTCCAGTTTTTTATGCGGCCCTAACTCCCTGTCTAATGTCCATTGTGCTTGTTCTGGGCTAATGTAGGAAGAGGCTAATTTGGCCTGTACCCGTGCTCCTTTACCGAAGGCCAGATAGGCCCCCACTTGCTCCCCCGTAATGGTGAGCTGGTCTTGCTGTATATGTTTGCCCCCTTCGTTCCAAGTTCCATAACCTTTAAAATCATGATCAAATTGAATAACAAAATAATTCTTAAAATTTTCTGGAATAAACAAGCCGTTACGAACATAGCCAACAATTTTACGTTCTTTGGGCAAGATGGTGATGGATGCATTTTTCAGGAAACCATCCAACACTAAATAAGAGGCATCTCCTTTTGGGAAAGAAAAACGCATATGCGCCCCCCGCTCTGTTGGCGAAATCTCCGTCTGAATGCCATTATCAAACTTAACACGGTAATAATTCGGTTTGCCCAATTCATTCTGATGACTAAATGTACTGGCACGCTCATTTTCCTGCACACGCAACGTACCGCTCACCGGCATGAGTGAAAATACGGCGTAATCGTTCATCCACGGACTGCATTGATGTACTTGCTGAAAGCCACGAATGCTTTTCGCACGATACTGGTATTTCCAACCATCGCCGTTTTTTCCCGTTTGGGGAGAAAAGAAATGTTGGCCAAAAGGCAAACCTATCGTGGGATAGGTATTGCCGTAAGATAGTTTTGGATCCGAATCTGTTCCCTGCAACGTATTGACATAACGAAGCAAATCGGATTGACGCGCTTGCACGAAAAGGAAGCAGCATTGTAATAATATAATAATCGTCGTTCTCATCTCGTTAAGTAAAAATTTAAAAGTAAAAAGTAAAAAAGCCTAGAAGCGAAAGCTTAAAGCGAAAAGCCCTCAACCGCCACTGCCACTCGCACAACTCACAACCAACAACCCACTGGCAACCCACAACTCACAACTCGCAACACACAACTGATAATACATACAGGTACGCGCAACTGACAACTCGCAACTCCATAGCTAAAACCCAATCTGGATACCCAGATTCACGGCTCGCTGATTAAAATAAGCATCGCCGGTCGAATTACTTGAAATTTCCGGATCTTGTTGATATTTATTGTAGTTCGTCCATGTCAGTAAATTATAAGCACTCAGGTATAAACGCAAATTATTCAATCCAAGCGGTAACCTATCCCCCGCAAACTGATACCCTAAATCAACCGTTTTTAATCGGATATAGCGTGCATCAATCAACCAGAAATCAGACGTATAGGCACGTGCGCTGTTTACGGTAGTGGGGTTTTGTGTCAACCGTGGGAACTCCGCGTGACCGGCATTTTCCGGTGTCCAGCGCTGTTGATGTACGGGTTGGAATTGGCTCTGAAAGGCCTCAATACCGGTACCAATGACGCTAAAGCTGTAGTTAAATGACCCTTGAAACAATACATTGACACTAAACCCTTTGTAATTGGCCCCAAGGGTCAACCCCAATACCGTACTGGGCAGGTTGGGCTTACCAATGGGCCCCATATCGCGGTCGTCAATAAATCCATCCGCATTCAAATCCTTATATTTTAGATCGCCCGCTTGGATACCGCCTTCTCCCGAAGGTACCAAGCCGTAAAGTGGAATGGGAGGACGCTCCGATGCAGGTGCAACGCCATCGGCCGTATAAATACGAGCCACGTCAGCTTCGGTATAAAAACCGTCAAATGCATAGCCAAAAGGCTGACCAATAGGCCTACCTGTACGGGCCAACCAAGGGAATGCGGGCAAGGCTTCGTCTTGGAAGAGCACTTTATTCTTAAAGAGTTGAAACACCAGGTCGCTGCTAACGGCTACCCCACCGATCTTCCCTCGATAGCCCAACACCCCATCAAAGCCCCGGTTCACCGTTTTGGCTACATTGGTAGGCGCAAATCCGATACCTAGTATAGAAGGAATAGAACCCCTTTGCGTCAACTGGTCAAACCGGGTATTGTAAAAATAGTCGATCGTTAAATTCAATTTTTGATTGAATAAATTGAGTTCCAGTCCGACATTACGTTTCCACTCCTTCTCCCAGGTCACATTGGTATTTCCCAAATCACCTTCTGCCACGGTACCTACTGCTGAACCACTGGTACCAAACACATAACCTCCCGAAGGCGTATACGTCTGGTTGTAGAGGTAATGGTTACCACTCGTAATATCCGATCCAACCAGTCCGTAAGATCCGCGTATCTTTAGTAAATCTATAGCAGGTATCTTGTCTTTAATAAACGATTCTTGCGAGGCCACCCAACCTAAGCCTACAGCCGGAAACCAACCGTAGCGATGGTTTTCATCAAACCGGTCGGTACCATTATAAGCCGCATTGAAGTCGAGCAAGTACTTCTCCTTAAAATAATATCCTATTTTTAGCGATGTTCCCCTGAAATTGGAAGGCACATCGGCTTGAGACGATACACTTTGCTGATTGAATAACAGTAAAGAACTGATCTGGTGGTCGCCAAAGGTGCGATCGTAATTCAAAAAGCCCTGTATATTGAGGTTGCGATAATATTGATTGGTGCTTCCTGTTACAGCATACGGTTCCAATACATATTTTCCTCTCGGATCCAGCAAATAACTACCTGTTAGGCTGTCGTAATGATACGATGGTGGCAACGCGCCTCGAAAGATGTTCCGGGCATATTCCTCCACACCGCCATAGGCTACCCTCGCCGTGAGCGCAAGCCCCTTCGTTATAAAATCAAGCGCCTGTTTTGCTTGCAACAAAGCGTTATAGTCCGTGCGTTTGGTACGATTATAACCACCATTCGCTAAACGGGCATTCAATGTGGGCAAAGCGTCTGGATTGAAGTCCGAGTAGGCATAGGCATAACTTCCATTCGGGTTCATAAAGGGAGCAGAGAAAGGGGTTATTTTGCTAAAATCATAAATTTCACCCACCGCATTCAACGACTGCGGTTGGTTGATATCGGCAAAGCGGGTACTCAAGTCAAAGCGCAATTGCAAAGTTTTGGTTGCCTTGAGATCGAGATTCGAGCGGAAATTGTATCTTCTAAAAAAGTAATTCGTATTCACTTCATTGAAAGGATCGTCGAACGTCCGAACCAACCCACCTTGTGTCAAGGCTCCCCCTGAAACGAAATAACGCAATGCTTCCGATCCGCCCGAAAGATCAATATTGGCATTGGTCTGACTGGCTACCGACTTAAAAATAGCATCGTACCAATTCACATCGGGATGGCCATAGGCATCTTTTCCATTTTTAAAGAGCTCCAGATCAGCCTCACTAAACTTAGCTGGTAAACCGTCGTTTGTATAGGCTTCATTAATGAGTGTCGCTGCGTCGTAGGAGTTTAGGAATTTAGGAGTCCGAACAGGATTTTGAATACCTGTTTCTAAACGGAGATTGACCTGTGGCCTGCCCGAGCTTCCCCTTCGTGTGGTCACGACCAATACGCCGTTGGCACCCTTGATACCATAGATAGCCGTTGTGGATGCATCTTTTAAAATAGAGATGCTTTCGATTTCATTGACATTGATTTGTTGCAATTGATCGTACGAATATTCGATGTCATCTACGATGATCAGGGGGTGATTACCTTCCATATTCAAAGAACTCACTCCGCGAATAAAAAAGTCGGATGCATCACGTCCGGGCTGGCCCGACCGCTGCTGGGCTACAAATCCAGGCATCCGCCCCATCAGGGTATTCTGCACATTGGCTGTCGGCACATTCCGAATCTCGGCTCCCGAAACTGTACTGATGGCTCCCGTATTGGTAATTTTCCGGGTGGTACCAAACCCCACCACCACCACTTCGTCTAAGCCTTGGTTGGATGGTTGCATGGTTACATCCACATAATCCAAACCAGCAACCTGTACTTCATTATCGGCAAAGCCCAATAATTTCACAATGATGGTATTCGATGAGCCGCGTAAAGTCAACTGAAACTGCCCTTTAGCGTTCGATGAGGTTACATTTTTTTCAACACCTTTTTCGCGGATGGTTGCTCCCGGGAGGATCCCTCCTAAATCGCGCACGGCGCCCTTGATAACCCGCTGCTGCGCAAGCAATGTCACATGCGCTAATAGCATCGCGTTGAATATGATAATTGACAATAATTTCTTCATGTTCATAAGCTTGTACAATACGTAAAATCTGTTAACGCCTCTGATTAATCCCAGCCTGGATTTTGCTTCATGGCGGTATTCTTCAGTACCTCGCTATCCGGTATGGGATAGAAATACATGTTGGGCATAAAGCCCGGTTCGAATACCTCCACCCGGTTGTAGGTCAACATGCCGGCCGACTGGATGATCTGCATGCCGTGCAACGGTTTGCTCATACTCGTTTCGGCCAGTTTCCATCGTCGGATATCCCAGTACCGCTGTTCTTCAAAAGCCAGTTCGATCCGTCGTTCATTCCGAATCAAATCACGCATCTGCTCCTTATTCAAGTTAAGGGGAATGCCGTAGCGGCCATCATCACCCGCTAGAATGCCCGCACGCTGCCGAAGGGCCCAAAGTTGGTCGTATACAGCTTGCACAGGGCCACTGTATTCATTCAAGGCTTCGATGTAATTCAATATCACTTCGGTATAGCGGAAAAGAATATAATCACGCTGTACTTCACTGTATTGGGATGCATTTTCAAAATCGCCCATCATTTTCCGCATGTAATAACTAGTACGAGTTTGCAGTTCCGTTCCACCCGGTTTATTTCTACCTCCCTCAAAAGTCTCCAATGGCACGCTTAACCAAGTTGCTCCATTATACAGCACGGTCATAGCCAAGCGGGGATCCCGATT
>Ga0182744_1001020_pt1 | contig 25274 bp, 19 predicted proteins | sample eDN3rd30CKraftMG_FD_128525 | JGI IMG/M metagenome (GOLD analysis project Ga0182744, IMG submission 128525) | Enriched Miracle-Growth compost microbial communities from Emeryville, California, USA - eDNA 3rd pass 30_C Kraft MG (version 2) (version 2) ... | reverse complement strand
TCGGCTTCGCCGTTCCAGGGCTGAGCCTGGCTCTTGGTGGCGGCGCGCCCGGCGGCCACGCTTGCGGCGTCCACCTTGCCGGCTGAATTGCCGAAACTGCCGCGCACGTAGCTGAGAACCGCGGCGATCTCCTCGTCCTTGAGCTTGTCCTTGAAGGCCGGCATCTGCCCGTTATAAGTGGTGCCGCCCACCGTAAGCGAGCCGGAAACTCCGTGCAGGACGATCTGTATGGCCAGCTCGCCGGGCCCTGTCACCCACTCGGAAGCCGCCAGGGGCGGGAAGACGCCGGGCAGGCCCAGGCCGGTGGCCTGATGGCAGGCCACGCAATGGGACGCATAGATCTGCGCGCCGTCCAGGGCTCCGCCGGCCGGGCTCGCCGCGATGAAATCCGCCGCGCTGCGCCTATCGCCGTAGGCGGGCGGGTTGCTTTGATGGGTATAGGCGATATATCCGATCGCCCACGCAAAAATCGAGGCGACGATAAGAATCACCAGCCAGGGAATGGGCCGGTTGCCCTCATAAGGTTCAGGCATTTCGCGCCGCTGCGCGTCGATTTTCTTGGAAATATCTGACATTCTGTTCTCCATAGCGGCCAGGGCCCGTCAATAGGCCCCAAGCCGGCCGGTGGCGCTGTTCCGGGCGCTCCGCTTGCACGCGCAACCGCGGGCGCGCGCGCTTCCAGCCGTATGCCGGGCGTAGCGCCCGTCCTCATGGGGGCTTGCCGGCATCAAGGGGTTTCGCCGGCAGGCGGTTTGACGGGATAAGTGCGGTCCAGCGCCAGCAGGTACTCCACCAGGTCCAACGCCTCGGGACGCGCGACCACCACTTGGCCCACCGGCGCATAAGCGGGCGGCAGATTCACGACCTTGTCGCCCTTCCCCGCCTTGTCCTTGATCTCGAACAGATACGGATAGGACGGCATGATGCTGCCCGGCGTATAAGCCCTGGGCTGGTACAGGTGCCCCAGATTCCAGTCCGCGCTCGGTTGGCGGGCGCCGATATTCAGCAGATCGGGGCCGGTCCGCATGGTCCCCAGCAAATGCGGGTGGTCGTAGTAGTAATCGCCCGCCACCGGCGCGCGCCCCCAGCCGCGCTTGAAATCGGGCGCCTGCGCTTGCGCCCTGGGCTGCTGCGTATGGCAGTACACGCAGCCATTCTTTATGTATTGGTCGCGTCCGCGCAATTGCGCGGAGGTGTAGGGGTGCAGGCCTTCGGAGGGCTTGACGTCCGATAATTGTATGTAGGGGACCACCACCAGGGTCGCGGTGGCCAGCGCCAGCGTCACCATGGCGCCGCTCAATAGCTTGTATTCGTTCTCCATGATCAGGACTCCACCGCCACGGCGCTTGCGGCGACAGCGCCCCCGCGCTGGTGAAAGAGCGCCGGACCGACGCGCCTGCGCCCGTAGCGCAGCGCCATCGCAATGAAGTGGAAGGCGAACACCACGTGCCCCAGGGTCATCACCGCCCCTCCCAAGGTCCGCGCTTCGAGGTAGGGTATCGTCACTTGCACCGACTCCATGAATGTGCGCGAGGCGTCCAGCATGGCCACGCCCTGCAGCCAGCCTCCCACGCTCAAGCCCACGAAATAAATGGCGAAACCGCAGACCACCAGCCAGAAATGCAGCGCAATCAAGCTGGGGTAAGGCCATTCCCATGACATTACCCGCGGCATCACGAAGTAGATGGCGCCGAACATCACCAGCGTAAAGAATCCGTACAGGCCAAGATGGGCGTGCGCCACCGTGAAGTGGGTGAAGTGGGTAACCGTATTGATGCTGCGCAGCGCCTCGACCGACCCCTGCACCGAACTCAGGGTGTACATCATGCCGCCCAGAACGATGAAACGCAGCGTGGGCGAATAGATCAGCGTCTTGAAATGATGGCGCATGGTCAGGTGCTGGTTGACGGAAAACGCCAGCACCGGCACCACCATCATCACGCTCTGCACGATGGACAGCGTGATCAGCCAGCCCGGCACCGGACCGCCCACCAGGTGGTGGCCGCCGACCTGCCCGTAGAAGAAGGCCAGCGCCCAGAAACCCAGCAGCGACAGGTTGTAGGACTGGATCGGACGGCCGATGATCTTCGGCAGGAAATAATAGATGGAGGCCAGCGCAATCGGCGTATAGAAGAGGCCCAGCACGTTGTGACCGAACCACCAGTTCATGGTGGCCTGCTCCACGCCGAAATGCACGCTGGGCAAATTGCCCACGAGGAACAGGATGGGAAACCAGAACAGCGCGGCGCCCATGTACCAGATGGATACATAAAGATGCTTCACCCGCCTGTTCTGCAGCGTGAACACCAGCGGCAGGCCGATCAAGGCGCCGCCGATCACGAACAGCACATCGATCTGCCAGGGTATCTCCAGCCATTCCAGCCCGTCATTGAAGCCGGCCGCGATGCTGCCCAGGCCGGCTATCAGGGCGGCGTTCCACAGCATGGCGCCCAGGATGGCGAAGCGCCCGCCCATCAATTCCGTCTTCAGCAGGCGCGGCAAGGTCCACATGGCGATGCCGAAAGCCGCCATGGGCGCCCAGCCATAGGCCACCGCGTTCAAATGCAGCGTACGTATGCGGCCGAAGGTCAGCCAGGCGTAGTCGGTCAGGAAGTCCGGCTGGTGCAGCTTGATCGAAGAGATCAAGCCGGCGCTGGACGCAATGATCAGCCACACCACGGCGCAGGCCAGGAACACAAAAGTCACATAGGCCGTCGATTTGTCGGCCTGCACCCGCTCCGCCAGCTCGGCGGCCAGGCGCGCTTCATTTACGGGCGCCGGCAGGGGCGCGTGTGTGGCGTCCACTGCCCGCTGCAAAGCGCGCTGCTGCGCCCCCGTGGCGGCGGGCTCTTCGATCCGCCCGATTTCCCCTTCCGAGAAAATGACATTCGCCGCGGCGGGGTTGTCGTCGAACAGGTGCTTGCGCAGAGACCAGATAAAAACAAACAGTCCTGTGACAGACAGGGTGAATGTCAGGAGCAAAATGGTAGTGGTGTTCATTCAAATACCAAGAATCAAAGCCGGAGGGTTACGGCATGGCCGCGCGGCTGCGCGCACCGCGCTCAGCCGCCGCGTGGGCCGCTGCATATACGGCCCGCGCCGCGCCGACTGGCGTCGCGCTGGACATCGCCCCGCTGGCCGGTGTCGCACTGAAAAAAAGCGGTGGGGACATGCGGGCGCCACCCCCTTGCGGCCCGTCTACGGCGCCGCATTAATATCGCTACACGATATAAGTAAGTAAGCGCATCATAAAGGATGCGGCCGCGAGATTTACGCATTTCCCTATGCCGAATATTGTTATAGTGGAAACCGCCCCACATCCCGGCTTGCCGACGCAAGGGCCGCGATATGGGTATCATTGATACTTCACTTATTTGCCAGCAGGAAGATCAACATGGAATGCACGATAGACTGGGGCGGCCCGGATGGCATGCTGTTCGTCGCCCGCAGCGGCAGCGGCCATGTCACCGCCATGGACGGCGCCCCGGACGGCGGCGGCCATAACCTCGCCCCCCGCCCCATGGAAATGATGCTTGCCGGCGCCGGGGGCTGCGCGGCCTACGATGTCGTGCTGATCCTGAAGCGCGGGCGGCATACCGTCACCGGCTGCCAGGTGAAGCTGACCGGCGAGCGCGCCGAAACCGACCCCAAGGTCTTCACGAAAATCCACTTTTCGTTCGTGGTCAAGGGCAAGAACCTGCCTGTGCCGGTAGTAGAGCGGGCCGTCAAGCTGTCCCACGACAAATACTGCTCCGCTTCCGCCATGCTCTCCAAGACCGCCGCCATCACCCATTCGGTCAGCGTCGTCGAAGCCTGAACACCCGGGCGGCGCCCGCGCGCCGCCGCGCCCACCCATTGTCCATGCCATGCATCAGTACGAAGATTTCATGCGCCATGTCTACGAACATGGCACCTCCAAGACCGACCGCACCGGAACAGGAACGCGCTCCGTATTCGGCCACCAGATGCGCTTCGACCTGTCGCAAGGCTTCCCGCTGATCACCACCAAGAAGCTGCACACCAAAAGCATTTTCATCGAACTGCTGTGGTTCCTGCGCGGCGATTCCAACGTGCGCTGGCTGCAGGAACAAGGCGTCACCATCTGGGACGAATGGGCCGATGAAAACGGCGACCTCGGCCCCGTGTACGGGGTGCAGTGGCGTTCCTGGCCCACCCCCGACGGCGGGCATATCGACCAAATATCCAGGCTGATCGAGCAAATCCGGCAGAACCCCGATTCCCGCCGCCTGATCGTATCGGCATGGAACGTCGCCGACATCCCCAACATGGCCTTGCCGCCCTGCCATGCTTTTTTCCAGTTCTACGTGGCCGATGGCAAGCTGTCATGCCAGCTATACCAGCGCAGCGCCGACATTTTCCTGGGCGTGCCTTTCAATATCGCCAGCTACGCCCTGCTGACGCATATGGTGGCCCAGCAATGCGGCCTGGAACCAGGCGACTTCATCTGGACGGGCGGCGACTGCCATCTATACAGCAACCACATGGAGCAGGTCGCGCTTCAGCTCGCGCGCCAACCCTACCCCTATCCCCGGCTGAACATCAAGCGCAAGCCCGATACGATCTTCGACTACCGCTACGAAGACTTCGAGATCGTGGGCTACCAAGCACACCCGCACATCAAAGCGCCGGTGGCGGTTTGATATGGGCTTGCATCGTGACTTTGCCGCTTAGCCCCATGCCCTCGCCTATCATTCAGCTCGTCGTCGCCTATTCCGAAAACCGCGTCATCGGGCGCGACAATACGTTGCCCTGGCGCCTGCCGTCGGACTTGGCGCATTTCAAGCGGGTGACCATGGGCCACCCCATCGTGATGGGCCGCAATACCTGGGAATCCCTGGGGCGGCCGCTGCCGGGCCGGCCCAACCTGGTCATCAGCCGCAACCCGCATTACCAGGCGACGGGCGCATCGGTGTATGCCACGCTGGACGCGGCTCTGGCGGCGTCATCCACGGCCGACAAGGTGTGCATCATCGGCGGCGAAGAGCTGTTCCGCCACACCCTGGATATCGCCGACGAAATCATCGCCACAGAGATCCACGCGCACATGGAAGGGGATACCTATTTCCCCGCGCTGGATCCCGCAGTGTGGCAGGAAGTGGAAAGAAAGCCGCAGCCCGAGGAAAACGGCTTGTCCTTCGATTTTGTGGTCTATCGGCGCTTGCGGCCGGCGTAAGCATCGATCAGCGTGCGCATCAGCCGGCGCATGCATCGGTCAGCATATGCATCGGTCCGCGTAAGTATCAGCCGGTGCAAGCACTACTGTGCAGGCGCATTCGCCCCCTCCAGGAACGAGAGCGCCAATTGGTTGAATTCGCCGGGGTGGCTGCGCGAAAATGCGTGGCCGCCCGAGTTCCATAGCGTCAGTTCGGCGCCGGGGATCAGCGCGGCGATCTCGCATGAAAAATAGGCCGGGGTCAGCATGTCGTCCTTGGCGCAGCACACCAGGGTGCGCGCGCGGATGCGCCGCAACTGATCCTCGAACGAAAACGCCAGGATGGCGTCGATCCGGCTCGCCATGATGTCCGCGGCCGCGAGTTCCTTCGAAGCCGAACGCGCCTCCACGGCCTTCAGCGCCTCATCGTTCCGTGCAACATGTTCCGGCGGATAAAAGAACAGCGTCGTCGTCTGCGCATAGACTTCGGGCCCGAGCTTCTCCAGTATCAGCTTACGCAAGCCCCAAATCCGCCGCCGGTAGGCGTCCGCGCGATGGATGCTGGCATACAGCATCAGAGAACCGACCCGGTCCGGATTCCGGGCGGCTACGACTTGAGCAATGGCGCCGCCGGTGGAATGTCCCAGCATGTCCGCGCGTGGGATGTTCAATGCATCGAGCAAGGCTTCCAGATCGTCGGCCAGCTGCTCTATGCTTTTTACGGTGACCCGCTCGGTCCCGCCCGTTCCGCGCTGATCATAGACCAGCACGGTCCGATGGCGGGACAAGGCATCCAGTTGGGGCTGCCAGAAGCTTCCCGCTCCGCCCATGCCGGCGATCAGCACCAGCGGTATGTCTTCCTTGCCGCCATGGATTTCATAGCGATGCACAATGCCGTTTGCTTTGATTTCAGCCACGCGCCGACTCTCCCAAATAGGCTGTCGAAGCGATCTCCACAAGGAACTCCGGCTTGACGAGATCGGCCCTGATGCAATAGCGCGCGGGCGGATGAGCCGGAAAATATTCTTTGTAGACTTCGTTCATCGCCGCATAATCGTCCAGGTTCTTGATGAAGATCTGGTTGTAGGCAATGTCGGCCAAGGTGGCGCCCGCCGCGGCCAGCGTGCTCTTGATCGATTCAAGCACGTGGCGAGTCTGCGCCCGAACGTCTCCGGGCGCGACGACCTCGCCATTGGAACCGATAGGCAAGGTGCCTGAAACATACACAGTGTTGCCCGCCCGCGTCGCGGGCGAGTAGGGGGCCAGCGGGGGCGCCGCCCCGATGGGGACAATGATTTCTATGCTCATGCCTATCTCCAGGGTGTTAAAGGGGATGATTCAATTCGCGGTCACGCCGGTGTCGCGCACCACTTCCTCCCACTGCCGGGAGTCCTCGCGTATGATGCGCGCAAAGTCCTCGGGGCTCATGGCCGCGGGCTCCGCGCCGAACCCCGCCATGGCCTGCGCGGCATCCCCGGCGGCGAGCTGCTCGTTGATCGTCTTGTTCAGGCCGTCGACGATGTCCTTGGGCGTTCCGCGCGGGGCCAGCAAGCCGAACCAGGAGCGCACGGCAACGCCGTTTATGCCTTCTTCCGCCAAGGTCGGTATCTCAGGCAGCGCGGCGGCGCGCTTGTCGCCGGCAATGGCGATGGCGCGCAGCTTGCCCGCCTTGATCGACGGCAAGGAGGACGGCAGGTGGTCGAACATCATCTGGACGCGGCCCGCCAGCAGTTCGGTCAGGGCGGGCGACGAGCCCTTGAACGGCACATGCAGCAGGCTGAGGCCTTGCGATTTCTGGAACAGTTCTCCCGTCAAATGCGGAATGGCGCCAATGCCGCTGGAACCGAAACCCATGGGAGGATTGGCTCCCTTGGCCAGCGCCACCAGTTGCGCAGCGCTCTTCGCCGGCACCTCGTCGTTCACGACCAGCGCCACCGGGATCGTGGCCAGCATGGCCACGGGCTCGAAATCCTTCACCGGATCATAAGGCAGGCTTTTGTAGATGAAAGGCGCAATGGTCTGGCTTGCCGTCACGCCCAGCAGCAGGGTATAGCCGTCGTTCGGCGCCCGGGCCACGCTGCCGGCGCCTATCGTGCCTCCGGCGCCGGCCCGATTCTCCACGACAAAGGACTGCTTATAGACGTTGCCCAGCTTTTCCGCCAGCAGCCGCGCCAGCATGTCCGCCGCGCCCCCGGGCGGAAAGCCCACCACGATACGGACGGGTTTGGCGGGATAATCCGCCGCGGCCGCCTGGGCCGCCGGCGCCAGGCATGCGCAGGCGGCGGCCAGCGCCAGGGCGCTGGGCAGTCTGCATCCCAAACTTCGAATTCGGGCCAGCGCACTGCGGCACTGTAAGATTATGCTCATTACGGCCTCCTCCAAAAAATCAGAGTAGGCACAATACAAGCTAATCGACGGGAGGAAGTAGCGTTAAATCGGCTACGACTCATTGCGCAATATGCAACACCTCGACCTCATCGCCCTTCGCTTTTTTTCTGAGGCCGCGCACAGCGGTTCGATCAGGCTTGCGGCGGACCGGCTTCATGTGACGCCATCCGCGGTCAGCCGACGCATCGCCAAGCTGGAGCACCAGCTCGAAACCACTCTTTTTGAGCGGCGCCCATCGGGCGTCGTACTGACGCCCTCGGGAAAGATCCTGGCCAAGGAAATCGGCGTCATCTATTCCCACTTGCGCCAGGTCCAGGGCATGATCGGCGATATAGAAGGATTGCGGCGCGGGGAAGTGGTCGTGTATTGCATGGAAGGCGCCGTGGACTGGTGGATGTCCAGCGTGGTCGCCGCCTATCGCGCCGAGTATCCTGAAATAAGCTTGCAGCTCATCGTCGCGAGCGCGGACCAGGCCATCGAAGCATTGATCGACGAGAAGTGCGATGTCGCGGTCATGTTCAAAGCGCCCCGCAAAGCCGAGATAGAAGTCATCGAAAGCCGTACGGAGGCCCTCGTGGCTCTGGTCTCGCCCACGCATGAATTGAGCCGGCGCAAGTCGATAGGTTTTGGCGAGCTGCTCAAACACGAGCTTGTGCTTCCCGACACGAGCTTCGGCGTGCGCCAATTGTTCGACCGGCAGGCCAGGAAAATCAAAATGGAGCCGCGATGCCTGGTGACGACGAATTCGATCGCCATGACGCGCAGCATGGTCAGGACCGCAAACCTGGCGACCGTCCTGCCTTATCTTTCGGCACGGCACGACTGCCAGCTGGGCTTGCTCAAGGCCTTGCCCATCACCCGCTGCCCCGGCTTCCATGCGGAGGTGAACCTTTGTGTCAGAAAGGGGCGCATGCTGACCGCCGCGGCGCGCGAAATGCAGGCCGCGCTGCGGCGCAGCTTCAAAACCTGGGCGGAGGGCCCCGCCGTCTGATCGCCTGCCCGACAGCGGAGAAAACGCGCCTTCGCATGGCATAGAATAGAGCGCTCATCCGATCTTTCCTTCTCTTCATGCCGCCCAATCCAAGCAGCACCGATCTGAATTCCCGCAACGCCGCCATTGCGCTGGGCCTGGCCTTGCCCGCGGACACCGCGCTTTATCTCTTGTTGCCGATGTATGCCGACCAGTTCGGCGTAACCCTGGCCGAAGCCGGCCTGCTGCTGGCCGCCAACCGCCTGGTCCGCATCGCAGGCTATGGGTGGGTGGCGCGCTATTACGCCCGCCGGGGAGACAGGCCGACCTGCACCATGGCGGTCATCATCGCCGCTTTGTGCGCGCTGGGCTATGCGACGCTATCGGGCTTCTGGGCCCTCTTGCCGCTGCGCCTGCTGTGGGGCCTGTCCTATGCCGGGCTGAATCTTTCCACCCAATCGCTCGCCACCGCGGATCTCGACGGCGCATCCCGCCGCAGCGGGCATTCGCGGGCCTTGATCGCCATGGGCCCGGTCATTTCACTGCCGCTGGGCGCCTTGCTGGCCATGTGGGTGGATCCTCGCGCCATTTTCTATGTGCTTGCCGCCGCGGCGCTGTTCGGATTGCTGGTGACGCGGCCGCTGCCCAGCCTTGCGCATCACATGGCCAAGCGGGCCAGGCGCTTTGTCTGGCCCAACAGCCTGGACATGTGGTCTTTCATGGAAGGCCTGACTCTGGATGGACTGTTCATCATCGGCCTGTCCTACCTGGGCAAGGATTTACTGCCGGGCGGCGCGGTGGTCGTGGCGGGCAGCTTGATGGCCATGCGCTATCTGGCGGAAATCCTGCTCAGCCCGATAGGCGGGCGGATGGCGGAACGCGCCGGCCCGGAGCGCATGCTCGTGATGCTGTCGCTGCTGACCGCCGTCGCGCTCATAGGATTCGGCGCGGGCTGGCTATGGAGCTGCGCGGCGGTGATCGTCGTGCTGCGCGCCTTGCAGCTTCCCCTGCTGGCTCCCATCGTGGCCCGGCGCACGCCCGGCCCAGAACGCCTGCAGGCATTGGCCAACCGCTCGGTGTGGCGCGACATCGGCGCGGGCCTGGGGCCCATGCTGGCCGGCATTCTGCTGCCAATCGCTCCCATGCTGTATGTATATGCCGCCGCCGCGATCCTGCTCGCAGCCACCGCCGTCGCCTGCGGCGCCCGCCCTCCCGAGAACGTAAGTCCAGGCTCCGCCACGCCGGGCTGAATCGAGCCGGAATCACGCCGCTTTCCCGCCGGTGCCGCGGGTGGCGTCCCCCAGCCGCTAAGCGAAGCTGGAGGATGCGCCCACTCTTCGCATGAATTGCCAGAGCGCGGGGTGCAGGGAATAGGCCACATTGAAACGTATCCAGCCGGTATCGGCTCCGCCGGGCCTGTCCTGGCCGGGCCTTTCCTGGCCGGGCCTGTCCCGGCCGGAATCAAAGTACGATCCGGGCGCCAGCCAGATTCCGTCCTGCAGCGCCAGCTCCGCCAGGCGCGCCGCGCCCCGCTCGCGCCATGGCCCGGGCGGACGCGCCCAGAGAAAAAGGCCGGCCTGGGGACGCGAGAACACCTCGAAGCCATGGCTGTCCATCAGCGCACACAATTGATCATGCGCGGCGCGCAGCTTTTCCTGCACGCGCTGCAGGTGCGCCCTATGCCTTCCCTGGCGCAGCACTTGATACACGGTGCGCTCCATCATTTCGGGCGTGGTCAGCCCCATGGTCATCTTGGTCTGCGCCAATTGCTTCAGCAAGCCGGCATCGGCGGCGATATAGCCCACGCGCATGGACGGCATGATGCTCTTTGAAAAACCCGATACATAGACGACACGGCCCGGCCCCGCCAAGGCGACCAGCATGGGACCCAATTGCGGCATCAATTCGCGCGACACATCGTCTTCGATGACGCGGAAATCGTACTGTTCGGCGAGCTGCAGTATCCGGAAGGCATTGCCCATGCTCAGGCTGGTGCCGGTGGGATTCTGCAAGACCGTATTGACGAACAATATCTTGATGCCGCCGCCCGCGGCTTTTTTCAGCTCTTCGATGTCCAGGCCGTCTTCCGTGCGCGGCACGCCGACCACCCGCACGCCGGCCAGCCGCAGGGCGGGCAGCAGATTGGCGTAGCAGGGCAGCTCCACCGCCGCCGCATCGCCCGGCCGCAACAATGTCCGGATGACAATGTCCAGGCCTTGGGTGGCGCCCTGCGTGAGCAAAACCTGGTCTATGTCCAGAGCCGCGCCGTGCCCGCCCAGAAACTGCTGCACATATTCGCGCAAAGGAAAATACCCGTAGGGATGGCCGTAGCCAGCAACCTGATTGATGGGGGTGCGCGCCACCTGGCGCAAGGCGTGCTGCACGCCGGCTTCATTCACCCAGTCCGGCGGCAGCCAGCCGCAACCGGACTTGATGGGAATGGAATGGTCCGCAAAAACGTCCGCCAGCAACCATGACGCGCCTATCTGCGGCGGCGTCCAATGAGCGGCGAACGCCGGCCGCGGCGTCTTCGCGGCGGCGGCGACCCGGTATCCCGACCCCGGCCGGGAAGTCAGCCAGTTTTCGGCGACCAGGCGGTTGTAGGCAGCCGATACGGTGAATGCGCTCAGGCCGTGCGATTTGGCGAACTGCCGTACGGAAGGCAGCGCCATGCCGGGGCGCAGCAGCTGCTGCTTGATGGCCCGCTCGATGGCGGCCACCGCCTGATCCACCAGGGAAGGCGCGGTTTTTCGGTCGCGGACGGGTTCAAAGAAAAGCATGGCTCAGTACCAATACGGTTTTTCAGAATCAAACAATACAGTTCTGATCATTTTACCCAACTGTATATTTGTTTAATCATCCGCCCGGATGAGAATATCCGGAAACCTTCTTCACCTTGTCGCCCTTCGAGGTAGCCATGACTACGCAAGCCAATCTTCCGGATCTTTCCCATCTCTGGATGCCTTTCACCGCCAACCGCCAGTTCAAGGAACAGCCCCGGCTGCTGGCCAAAGCCAAAGGCATGTACTACACCGCTGTCGCGGGCCATCAGGTCCTGGACGGCACCTCCGGGCTGTGGTGCGTCAACGCAGGCCATGGCCGCCAGGAAATCGTCGAGGCCATTTCCCGCCAGGCGTCCGAACTCGATTACGCGCCCAGCTTCCAGCTCGGCCACGCCGACTCCTTCCGCGCCGCTTCGGCCGTCGCCAATCTCATGCCCGAAGGGCTGGACCGCATCTTTTTCACCAACTCGGGGTCCGAGTCGGTCGATACGTCCTTGAAAATCGCCCTGGCGTATCACCGCGCACGCGGCGAAGGCCAGCGCACGCGCCTGATCGGCCGCGAGCGCGGCTACCATGGCGTAGGCTTCGGCGGCATCTCGGTGGGCGGCATCTCGCCCAACCGCAAGACTTTTTCCGGCGCCCTGCTGCCCGGCGTCGACCATCTGCCACACACCCACGACCTGTCCAAGAACGCCAACACACGCGGGCAGCCGGCCTGGGGCGAGCATTTTGCCGACGAGCTCGAACGCATCGTCGCCTTGCATGACGCCTCCACCATCGCCGCGGTCATCGTCGAACCGCTGGCGGGCTCCACGGGCGTGCTGATCCCGCCCAAGGGCTATCTGGAAAAACTGCGCGCCATCACGCAGAAGTACGGCATATTGCTGATTTTCGACGAAGTCATCACGGGCTTCGGGCGTCTGGGCGCTTCCACCGCCAGCGCTTATTTCGGCGTCACGCCCGACATCATCACCATGGCCAAGGGCATCAGCAACGCCGCCATTCCGGCCGGCGCCGTCGCCGTCAAACGCGAAGTCCATGACGCCATCCTTGCCGCATCGGCCAGCGGCATCGAGTTCTTCCACGGCTATACCTACTCCGCGCACCCCATGGCGACGGCCGCCATCCTGGCCACGCTGGGCATCTACGAAAACGATCAGCTCTTCAAGCGCGCGGCGGACATGTCGCAAACCTTCGAAGACGCCGCCCACAAGCTGGAAAACGCACGCCATGTGATCGACGTGCGCAACCTGGGCCTGGTCGCGGGCATCGAGCTGAAGCCGCGCGACGGCGCCCCCGGCGCGCGCGCAGCCGAAGTATTCGCCAAGTGCTTCGACAAGGGCGTGCTGGTGCGCTACACCGGCGACATTCTCGCCATCTCGCCGCCGCTCATCATCGAGGAAGAGCAGATCCAGCACATCTTCCAGACCATAGGGGATGTACTGAAAACGGTGGAATAAGCCGCGTCTTGTTCTTCCGGCGCGCGCCGAGGTGGTGTGGCGCGTTGCCTTGTTCTTCTGGCGCGTGTTGGGTGGCTTGAGGCGGTGCTTTGTTCTTCTGGCGCAGGCCGGGTGGCGGGGGCCGGACTTGCTCCTCGGGCCTGGTTCGGCGCTCTGCGCGCCGAACCCGCATCGCCTTGCTCATCCGCCCATTCGGGCTACTTTCGCCTACGGCTCGCTGCGCCCCGAACGTCGCCGCGTCCGGCCCCCGCCACCCGGCCCGCTACGGTATTTTGTATTCGCCGCGCCGCTGGGGCGGTTTGGGTGCTTGGCCTTTTTCTGCCGTAGTCTGTGCCGCTGGAAAAGCTCTTGCGCCGTCCTGGCCTCGCGGGCCTGCCGCGCGGGCCGGGACATTCGCGATGTAAGCACCTGAGCCGAAAATAAAGTAGGCGTCAAGCAAGAAAAGGCCACGCTCTGAGTCCCGGGAAGGGAATTCAAAGCGTGGCCTTTTGCGGCAGCCCGCCCTAAATGGGAGGGCCGCAGCGGCTTCTCCCTTACGCCTCCGAAGACGCGGAGGCTTCTTCGGCGGCGTAGTCCGCTACCGGTGGGCAGGAGCAGATAAGGTTCCTGTCGCCGTAGGCGTTGTCCACCCGCGCGACGGGCGGCCAATACTTGTTGTCGCGCAGGCTGGCCACAGGATACGCCGCCGCCTCGCGCGGATAGTCGTGGTGCCATTCCGTCACCATCAGCATCTGCGCAGTGTGCGGCGCGTTCTTCAGCACATTGTCCTGTGCGTCTTTCGCGCCCTTTTCCACTTCCGCGATTTCCGCGCGGATGGCTATCATGGCTTCGATGAAGCGATCCAGTTCGGCCAGGCCTTCCGACTCGGTGGGCTCCACCATCAGCGTGCCCGCCACCGGGAAGCTCATGGTCGGCGCATGGAAGCCGAAATCGATCAGCCGCTTGGCGATGTCTTCGGCGGAAATGCCGCAGCTGTCCTTGATCGGGCGCATGTCCAGGATGCATTCATGCGCCACGCGGCCATTCGGCCCCGCGTACAGAATCGGGTAGTGGTCGCGCAAGCGTGCCGCAATATAGTTGGCGTTCAGGATGGCCACCTCGGTCGCCTGCAGCAGGCCCTCCGCCCCCATCATCGTGATGTACAGATAGGGAATGGGCAGGATACTGGCCGAGCCGTAAGGCGCCGCCGAAACCGGCCCCACCGGCGCATCCGCGGGCAGATTGCCCGACTCGTCCAGCATGCCGGGCAAGTAGGGAGCCAGATGCGAACGCACCGCCACCGGGCCCACACCCGGGCCGCCGCCGCCGTGCGGGATGCAGAACGTCTTGTGCAGGTTCAAGTGCGACACATCGGAACCGAACTTGCCGGGCTGCGCCAGGCCCACCATCGCGTTCATGTTCGCGCCGTCCAGATACACCTGGCCGCCGGCTTCGTGCACCAGCGCGCAGATTTCCGTCACCGCGGTCTCGAAAACGCCGTGCGTGGAGGGATAGGTGATCATCAGCGCGGCCAGTCGGTCGCCCACCTGGGCGATCTTGGCCTTCAAGTCGGCCACGTCCACATTTCCGTTGGCGTCCGATGCCACGACCACGACATCCATGCCGGCCAGTTGCGCCGACGCGGGATTGGTCCCATGCGCGGACGCCGGAATCAGGCATACGTTGCGCTGGCCCTGGCCATTGGCGCGATGATAGGCGCGTATGGCGAGCAAGCCCGCATACTCGCCCTGCGCACCCGAATTGGGCTGCAGGCTGATGGAATCGTAGCCGGTGATTTCGCACAGAGCGGCCGACAAGCGGTCGGTCAGTTCCTTGTAGCCCTGGCTTTGCGACGCCGGCGCAAAAGGATGCATATTGCCGAATTCCGGCCAGGTGACGGGGATCATTTCCGCTGTGGCGTTCAGCTTCATGGTGCAAGAGCCCAAGGGGATCATGGTGCGATCCAGCGCCAGGTCCTTGTCCGCCAGGCCGCGCAGGTAGCGCAGCATATCGGTTTCCGAACGGATGCGCGAAAACACCGGATGCGACAGAATGGGCGACTTGCGCCGCAAGCCCGCGGGTATGCCGTGCTCGGCGGGCAAGGCGCGTTCCCGCGCTGCGTCCCACGATTTGCCCATGGCCCGCGCAAATACCTGCAGCAAGTCATGCACATCGGCCGTCGTCACGGTTTCGTCCAGCGATATCGCCACCTGCTTCCCGTTCACCTGGCGCAGATTGATGCGGGCCTCTTGCGCGGCCTGGATGACGGCCGCCGTTTGCTCGCCGGTATCCAGGCATAGCGTATCGAAAGCATGCTCATTGACCGCCGCGACGCCCAATTCCGCCAGCTCGGCGCGCAGAAAAGCCGTCAGGTAGGCGACCCGCTCGGCGATCCGCTTGATTCCCGCGGGGCCGTGCCAGACCGCGTACATGCCCGCCATGACGGCCAGCAGCACTTGCGCCGTGCAGATATTGGACGTGGCCTTTTCGCGGCGGATATGCTGCTCGCGCGTCTGCAGGGCCAGACGCAGGGCCGGCGCGCCCTGGCTGTCTTTGGAAACCCCGACCAGCCGGCCGGGCATATTGCGCTTGAAGCCGTCCTTGCATGCCATGAAGCCCGCATGCGGACCGCCGAAGCCCATGGGCACGCCGAAACGCTGCGCCGAACCGATGGCGATGTCGGCCCCCCATTCCCCGGGCGGCGTCAGCAATGCCAGGGCCAGCAGATCGGTGGCGACCGCCACCACGGCGCCCTGCGCATGGGCTTTTTCAGTCAAGGCGCGGTAATCCGCGATACCGCCCAGGCTGTGGGGATACTGGAGCAGCACACCGAAGCATTCCGGCAGGCCCTGCGCCTCGTCCCCCACGATCAGTTCTATGTCCAGTGCTTCGGCGCGGGTGCGCACGACTTCCAGGGTTTGCGGGTGGCAATGTTGCGACGCGAAGAACACCTGGCTTTTGGCCCGCGAGCTTCGGCGCGCCAGAGTCATGGCTTCGGCGGCCGCCGTGCCCTCGTCCAGCAGCGATGCGTTGGCGATATCCAGGCCGGCGAGGTCGGCGACCATGGTCTGGTAGTTCAGCAGGGCTTCCAGCCGGCCCTGGGAAATCTCGGGCTGATAAGGCGTATAGGCCGTATACCAGGCGGGGTTTTCGAGAATGTTGCGCAAAATGACATGCGGAACATGCGTGCCGTAATAGCCCTGGCCGATATAGTTCCGGAACAGCTGGTTGCGGCCGGCGATTTCCTTGAGCTCGGCGAGCGCATCGGCCTCGCTGCGCGCGGCGGGCAAATTCAGCGCGCCGCGCTTCAGGATGCTGGAGGGCACGACCTCTTTGATCAAGCTGTGCAGGTCCGGAGCGCCTATGGCCTCCAGCATTCTGGCCTGATCGGAGGCCGCCGGCCCGATGTGCCGGGGGATGAAATCGGAATGGGGGTCTAGTTCGCGCAACATAATCAAAACCTAAAAGGGAAGAATGTGCATCAGCCGGCGTTGACGGCGGCCTCGTAGCCCGCCCCGTCGAGCAGATTGTCGATATCGGACGGATTATTCGGCTTGATCTTGAAGATCCAGGTATCGAAAGCGGCTTCGTTGATCAAGTTGGGCTGATCGTTCAGGTCTTCGTTGAAGGCCACGATCTCGCCGTCGACGGGCGCATAGATGTCGGACGCCGCCTTGACGGACTCGACCACCCCGGCCGTTTCCCCGGCGCTCAGGGTCGCGCCGGGATTCACGTCGCCGACGAACACCAGGTCGCCCAATTGATCCTGGGCGGTCTCCGTGATGCCGACCACCAACAGGTCGCCTTCGGGCTTGACCCACTCGTGCGAGGACGTATATTTGCGATCGCTGGGAAGATTCATGTTGTACCCCGTAGATTGAAAAATGTTGAGTGTTCCGGAGAGCCGGCGCGGTCCGCCGGCAGGGCCCCGTGGTTGATGGATGCGGCCGGCTCAGCGCCGCCGCCTGGATCTGTCTTGCTTGAGTACCGGCGTTCGGGAATGATAGTCAGGATACGATTTTGCCATGGCGGACGAAAGGCATTTTTACCACTTCGGCGGCCAGCCATTTACCGCGGATCTCGACCTGAACCTGGTCGCCCGGCCGCACACCCTTGGGAACGCGCGCCATGCCGATGGAAACGCCCATGGTGGGCGACATGGAGCCGCTGGTCAGCTCGCCTTCGCCCAACGGCGTGCGCAGCTTCATGTGGCCGCGCATGACGCCGCGATCCAGCAGCTTTACGCCGACCAGCTCGCGGTCCGCCTCCGCGGCTTGCAGGGCGTCACGCCCGATGAAATGCCGGTCCGCGTCCTTGAGCCATACCGTCCAGCCCAGGCCCGACACCATGGGGCCGACCTGCTCGTCCATTTCCTGGCCATAAAGATTCATGCCCGCTTCCAGCCGCAAAGTGTCCCGCGCCCCCAGCCCGCAGGGCCGCACGCCCTGGTCGGCCAGGTCGTGCCAGAATTCCTGCACTTGGTCCGCAGGCAGGACGATTTCGAAACCGTCCTCGCCGGTATAGCCGGTGCGCGCAATCAGCGTGTCGCCATCGACATAAACGCCGTTGAACGGCGCCAGATCCTGCGTCGCCGCCTTCCAGGCGGGCCTGGCGGCCCAGACCTTGTCGCGCGCATGGGGGCCTTGCACGGCGACCATGGCGAGGTCGCGGCGGGCGGCGATGCCGACATCGAATCCCTCCTCGCGGGCCACCTTCTGCATCCAGGCCAGATCCTTATCGGCCGTGCCGGCATTGACCACCAGGCGCCAATTGTCGGCGCCGAAAAAATAGACGATCAGGTCGTCGATGACGCCGGCGTCGTGGTTCAGCATGCAGGAATACAGGGCTTTGCCGGGCGCCGTCAGCCTGGCCACATCGTTGGCCAGCAAGCGCCGCAGAAACGCCTGCGACCCCGGGCCGCGGACGTCCACGTTCAACATATGCGATACATCGAACATGCCGGCATCCTTGCGCACGGCATGGTGCTCTTCCAGCTGCGAGCCGTAGGACACGGGCATGTCCCAGCCGCCGAAATCGACCATCTTGGCGCCGGACTCGACGTGAATGGAATGGAGCGGGGTTTGCTTCAAAACGGGGGGCATGGGGCGAGGGCTCCGGTAAAGGACAATAAAAACGACGTGTACCGCCTATGGCTGGCAGGCATCGCCCTTCTGTCCTTTTGCCTGAGAGTTGACCCGCGCTAGCGAGTGTTCACCTTCGGCGCTCGGTGCCTGGCCAATGGGCAGGTCGAGTCTCTCCAGATCGCTGCCCTGTTTCATCGGTACGAATAAAACAATACAAAAGCGGTACGGGGTGCCTGAGCGATTCTGGGCGAATTGCGCCTTCGGCGGCCGGCTGAACCAGCGCTCTCCCACTCTGTGTAATGACAGCAGTCGGTAAGCATAACTCGAAAGGCCTGCCCGCGCCAAATGATTTCAAGCCCGCTGTTGGCGTTTCGCCCGCTCGGCGGATATACCTTGCTCCATGAGCGGAGCCATTCCGAAAAAATGGCGCGGCCGGCAATCGCAGCTTAGCTTGACAAGGCCCGGCCGCAGGCCACGCCCGAAGCCCATGCCCATTGGAAGTTGTAGCCGCCCAGCCAGCCGGTGACATCCAGGGCTTCGCCCACGAAATACAGGCCCGGCACGGTCTTGGCCTGCATGGTTTTCTGGTCGATGGCCCGCGTATCGACGCCGCCGCGCATCACTTCCGCTTTCTTGTAGCCGGCCGTGCCGCTGGGCGTCAGCGACCAGCGGTGGATCTGCGCCGCCAATTGCCGCAGCATCTTGTCCGGCACGTCGGCCAGGCGCCGGGCGGCCATATCCCCGCCTCCGGCGCTGACATTCGCCACGCTGAAGTTCGCCAGCCACTGTTCGGCCAGGCGTTTGGGCCAGAGTCCGGCCAGCACCGTGCCTAGCTGCTGGCGGCTCCCCGCCTTGGCGGCGAGCAGATCCTGCTCCAAGGGCAGACCGGGCGCCAGATCGATGACGATGGCTTCCCCGGGATTCCAATAGCTCGATATCTGCAGGATGGCCGGCCCCGACAGGCCGCGGTGAGTAAACAGCAAGTCTTCGAGGAAGCCGGGATTACCCCGACCTCCTTTGGCGGCCCTCTCTTTGGCGGCGCCGCCTTTAATCGCCCCGCCCTTGTCTGACCGGCCGCCGCCAGCGCTGCCGATGCTTACGCCGACCTCCAGAGCGACCCCGCTCAAGGCGCTGAACGGTTTCCAGCTTTGCGCGTCGAAAGTCAGCGGCACCAGCGCTGGCCTGGGCTCGACCACTTTCAGGCCGAACTGGCGCGCGACGCCCAATGCGAAATCCGTCGCGCCCAATTGCGGAATGGCCATGCCGCCCGTCGCCAGCACGAGCTGGCGCGCCGCAATACGCCCCTGGCTGGTGTGCAACACAAAATCCGCATCCTCGCGGACGATGCCCCGCACTGAACAGGGCATGCGCCAGGACACGCGGCCGGCGGCGCATTCGCGCTTGAGCATGTCGATGATATTTTCGCTGGACTCATCGCAGAACAATTGGCCGCGATGTTTCTCATGCCAGGCGATGCCATGGCGCTCGACCAGGTCCAGGAAGTCGCGCGGCGTATAGGCCGCGAGCGCGGAGCGGCAGAAATCGGGGTTCTCGGACAAGAAATTGGCCGGCCCGGCGCCGATATTGGTGAAATTGCAGCGCCCGCCTCCGGAAATGCGTATCTTTTCCGCCAAGCGCTCGGCGTGCTCGATCAGCACCACCCGCAGTCCGCGCCGGCCGGCGGTCGCGGCCGCCATCATGCCGGCCGCGCCGGCGCCGATGATCGCCGCGTCGAACATGCCGGATGTCTCTTTTAGCGTTGACAGGCCCTGGCCCTACCCTTCCTTGATGCAGTCGACGTAATACCTTTCGACGCCGTCGGGCCCGATATCCTGGGCCAGGCCGTGCACATAGGTTTCAAAACCGGGAAACCTCGCATTGAACTCCCGCGCGAATTGCAAGTAATGCACGATGCGGCGGTTGAAACGCTCGCCCGGTATCAGCAACGGTATGCCGGGCGGATAAGGCGTGAGCAGCACGCCGGTCACGCGGCCTTCCAGATCGTCGATGCTGACGCGCTCGGCCTCGCGGTGCGCCATCTTGGCGTAGGCGTCCGAAGGCTTCATGGCCGGGACCATATCGCTCAGGTAGACCTCGGTGGTCAACAGGGCGAGATCGTATTTGCGATAGGCCTCGTGGATTTGCTGGCAAAGATCGCGCAGGCCCATTTTTTCATAGCACCGATGCTCCCTGCAGAAATCCGGCAGAACGCGCCACATCGGCTGGTTGCGGTCGTAGTCGTCCTTGAACTGCTGCAGGGCGGTCAGCAAGGTGTTCCAGCGGCCCTTGGTGATGCCTATGGTGAACAGGATGAAGAAGGAATACAGGCCGGTCTTCTCGATGACCACGCCGTGCTCGGCCAAGTACTTGGACACCAGGGCGGCCGGGATGCCGGTTTCGGCAAAGGTTCCGGAAATATCCAGCCCCGGCGTGACCACCGTGGCCTTGATGGGGTCCAGCATGTTGAAGCCATCGGCCAGATCGCCGAAGCCGTGCCACTCGTCGCCCGATTCCAGCAGCCAATCGTCGCGGTTGCCTATGCCGTCGGCCACCAGGCGGTTCGGGCCCCAGACCTTGAACCACCAGTCGTTCCGGCCGAATTCCGATTCGACCTTGCGCATGGCGCGGCGAAAATCCATGGCTTCGGTGATGCTTTCTTCCACCAGCGCCGTCCCCCCGGGGGGCTCCATCATGGCGGCCGCCACATCGCAGGAGGCAATGATGGCGTACTGCGGCGAAGTCGAGGTATGCATCAGGTAGGCTTCGTTGAACACATTGCGGTCCAGCCTGCGGTTCTCCGAATCCTGCACCGTAATCTGCGAGGCCTGCGACAGACCCGCCAGCAATTTGTGCGTCGAGTGCGTGGCGAATACCATCGCATCCTTGCTGCGCGGCCGGCCCTCGCCGATGGCATGCATGTCTTTGTAGAAGCTGTGGAAAGCCGCATGAGGCAGCCAGGCTTCGTCGAAATGCAGGGTGTCGATTTCCGAACCCAGTTTTTCCTTGATCATTTCGACGTTGTAGATGACGCCGTCATATGTGCTTTGCGTCAGCGTCAGGATGCGCGGCCGTTTGTCCTTGGCGTTGCGCGCGAAGGGGTTGGCCTCGATTTTCCTGGCGATGTTTTCCGGCTCGAATTCTTCCAGCGGAATGGGGCCGATAATGCCCAGGTGGTTGCGGGTGGGCCGCAGGAACACCGGGATGGCGCCCGTCATGGTGATGGCGTGCAGTATGGACTTGTGGCAGTTGCGGTCCACCACCACCACGTCGTCCGACGCCACATTGGCGTGCCAGACGATCTTGTTGGACGTGGACGTGCCGTTGGTCACGAAGAAACAATGGTCGGCGTGGAAGATCCGCGCCGCATTGCGCTCGGACTCGGCCACGGGACCGGTATGATCCAGAAGCTGGCCCAGTTCATCGACCGCATTGCAGACGTCGGCGCGCAGCATGTTCTCGCCGAAGAACTGGTGGAACATCTGCCCCACCGGGCTTTTCAGGAAGGCCACGCCGCCCGAATGCCCCGGGCAATGCCAGGAGTAGGAACCGTCGGATGCGTACTTCACCAGTTCGCGGAAGAAGGGCGGCGCCAGGCCGTCCAGGTAGGCGCGCGCTTCGCGGATGATATGCCGGGCCACGAATTCGGGCGTATCCTCGAACATGTGGATGAAGCCGTGCAGCTCGCGCAGAATGTCGTTGGGGATGTGCTGCGAGGTGCGTGTCTCGCCGTACAGGTAGATCGGGATTTCCGCGTTCCGGAAACGCAGCTCGCCGATGAAAGAACGCAAATTCTTGATGGCGTTGGCCACGTCTTCGGGCGAATCGACGTCGAACTCCTCATCGTCGATCGACAGGATGAACGCACTGGCGCGGCTTTGCTGCTGGGCGAAGGAACTGAGGTCGCCGTAGCTGGTCACGCCCAGCACTTCGACGCCCTCGGCTTCTATGGCCGCCGCCAGCGCCCTGATGCCGAAACCGGATGCGTTTTCGGAACGGTAGTCTTCATCGATGATGACGATGGGGAAACGGAATTTCATGCTTGGACTCCAGCTGATACGGCAGGGCCTGTTGGCTCGACAGGCCCTAAGTGCGGGGCAGGGTGACGCCCTGTTGGCCCTGGTATTTCCCGCCGCGGTCGCGGTAGGAGGTTTCGCAGACCTCGTCGCTCTCGAAAAACAGCATCTGGGCGCAGCCTTCGCCCGCATATATCTTGGCGGGCAGCGGCGTGGTGTTGGAGAATTCGAGGGTCACGTGGCCTTCCCATTCGGGTTCGAGCGGCGTCACATTGACGATGATGCCGCAGCGCGCGTAGGTGCTCTTGCCCAGGCAGACGGTCAGCACGCTGCGGGGGATGCGGAAATATTCCACCGTGCGCGCCAGGGCGAAGGAATTGGGCGGGATGATGCAGACGTCGCCATGGAAATCCACGAAGGATTTCTCGTCGAAGGCCTTGGGGTCGACGATGGTCGAATTGATATTGGTGAATATCTTGAACTCGTTGGCGCAGCGCACGTCGTAGCCGTAGCTGCTGGTGCCGTAGCTGACGATGCGATTGCCGTTCACCGATCGCACCTGCCCCGGCTCGAACGGCTCTATCATGCCGTCCGCGGCTGCGCGCCGGATCCAGCGGTCGCTTTTAATGCTCATAACCCCTTACCCCCATGACAATAGCCGCGTATTTTATCCCTTGTGGCCGGCATGGTGTCCCGTTTGGCTGATTTGCATGCTCAAATCCCCGGCGTCCGTAGCGCCCGCGCCGCGCCGCAAGCCGCCGCGGTGGCGGCGGCATCCCCGCGGCCGAGTGCTCACTCCCTGGAAAACCAGCGATAAATCAAGGCCAGGCCGTTCACGGTGCCGGCGCTCAATTCGGCCGTGAGCCCGCGCGCCAGCCGGTAGCTGATTCTGCCCACCGTCCCGGTTTCAGCCAGCGCCTGCTGGATGCTGATGGTGAAGCCCTTCGAAAGCGCCTTGCTGGCCGTGACGAAGCGCCGCTCGATATCACTGGTGCCGCTATCCAGGCCGCTGACCACGCTTTCCGCCGGCAGAATGCTGCCCACGGAACCGAGGTCGCCCGAACGCATGCTGACCTCGTCGATGCCGAATTTGCGGTAGAAGGGCTCGCCGTCCCCCAGGAAGGAGGTGCCCACTGAAAACAGCAGGGCCACGTCGCCGCCCGAGTCGTTCGGACCATGGCCCAGCAGCAGCCATGACAGCTTTTCGATTTCGCTGACCGCCGGGTAGGAAACCAAGTCTATGCGCGGCCGCTTGGCCGTGCCCGCCACCCTCACGCCGGCTTCGACCGCCAGCCCCGTGCGCAATGCCTCGATATCCAGGACGGGACTGGCGATATCGCCCTGGAAAGTAATGGTGCCGCGCCGCAGTTGCAGGCGCTGCCCATAAGCCTCGATCGCTCCGCCGCGCGTGCGCAGCGCCCCCATGCCGGTCAGCCTGCCATCCACCATGGTGATCCGCAGGTTGCCAACCAGGCCCGAGTTGACGCCGTAGCCGGTCAGGTAGAAACGCGGGCCGAGGTCCACCTGCAAGTCCATGGAAACATCCATGGGCGCGCTGACCTCCTTCCGCTTTTCCCCGGGCCGCAGCACCACCACGTCGCTGTCCACGGTGGGAATGCCGCCCAGCATATCCAGGTCGAACCAGCCCGCGTCCGCGGTGATCGAGCCGGTAATGTCGATTTTCGGCAGTTCGGCAGCCAGCCGCAGCTGGCCCGTGACCATGGCATAACGGTCCGAGCGCTGCAATATCGGGTAGCGTTTCAGGACGACGTCTATCACGCCCCGGGATTCGAACAAGTTCCAATCGCCGCGCAAGGTCAGGCTGCCGCCCTTTGCGTCCGGATTGGTGCTCACCCATCCCGCCGTGCGCCATTCCTTGGGCGTGACTCTCAACAAAGCGGGGAAAGACAGCTGATCCAGAATGATGCGCTCGCCGTCGAGGCGGGCCGCCAGGGTCCCGTCCAGCAGGCGCACGCCGTCGTCGATGCGCAATACGCGGATTTTCTGCCCCGCGATGGCGCCGCTGCTGTCCCAACTGCCGTCGGGGCGGCTTTGCAATTGGATTTTGGCCTGGACCGCGCCGCCCAGCTCCATGGAGTCATCCAGGAACAGGCTGGTCCAGCCCAGGTCCTCGATATCGGCGTCCAGCTTCACCGTCTTCACCTCTTTCGGGTCCAGCGCCAGCCCGCCGCCCGGCGTGGCGTGCAGCAAGGTGCTGGCGCTGGCGGACAGACTGCCCATTTTCGCCGTTGCCGCGCGCAGGTCGGCCGTGATGCGGCTGGTCGTATCGCCGGCACGTTTAGCGCTGATGTCCACCCTCAGCGCCTGCAGGCCCAGGGGGAAAGCAGGCTCGGCCGGCACCATGACATCGCCCGACACGCGCTCGATGCGCGCCTGCCCTTCCAGCGCCCCGGCGAAGCGCAGATTCCAGTCCAGGGCCAGGACGATCTCCGCCGTATCGGCGCCCCGGTCCGCCTTGAGCTTGACGCCGCCCCTGTCGGCTTCCTCTTTATAGGCGGGATCCAGTTTTTTACGCAGGTTCGATACCAGCTTCGGCGACACAGTCAGGGCGCGGACGGCGCCCTGGGTTTCCCATCGGCCGCCGCCGCCACGCGACATGCCGTGGTTCAGCGTCAATATTTTATTCGAGTCCAGGGCCAGATCGAGCTGCCCCGCGCCCAGCTGCCATTGCCATGCGGGCGCGGCCGCGCCGGGGATGAAGCTGGCGGACATGGGCGTCCCTGTCGCAATCCCCAGGCCGGCATGGTCCGCATCCAGGGACTTGATCGTTCCCCTCCAGCCCTCCAGGCTATCGGCTTCGCCGCCCCGCCCCCAGCCGCCATCCAGCACGACGTGCGCCCGCACTGGCGCTGTTCCGATATCCGTGGACTTGCCATCGCCTTGCGTATAGACGGCTTTCAGGTCCGCCTTGTGGCTGGCGAGGGTGCCGGCGACATCGCCCTGCAACTGCGCTCCGCCCGGCAAGCCCGGCCAGAATGCCGCCAGATCGGGCGCCGCCAAATCCAGCTTCAGGCCGCTGTCCGCCGCGCCCAAGGACCCCTGGGCTTGCAGATGGTTCTTGCCCAGCCGCAAATCCATGTCCAGCGCCAGGAGTTGCAGCGTTTGCCAGACGAAGGCGCGTTCCTTTTCCTGCGCCGCTTCGGTCTCTGTGGAGCCGGCTGCGGCTCCAGAGGGTTCGACGAGTTTTACGGTATCCGCGCCGGCGCCTGTTTCCGCCTTTGCGTCGCTCTTCGCATCTGTCCTTGTACCGCTCTTTGTATCCGCCTTTGCCTGCGCTTTGGCGCCGGCCTTTGCATCGCTCTTCGCGGCGGCATCGGTAGTAATAGAGACAGACGCGGCGGTCGATGCCGACAGGCTTCCGTCGACGACATGGGCTTTCAGCCGGCCGGCGAGCGCCTGCTTA